>Ga0315336_1005014_pt1 | contig 14937 bp, 5 predicted proteins | sample ASW5metaG_FD_204512 | JGI IMG/M metagenome (GOLD analysis project Ga0315336, IMG submission 204512) | Ammonia-oxidizing marine archaeal communities from Monterey Bay, California, United States - ASW #5 | ecosystem: Environmental > Aquatic > Marine > Intertidal zone | place: USA: California...
TATTGTAACACAAAACTCGAGTCGCTCGGGGGGGCAGGGGCATATAAACAGGTGTTGGATGCTGTCGCTACTCAAAAAACAAAAGATATGGATGAGTATAACAAAGCGGCCGCGTTGCACGAGAAGGCGGCGCACTGCCAAATGCGCCCAGAGATAATCCGAAACAACCCGGCCTACGCAAACAAGGTCGACCGCGCCGCAGGTGGCCCCGGCAAAGCGTGCAACAACAAGAGCAAAATAGAATGCACCAAAACAAATGAAATCGTATGTCAGTGGGTTGACAAGCCACCAGAGCCCGGTCCCCGACCCAATGATAAACCCCTTCCTAAATATGAAGACATTAAAGATAAGACTGTAATGGAAATTTGTGGAGGCGTGGGCATGTCTGCCCACGCTGGCGTGCAGAAGTGCGCGGACATTCCCTATAAATGGAAGACATTGCAGGGCAAGGGCCAACTGGAACACACAGACCCGAACTTTTCCATGAAATCCGTGCCATTTCTCTATAAAGTGCTGGGTCCGATGGGAGGGGGGGCGAATCGTGACGGATGGGCGGCGGGAGCCGAATGGTCGGCGGCCACATTGAAAAAAGAAGTCACCGAAATAAAGGCCAAGGACGACGTCGTGTTAGATACCGAGCAGGGAAAATCAGGGGTATCGACCGCAGTTAAAGTAGCAGCAACCGGAGCAGCTACCGCGGGCGGCGCTCAGTCTGAAACGGTGAAAGGTAACTATATAGGATATTCTAAATATAGTGAACTTGCGACTCTCGGGGACGCGGGAAAGGGGAGAGTAACAGATGGCAAAGCAGGGGCGGGTTATAAGGAATGGGTTAAACTCGCTAATGAGAATGCTCGCCTCGCGCCGTCATCGCCGCATCTGTGTGAGGTGGGAAGCGAGAGTGGCATGAAAGCATTCAAGTCACTCGGATTCGACGTGTATGGCGTCCTTGGCGGGGAAGAGGGTTCAACAACGGCGGGGGGGGTCTCAGGCGATACAAGATTACTGAGCAAAGGCATGCAGAAATGGGTGAGAGACACGGTGGATGCTGCCCCCGAAAGCATGCCGCACCGGGACCTGGTACAGAAGGGAACAGCCCTATCCTGTATAAATGGTGACGTGTGTAATGGTTATATCTATGGGGGATCTGAAGGGCGCGAGGATGCCTTGTATAAGGCGAAGGCGGACGAGAAAAAAATTGCTGACGAGTTATCCCGCGTGAAGGCGCGCGTCGCGAAGAGGGATGCAGGGGACGTGACGGTGACGGGGGCAGGGGAAGGGTCAAAAGGAGTTGTCACACACGAGGACAGGAAGGTGGATGCGTATTTGACACAAGTGCTTGCAACACTCACACTAAAGGACGCCACGGCAAAGCAAGCGACGGTCGACGCGCAGTCGGCGCTAGACGACATGAAGAATGATCTTGGCATTTATAATTTTTCAGGAGAGAAAAATTTAGATCCACAACTTGGAAAATGTGGCGCCGTGCCTAATATGGATTTTATAGAAAATGCATTAAATCAATATATCAGTAAAATCAACGAAATAAATAAAACGATCTCGGTTATAGGTAAACACATAAACACAAACACAAAAACAAGTCCTACCGATTCCGCCGGCTCGGATGCCCATACCATGTGGCCGGTAGGCTACTCCCTAGAGCAACATGACCAGTTGTTACAAAACAAAAAAGGGTTATATAATAATATTAATAAATTAATTAAAAAGTATTTGTATCTACAAAAGTCCGGAAAAGCCACGTCTATACTGAGTGCCGACCAAAAAACACGAATTCACCAGAAGATTACAGAAGCTAATGAGGCCCTCGAATTATCTCATTACAGTAGTGATATTGCAAACGAAAAACTCACATACTCTGCTTATACTAATTTGGGAATACTCAACTGGGATGAATTGTTAAATTGGCAACCAGATAGTATACAACTACCATATGAACAGTGGATCGCTCCGGCGGACCCCCCCCACAACCTAGCAGAGACTGACGCTAGCTTCGGGTCTCTTGAAGAGAGAGATTGGGGCGTATACGCCGGTCATATACAACAACGGTTTCCTGCATGCGACCCACGATTGTCATCTCCAGGAAAAAGTCCTGGCTGTCCAACCAGTCAGAAGAACGGGCGCGGCGGGGAGACAGCCGTTCAACCATGTCGTCCATGGAAAGAGGTGCGTCATACATTGTCCCAGTTGCCCGGCGCTGGGATTGATGACAATCCCTGGAAGGATTCGGATCCGTTATTAAAATACAATACTCTGACTGACGACACTGACAGATGTAATCTGGACAGCGGTCCTATGAATTTAAAAAAACCAGAAATGCAAATGTGTAGGGGGAAAAGTTTATCCAACTTTCAAGAATCGTGGGAGGGAGGGAAGGAGTTGAAAAGTCTAATGTATCCAGATAATATTAATTACTGGCCACCCGGCGACGAGAGCCTCGGCATGTGGAGCGCTCGCGCTGCCACGGAGGGCCCGCCACTCGATACACTTGCGGAGGAAGCCAAGCGCAAGGCGGCGACGGCGATGCTGGATGAAGACAAACAATGCCAGAAGGTCTCGGACGCGACGAGGTTAGCCGACGACGGAGGGAAGAGTATTTGTAACGCGCAGGAAACTTGCTCTTTTGACGACGTTGAATATGAGAGGCGAGTTAAGGCTATTGGAAAAATGAACAAAGAAACAATCCGGAAAGGGGGGTCATGGCAGAAGGAAAAAATGGTGGGGGACGGGGTTCCGGGTACAGTATTAACAATGAATGTTAATGGACACGACGAAAAATTCGCAGATGGTTTAAAATTAACGAGGAATTGTGAGGGTGATGGGTATGACACAATCAGCATGGCCAAGGGCGCGGATACGGCGCGCGCCCACCTCCTGATCCTAGAAAAGAAGGACGCGGGCCTTGTCACGACGGCCCAGATGACCGCGGCGCGAGATGCGCTGGAAGCAGTCACGGACGTCGGTGCCACTGAAGCTGCCAAGTGGTGGCAGGCGGTCACCACATTATCGGCCGGAGCTCGCCCTTCGACGTACTACAAATCATTTAATATTGGAAAAAAATTGTTGGAATTTATTAGGGAAGACAATCGTCACTCCCCGCTAAAACTTCTTCCCCCAATTAGAGGGTGCGAAAGGAATCCGGATCAAGATACGGATTGCTTTCCTCCGGGTTCAATTCCGCGCCCTGCTAAGGGCAATGGGCTTAACTGTCCAAGGCCGGGATGCAAGCCCAATAAAGCTGGCTCTAATGACCCATCTGTCCACAACAGTTGTCGGCCTTGGGACAAGATCACCTACCAGTGCGATGTTGATTTTGATACAAAGAAAGGGTTTATGGAAAGAGTTACAAACAGCGAAGACCTAGTAGAAAATATTTTTGAGGGGGTTGGGGAGACTGTGCTATCGGGTGGGATGTATCTAGGGGGGGTGGAGGATATTATACAAGGGTTGAGTCAGAATTCTAATTTTTCCCGCTACCCACACGTCCGAGATGTGGATAAGTGGTCCCTCCCGAAAAATGCCAAGACTTTTGACAACTCGCCTTCCGGCGGCGGCAGAATAACACTTGCGGACCAACTCACGGCCTCACATAAAGCATACGTGAGCGCAGCGAAAGCCCGGTATAAGGCAACACTAGCTAAGAGCGCAGTTGCTCAGGCTAATAAGTATAAGAAACAGGTTAGAGAATCGCAGATAAAAGCAGATGAAGCTCTACAACTGTTGTGGGTAGAATATACTAAAACTTACAACTATAATAGAGAATTACTGGAGGAGGAGTACATGGCAAAAGATGATTATAAACATCTCCAGTCCGCCGACACTCCGGCCAGAATCAAGGCGCGCCGCGCAGCACGGCGGAAAGATTTCCTTAAACAGTTGACGGAGATGGATATTCTCGCCGGTAAGGGCAAGTGGCCGGAAGGGGGAAACTATCTACCAGCAACAGATATAAAAGATCCTTCATATGATGGCATATATTATGAACCCACAGTTGGGGAGGGGATGGAAGGATTACGCGATGAGTCTATGGGTTTAACTTATGGTACCAGTTCGGGTCAGCGTGATAAATGGAACAGTGTAAATCAAGGCGCAACAAGTTATAATTTTATGGATTCGCCCGTACTTTCTACATATTATAGGGGGATAGGATTACAGAACTTCCATAAGGCTGGATCCGGTTATAGTGATATACTCACAGCACGAAACGCAAAAAATATACCCTCGGCAGACGACTACCCCAATTCTACTTGTTCACCTGTTGTTTATGAGCGGGGAACCAATAATAATATAACAACTGATATAGGTTCTGGTTGTCCGATGGCATACCTTTCATTACTTGGAGGAGGAGGAATGATACCTCCAAACCGACAGTCCCTGCAAATTTCAGCGTGGGCACACGACCCCTCGAACGGCGAACCGGGAACAACTAATGTTGATAGGGAATCCTGGTTCAACGACACATATATACACAAGGAGGCAGCGGACGACCCTACTACAAATTTTGTGAAACAATTCTACGATAATAATGGAAATCCTATTATTAGTCCATTATATACTGGAATAGATTACAAAAAATTAACTGGATTAGTGTCGGGGGGGGGAGCGGACGGCCATGTGACGAAAACCAAACCGCCGACAAACAAAGATACCGACGTGGCGACAGGAAAATCTTTTATTAAAATGTTGAAGGCGGGTGCGGAGTGGGACGCGGATGGGGCCTCGGCAGCGTCGGTGGATCCCATGGTGGCGGCGGCGGAAAGTTCTTCGATGGGGATGGGCTACGTTGACGCCTAGGATGCTAATACGGGTCCGTGAATTAAAAAAACACGGCTCGAACAATTAAAAAAAGTTTTTAGTTTTAATTAAAAATAAAATTAAAAATTAAAATTAAAAAAAATTAAAATTAAAATAAAAATTAAAAAATAAAAATTAAAATTAAAATTAAAATTAAAAATTAAAATTAAAATAATATTATATTATATTATATAATATAATATTATAATGCTGACTATATTAAAAAACAAATATTTGTGTATATCAGTATTAGCAATTATATTATTAGGAATATCCCTATATATTTATTTAATAAATAATCCTATAAGTAAGGATTTGAATGTTGAACGCTTTAAGGCGGACATAGGATTTTCGTTAGGTTTCCCGAACAAAACCGACCAGACATATTGTAAGTACGATGGTCCAAATGTTAACATTCACCCGCCTAAGGGGGATCCGACTTCGAAGCCTTGTAAATTACACACTCTGACTAAGCACCGCCCATCTCCGACCAGGTGGGAAGGAGACAGTCCGGACTTATGCGCGATGACGTTTGATGATAACTTGTCGGGCGCGGAGTGGGAAGAGCAATCTGCGTCGGTGCTGGCGATGAAGTCGGACGGGAAGACCCCATGGGGAACGTGCAGCAATCCGGAGCGGACATGCCCGCTCCCCACCCCTGACACAGCACTTCCCGGTAGAAGTGGTTACGGTGGCCCGGCGCTGTCAAATGCGCAGAAGAAACTAGTAACCGGTTCAAAGCGCAAAATAGGCGACTCGGTGGTGTTGTCGGCGGAGTACCGGCGCGCGCTTTCGGGGCGCAAGACCACGGATGGCAAACAGACAGTGATGGAGAGTTTGAACTGGCCAGCGGGGGTGTCCGCCAAAGTGACTGAGGTGGCGGATATGGAGGGCAGTGGGGAGCAACACATCAGCTGCGAGTGGGTGGATGATAATGGGCGGAACAACTACGGAACTTTTCACCAGAAGGACCTTGCCGCCCTGGAGGGCCAATTTGTAATAGTGAAATGTCCATCCTCGCGAAAGTGGGGATGCGCCGCGGGGCCAGATGCCCGTCTAAGTCTTAATGATAACAAGACCGATGATACGAAATTGACGTACAAAATGTGGCAGTGCCCTAAGGATCAGGCTTGTGTGCAGACGAAGAAAGAAGCAGGGGTGGCCCTGACGGACGAGGAACTTTGGGAGATTGAAAATGGAGTGGGTAAGTGTTTTGGTGCGCAGGACAAGGAACAACAATACGGCTCGTTCTATGACCACAACGATGCGAGCACTAACAGACCAACAATTCAATTCCTCCCTCCTCTCGATGAATTCCCAGGCGAACTCCAGTTTTTGGCAGCCCGCAAAAACCTACAGAAAATGTTTAAACAATATTGGAGTATATGGCGTGATCACGGGCGTGGGGGGAGAACGGCGGCTGGGTTCAAGAAACGGGAACTTCAACTTATCAAGATAGGCGAGCCAGGCAAGCCAGGCCGTCCCCTCACCGTGAACGAATGGAAGCTGGGCACCAAGTGGGCCTACCCGATTGAGGCCACGGCGCAGGAGCGCACTCTAGCCGGACTGTCCACGACGGACCTCAAAGCGCGCGCGCGCGCGGTGGGCGTCCACCCGTCTCCTATTGCCACTGCGGACCACAAGCCCGAGCCGCGGGCGGAGCTGATCCGCCTGATCACGGTAATGCTGTCAGAAATGGGGATGGCCAAGCCTGGGGACATCGGGACCGAAGACCCACTCGTGGCGGCGGTGGATCAGGCCGATGCGGCTTGCAGTTCACTTTACGATATTAAGGGTATTGAATGTCAAGGGTGGCAAAAAACTACAGAGTGTAAGAACGATAAGGCGCCGGTCAACGCCGAGACATTCCTCAAAGGTCACGGTGCATGTAACCAGGCACGAAGATCCACGGAAATTGGTTATTGTAAGTGTGCTGGCGGAGTGAGGAAGTGGGCAGGTAAGTGTGGCGATTTAGATGATATCAATAAAACTTGTGCCGCTATATGCTCGGGGGATGCGATGTGTTCCAAAGGTACAGACAAAGGCAGCGCGGCCTGTACCAACATTGGTACGCACTGTAAGTGGACACCGAGTAATAAAACACAGTCCCAAGTTACAGGGAAAGACAACATGTCCGCCGCCGCCAACAAAGATAAAGGAACATGTGAGTTATGGCCTGAATGCAAGAACATTGACGACGGCATAAGTAGTTGGGCGTCATGCTGGCCTAGAAAATATCCATTACCTACATCCATTCCCCCTCCTTTAAATGGAAATAATAACCTGTTAGAGTCTTGTTTAAATAACCAAGAAACCCTTGGTAAATTAGATGTCCTCCGCCTGGCAGCCCGGCAGGCGGCACAAGATGCACAGTTCAACAGAATGATGTGGTCACGAGCCATAAAGCATTCGAGGAATATGCAGTTAGCCGCTGACTACGCGGCGGGGGAAGCATGGAAAGACTATACAAACACTCCAGGACATATCAACTTTCAACTAAGGGTAAAACAATACGCCACGCTCACGAAAAATAAGAATACCACGAAATTTAGAGAAGACGCCAAAAAGCAAATTGGCCCCATGAATGCGGAACAGACCCTGTCTCCCTTTATTATGTATATAGCAGCTGCCCGAACATGGGAACGTAACTGGTTTAAAAAGACTATATATGCTAATTTTCTACCACGGGTTGTATGGCCCTACGACAGCCCCCAAGTCAATTATACCAACACAGCAAACCCTCCCCCTCCCAATCCCCATGTTATCTACCGCAACATGTGTCTCGGAATACCTGACCTACCCAGCGAGTATAAACCGGGGAAGATGGCAACGGCGGTCGCACACGGGATTGCAGCGTTGGAGAAGAAGGTGACAGATCGATACGAGTCTTGTCGTAATTCCACGTCGTCTTGGTATTCCATAAAGAAATTGGGATGCTTTTCCGAGATGGCGGCGGTCTCCCTCGGGGCAATGGTGTTCGCCCCTATCACCCTAACCGTGGGCGCCGCGGGATGGGCTTTGGATGAGGGCGCGAAGGATAAACTCCAAGGCGATCTGCTTGACTGGGACGGTAATCGTGTACAGGGAAATGGACTTGACCCCACTGGCAAATCAAATAATTCCTATGGACAACCAATGCCTCAATACGCGGACCCGCTACCACAAACAACATATAAGAATTGTAAGAAATATGGGCTTAGAATTATAAATTATCCACAATTAGGGAGCGATGAACATGATGCAGCTGTAGGAGATACAATAGGGACATCTACCATTGATCAGAACTCTTCATTTAGACATTCTAATGATAGAGAAGAAGCACCTATATGGGGGGAAGCAAATGATATTATGAACGAAGTGATGCAGGCTGCGATGTTGTTGGATCCGGCGGTGAGTGTTCTCGATGGGCTGGGCGGGTTGGGGGCAAAGGAACTTGTAGCTTCTGCTGACCGAACAATGAGTCACATGGGGGAAGACGGAATGAGAGTAATGGCAAAGGACTCCGATAGATTAAGATTTAAAAGCGACATGAGAGAGAAAACGGCCAAATTTAAGGATGATATAAGAGATATCCACAATAATCCGGAACAAATGGTGGACTTGCGCGCCATCAATCCGAATATAGGCGCGGTTATGGATGATATGACGCTCGGGAAAGAGGACCCGGTGGTTGGGATGCCTCGGCGCTTGTGGCGACAGCGGTGGAAGACGGTGGAAGGTGGTCATCCCGAAGGCCTCACCGATCCGGACAAAGGCGATTCATATATAGAACAAATTCTGGAGCGAGCGGCGTCAAAGCGCTTCGCCGATTCAGGCACTGATGCTGAAAAGGTGTCCCTTGCCGAACAAAGGATACAAACCCTAGAGTCCAAACTTTCAAGTGCAGATACGCGGCCTGGGGAGGCGAGGCGGGCGGAAGAAGAGATAACGGCAGCGGAGGGCGACTTGCGCCAGGCCCAGGCTGATATGAAATTAAATAACGCCGCCAAAGACGTGATGCAGGCTAAGAGAAAGTTAGAGGAGCAACAAGGGGAGGAGGGAGGCATGATGTCAACATTGGCGTATGAAAAGCTAGAACAAAATGTGAAAGATGCAGAGGCTGCGTTCGAGAAAAGCAAAGAAGAATCCTTATCCAATACCATAGACCGTGATTTAAAACAAGCCCTCCGGAAATATTACAATAATCAAGGAGGAAAAGGCACTAGATTCAATTGGGGTGGATCCGGCCGCGGCAAGGAATTTAAAAGTTATATGGACGGTCAGCTGGCGGCAGGCGGGGCTGCTACAGGGGGGCAGCAGAGTATTCGCGCAATCGCGGTAGAGAATGAAGAAGAAATCAAGCGCAATTTCCAAGAATTAGAAGAAATAGATTTTAAAAATATCCCAGAATCAAAATCCAATACTTCCGAATTAGCTGATTGGATATCAGAACAAACGACTCCCGCAAAACATAAAGTAAGGGAGTTATTGGCGCCCGGGTTGAAGTTGTCGCACCAGATTATGGGGCCGATGATGTATACACAGATGGCGTCGTCGCTCATTCACCCCGCGAACGCGGAGTTTGATAGAGGACAGGCTATGAATAATCAGCGTAAACAATTCAATGCGAATGCCAAGTATGGCAAAATGAACAAGGCGCAGCTCGTGGCGGAATGCAATAAGGTGGGGCTGAACTGCATGGTGGATAAGTGCACTGGAAGCCAGCGTGTGTGTGACGTGAAGGCTGTGGAGCAGCTCCGCGATAGCCTCATAGCAGCGGCAATAACGTCAGTGGCCAAGGTGAATAAGATTGAGGCGCAGGCCGAGGCGGCGGAGGCCCGACAAACAAAATTGGTAGCGAGCGGGAAAGGGGATAGTGTGTGGGGGGGCGCTATCGCTGCGTCAAGGCCACTTTATACCGGCGAATATGACGATGACAATTGATGGCATTGAACAACACTTGGTCGATAGTACGATCAGTGATAATATTGCGTTCCAACTCTAAGGATCGGTGTCCATACGGAAGCAAGTGTCCGAAGTGTGGTCCACAATATCGGGTAAATGGAAAATGTCCCTGTAACGGAGTTGCTTCTGATACTATTGAGGCTAGATGACACAGACGACCAAGAACCTTTCATCCAACAGGCCGTAAGTTATCAACCAAAGTACTTGAATATTACTTAAATTAATATTAATAAATTAAATTAATATATTTATAATATATTATAAATAATTATAATGTCCGCCATATTAGCAACCAAATCCCTCCAGACATCCGTTTTAGCAGGTCTATTATTCTATGTATTTGCCAATCCAGGCATGTATAAGATTATAAGACAATTCCCAGGTCTCAAATTCGTTATGAATAGTGCCACGGAGATCACACACGCAGGAACTATGGTAAATGCCGTTCTATTCGGTCTTGTAATGCTCCTATGTGTCCATCTAATCAATAGCGCATTAATTAAAGATCATCTCAAATTTCTAAATGTTGTAGAAAACTACAGTGAAAAAAAAGAAAGGCGGGAGAAGCGGAAGGAGAGGCGGGAGGAGAGGCGGGAGGAGAGGCGGGAGGAGCGGAAGGAGAGGCTGGAGGGAGGTGGTGATGATTCCGGACCTATGCACGATTGCGTAGAGAAAATATGGCCCCATCCAGGCAAAACAAAGGGATACCCTTGTGACGTAGCGCTTGACGGTTCAACAATGCAGTGTGTCGACGGCAATGGATTCTGCAGCCCAACCTTGGGGCCAGACATTCGATGTGACATCAGCGGGGAGCTCGGAGCAGAGAACCACAAATACCTTCTGAAAAACTATGAAAAATGCGGATGCACGAAGTTGCCGGGTGGTGGATCTGGCACGCTCGATCTCTATTGCCACGACGCCTGAATCAAGATAATAATTTTAATAATAATTTAATAATAAATTAAATTAATTTATTTCAATAAATAAATATATATATATATTATAAATAATAATAATGTTGGATGTGTTAAACACTAAATCGTTACAGACATCAGTTTTAGCAGGGCTATTATTCTATGTATTTGCCAATCCAGGCATGTATAAGATTATAAGACAATTCCCAGGTCTCAAATTCGTTACGAATAGTGCCACTGAGATCACACACGCAGGCACTATGGTAAATGCCGTTCTATTCGGTCTTGTAATGCTCCTATGTGTCCATCTAATCAACAGCACGTTAATTAAAGATCATCTCAAATTTCTAAATGTTGTAGAAACATGAAGCAGTCGAACTCGCAGGAGCAGGAGCGCGCTGACATTTCATACTGCGAGGCGCAGGCGGAGGCGGAGGCGCAACGATGCGTGCAAGTCGCCCGGGGGCGCGCGCAGCGAAGGGAGTTTTGACTTCAGGGAGGTGTCAAACCCACCCTGAGCACACTTGGCCCCAACGACAACGCTGATTGTCTATACAATAAATTTGAATAATAATAAATTTATAATAAATTAATAATAAATTTTTATAATATATTTAATAATATAATTTAATATTTAAGTTTAATTGTAATATATAATTAAATTTATAAATGTCTACTAAAAAAATCGTATTACTTGTGGAATCGGGTGCGAAAGCCCGGAAGATTGCTTCTTTCCTCCCGGATAATTTTGTAGTATTAGCAAGTTTTGGTCATGTCACCGATTTAAAGAAGAAGGAATTAGCAATTGATGTTGATGATAATTTTAAACCCACATATAAAATTGTTCAGGATCGTAATAATCTAAGGGTCGTATCTAAGATTACGGATGTTTTTAAGAAATGCCAGGAAGTGATATTTGCTGCAGATGACGATCGGGAGGGCGAAGCAATCGCCTGGCATCTCCATCGCCTCCTATATAAGAATGACACTCCTGTTGAATGTAATCGTATTACTTTTAATGAAATCACTAAGGATGTAATTTTAGAATCCCTAAAGAATAAGCGTCCTATATCGATGCCGGTTGTAAATGCTTATCAGGCGCGTAGAATAATTGATCGTCTTGTTGGTTTTAAGTTCTCACCGCTCCTATGGAAATACATTGATACTCCGGAAAAGTCCCTTTCTGCAGGGAGATGTCAAAGTGCCATCCTGCTCCTTTTAAAAAACCACCAGGATAAAATCAAAGGACATAAGAGTGAATATTCATATGATTTTAAGTGTAAATTCCTTGGATTTAAAAATAAGAATATTAAGTTAGATACGGATTTTAAGTTCAACAAATTATATCGGAAAGACCCTGCTACAAATACCAGAAATACAATTATATATATATTAAAGATTATGAGTGAAAATAGAAGAAATTTCATTACTAAAAATAATCGTCGCGAGAAGAAAGAAAGTGCGCCACAACCATTCATCACCTCTACTATTCAGCAGGCAGCCCAAAATGAATTAGGGTTCTCTATTGATTCTACTATGAAGACCCTACAGAAACTCTATGAAAAGCATGGATTAATTACATATCATAGAACGGATTCAAAGAGTACATCTGTAAAATTCCAAATGGAAGAACTCGCTCCGTTCATTTCTAAGAAGTTCGGCAAGGACTACTATAATGTTCCAAAAGTCAAGAAGGTCAAAGGGGCACAGGAGGCACACGAGGCAATTCGCGTCACGCATTTAGGCGATTATAAGACATTAGACAAAATTGAGGGATTAACGGATTACGATAAAAAATTGTATCTCATGGTTTTTAAGAGAACCGTTCAAAGCCACATGTCTCCGGCAATATACGACGAATTATCTTTTGAGTTATCAAACGATGCTATAAAGATGTATGGAGCATATACAGGAATTATTAAGATACTACGAGAACCGGGTTATCTCGAATACAATAGGAAATTCGGGAAGATTCACGATAAATATAAGAAGTCTCGGTCCAAGACGAAGGATACTTTAGATAAAGAAGATAAAGGAGATAAAGGAGATAAAGAAGATAAAGATATAAATAATGCCGAATATATGAGGTATTTTAGGGAAACTCCGGTGGATGAACTCGTTTTCGATCTACAAACCGTGGATATTAAGAAAGTAGAGAAGAATCCTCCTAGTTATCATTCAGAATCGTCTCTCGTTAAGAAGCAAGAGGACGAGAAAATTGGACGCCCGTCTACCTATGCTAGTGTTATAAAGATCCTATATGATAGAAAATATGTGGAAGTTAAAGACATTATTATACCAGAAAAAGAACAGGAGAAAATTAAGTTATCTAAATCTGGTGAGATTACGGAAAGCATTGGGAAAATTAAATCTCAAAAGCAAAAGAAGAAACTGGTTGTTACTGAATTAGGTGAACAAGTCATTACATATTTAGATAAGGAATTTCATGAACAAATAGATATTCCATTTACAGCGAAGGTGGAGGCAAACCTGGATCGCATAGCCGAGGGAGAGGTCGCGTGGCAGGAAGTAGTTAGAGAGGTGTATGATAATTTTATGCCGATTGTTACGCGGTTGAATGCCGTGCCGTATAAGAAAAAGTCGCATACACTGGCGCGGGAAAAATGGGCAAGTGTTAATACATTCGGGAAATACAAAGACGGAAGGGATATATATATTAAATCGGGTAAATTCGGTCCATATATTCAATTACTAAATTCCGAAACAAGTAAGACTGAGAATATAAGTCTTCAGAAATATCTACAGGATAATGGTATAGATAAACTGGAAGATAGTAGCGCCATTGACACCGATATGATTATAAACTATATCGACGACTTTTATAAATATAAAAAAACTCAGAAGAAGAATCACCGTTCTCTAGGAAAACATAAGGGTGTTAGTATATATTTAAAAATCGGAAAGTATGGACCATATATACAGGCAGGGGAGGGTAAAAACGGTATTAAACCGAAATTTATATCAATGAAGGGATATTATTTTAAAAAGAAGATTAATCCCAGTAACATTAAGGACATAAAAGAACTAGGGGATATTAAGATAGGGGATATAGATGAATATTTAAAGTAATATTTATAATATTCATAAGGAAGTACCAACCCCTATTATTACTAATATAATTAATATCAATGTACCATATACTAAATACTTTTCTTCTTTTTTTAAATTGTTGAAATTCATATTCAATAATTTATTTAATAATGATTTATCATTATTATCATTATTATTATTATTATCATTATTATCATTATTATCATTATTATTATTATCACTTGTATCACTAATATTGTCACTTATATCTGTTGCAACATTCAATTTTGCATTTCCTTTAATAGTCTTATTTTCTGATTTATTTATGAATTCGTTTATGCGTTTTTCTCTATTTTTATCTGTGGAGTTAAGGGTTTTCTTATAATTATCCACCTGTTCTGATTCTGGCACGATTTTTCTAACAATATCTCTATTGCGTATAGTCGTAACTAATGCGAATTCAGTGGGTTTTTCCGGATAATGTATTGTATCTAATAAATGTGTATACAAGGTTTCTCTAAAACCTGGTGGCGGATACTTAAAAGTAATTAATCTCATATTTATTTCAGCCAAATAGCATTTATTGTATTTATCTATTAGAATATCGTATCCTATTAATTTGAATGCTTTATGGTCTGGAATGTGTTCATTCCGACATTTTAGATAAATAGCACAAGGGTCAATAGTGTTTTTAACTATTTCTCTTAGTTGTTCATTTATAACCATTAAATATTTATCACCAAAATATCCTGAGAAATCTTCTGGGTAAACTTTAACATTATCCGGACTACTCTCGCCCGATAAATGTGATTCATTATCCACCGTATTTATTTTATATTTATTATTGGCGAAATACATGAAACCCTTATTGTATATATATACTTTAAGTTCCTTAGCGTCTCTAACCAATAGAGCATATATACGAAAATGAAATTTCCTTCCGTTATATAGAAGTGGATGTTCAACATAATCTTGTAGGATCCAGTTACATTTATATGGACTTTTATTTATGTAATTATATAACTGATTATAACTGGTAATGATGGATACCCCTCGTCTATATGTACCATTATCTGGTTTCACGATAAATTTCCCTTTGGACTTCTTAAAAACCGGTCCAAGATTCCGAATGGTTTGCGTATTAAACATGTATGTTCTAGGGATGTAATCGCCGATAGACTCATGATGTCCTTGTTCCATCAGGTTATATTGATGT
>Ga0315336_1005015_pt1 | contig 14936 bp, 8 predicted proteins | sample ASW5metaG_FD_204512 | JGI IMG/M metagenome (GOLD analysis project Ga0315336, IMG submission 204512) | Ammonia-oxidizing marine archaeal communities from Monterey Bay, California, United States - ASW #5 | ecosystem: Environmental > Aquatic > Marine > Intertidal zone | place: USA: California...
ACCGAAAACATCCCGCCAGGCCAGACGATACTCGCGTGAATCCGACACCGCGAACCGTTCGGTGGTCACCTGCGGACCCTCAACGAACTGAGACCGATCGTTGAGTGAAGCATAGGCCAACTCACGCGTCGCGACGGCCTTGAAGATCGCGGTACTGCCTTTGACCAGGTTGACCGTCCCGCCCCGCACGTCTTCCATCATCGGTTCGCTGCGCTGCAGATAATCGGGTAGTCGAACCTCCGCAAACAGCGCGTTGAGTGTCGGACGCAATTTGGGCTGAACGGGGATGACTCGGAACGCATCACCAACGCGAATGGACACGGTACCGTCAGCGGTTTGCGGTCGCATTTCAAAGCGATAGGTCTGTCCGTCACGGTTCGCTCCCACGACACTCTGGGCACCGTATCGTGCTGTTGCCGAATCGGGTTTCCAGGGGGAATCGGACTGGAGACTGGCGTGAATCTCAAAAGGTTCCGCGTAGGGTACGACACGCAGTTCAGCTTTTCCGGCGAGTTGTGCGAAGGTGTACCGTTCGACATCACTCCAGGGCAGCAACCACCGTTTGAGTGCATTGCCGCCCGCTGCGGGAATCAGAACCATCAATCCGGCGATCAGCAACAGCGGCACTCCGGCCGCCCAGGCCCAGCGACGGTGCCGCGGATTCGGAATCGCGTCGCTCAGGTCGCGTTTCTGCAGCTCCTGGTCCACTTGCCGCATCGCCGCCTGCACCAGTGCGCGACTCTTCCCGTGCTGCGACTCGCTGTGCGCCAATTCAACAATACCCAGCAAGTGGTCGCCGAAACGAGGAAACTTGTGCCGCACGAGCCGAGCCACCTGATCCAACCGCCGGTGACTCCAGACCCAGTTGTGGTATTTCAAGGGAAACAGAATCACCATTCCCACACTGCCCAGGGCCAGGATCGCGGTACGGACGATCGCGGGCGTGTCCCATAGGCGGTCGCACGCAAACACCGCCAGGTAGGACATCGCCAGGCCGAAGATCGCCGCCAGCACCGCTTCGGCGACTTTGATGAACCACACCTGCTTCCGATAGTGTTTCAGGGCGGAAGTCATCCGCGGCGGCAATGCCACCCGATCCTGTTGTGCCGACAGTTGGCTGTGACTCATCAGCTCAATTTCCACTTTGTCGAAAATCAGCCCGCAGCGCGTCATCGATCAGCGCTGCGACTCCGCAAGGCAAGGTTACACGGCACCGACCATTTTCCGTCCCGTCCAAAAGACCCCCATCAACACAATCAGCAAACCGCACCACAGCGGGTGCGACCAGATTCTGGTGCGATGCATGGCCGACTCGGGTTCGGGCAACGCCGCCATATGTTCGAGCAAACTGTCGACTTCCGCAACTGCAACCATTTTGCCGTTGGTGATCGCGGCGACTTCCTGCAGCACATCGTACCGCGCCAACCGCCCCTGTTGTTCGCGATTCAGGCCTTGGACCGACAACTCCGTTTCCAGTGTGGCACCGGTTTCGGCGCTGGAAGCGACCAGCCGGTAGTTTCCCTTTTCCGCCGGTACAAAGGAACCGCCGAACAGGCCGCGTGCTTCGTTTTCGCCAGGTTCGAGCCGGATGGTCTGCGTCTTGCCCGATGGCGATACCGTACGAACAACAACCAACCCATTTTCCAGGAAACCGCCCAGTGCGTCCAGCACGTTGGCATTCAGCATGACCGTGTCGTCGACGCGCGGACGATCGGGCGAACAAAACAGGCGCATGGACTTGCCTTGTGACTTCTGTCTTTGATACGCCATCCACCGCGCCACTTGTCCCCAAAAACGGTAATGATAACGATCTTCGACTCCCTCGCGCCATCGCCAGGCGCTGTCGGTCCCCATGAACAGAACTTTACCGGTCCCGTAACTCTTGGTCACAATCAACGGCACTCTGCCCGACGGTGTTGCTTCGCGATGGTGAACTGCCAGCACCTCGGATCCTGTTTTCGCGCGTTGGATTCCGGCGTACCAGTGGAAACCCGGCAGTTGACTCCAGATGGCAACGTTGTCCGGATCGCTGTCGGCCAGCCGAGTCAGCAGGCTGCGCTGCCCGGCTTGCGTCAGGGCAAAATGCCCCGCAACGCTGGAGCCATTGCCAGTGGCGCGCGTCGGATCCAGCACCACGGGATATAAGTCCGCCAGGCCACTGGACGTCAACGTATCCTGCCAGCCGTAGCGGCCTGGCAAAAAGACCAGGCCCGTGGCCTGGGCACTGACCAACTGCTTCAGGTCGTTGACTTGCGCGGATGTGAGTTGTTTTGGCCCCAGGCCCACGTCTCCCAGAAACACGACATCGAAGCGGTTCAGCTCGTTGGTGGAGGGAAACTGTTTGATGTAAGACCGTCCCCCGCCCACCTTCCGCAGCTCGGGGTGGAACAGCAGGCAGGTCACCTCGACCCCCGGGTCGCGTTCCAGCGCGTTTCTCAGGTATCGGTATTCCCATCGCGGATAAGACTCGATCACCAGCACCTGCAGCTGTTCCCGACGCACGGCGATCGGCGTCGATAGCTGATTGTTGTCTGGAAACAGATCCTGTTCCACTTGCTGAATCCGCATCGACAGCCGGTAATCACCTGTGGCACTCGGCGTCCACGTCAGGCTTTGCCGAGTTTGGCCCATCGCGGGAACGCGCACTGTTTTGGCCATGGTCGTCTTATCGTTGACGCTCAGCGTCACACGCACGTCGCGATCCTGGCCTAAACTGCTACGCACGACAAACGGAATCCTCACCGCCTTTTGGGATACCGCGAATGTGGGCGCATCCATGCCGACCAATTCCAGATCCGGCAATGGTGACTGGCTGCCAACACCGACCGCGAAAACGGGAATGTTCTTCATGCGAAATTGCGTCGCGGCCTCCACAGGCGATTTTCCGACATTCCAATCACCGTCCGACAACACGACCACCCCGCGCAGGTTTGCGTGATTCTCAAGGACCTGCGCCAGTCCGGCATTTAAATCCGTTCCGTCTTCCGCGCGATCCAGATTCGACGAGAAGGGTTCGAACACCACCTGCAGGTCCCGGTCGGACTTCTTGGCGACAGGTTTCCACACCGCCTCAGACTTGAGTGGTTCGATGACCTCAGCCCGGCTGACGGGTGTATCTGCCAGATGCTCGCCGGCAAACACGTCCCGCGTTTTCATACTGCCAGAGCGATCCCATAGCACGGCAAGCGTCGGACGTTGATCGGCGGTCTGATGGCTCAACCATTCCGGCTGGCACAACGTCACCACGACCAGAGCCACCAGCGCGAATCTCAGCAATTCCAACAGTCCGCTTGCCTTGCGGAATCCGCCGCGACTCCACCCCAGCCAGCACAGCCATCCAGCGACGACCATGACGAGCACACCCAGAACCAGGACCGTTCCGGTGGGTACGAACGATAGCCCCTGTTGGTCAGGCATCAGCAGAGCCTCCCCAACACGGACCGGCACGTGCCCGCCAGCGGCCAGGGTCAAGAACTGGCCGTCGTGACCGGAGAAACGGATTTCGAACCCACATCATGGCGATGTCCTCGCGGTCGGCGTTTGTTCGAACCCAAACTGTGGTTGTTGAACTTTCTTTTCCGGCAGGCACAACACGGCTTCGATCATCAACGCGGCCAACATCAGGAACAGAAAGCTCCGCCAGATCTCGCTGGCCAGAGACGAGGTATCGCCGACCGAGTCGTCAATTCGCTGGTAGGACAGTCCTGCGAACAACGGGTCCACAACGGCGGTGGCTGCGTGTTGGGCCTCGTCTTCGGCCAGGCTGCGATTGACGGCCATCCATTGATCCTCGTCGCGGTAGACTCCGGCATGCAATCCCCGCTCCGACACCGTCGGCGCGTCTTGGCGTGGCGCGACAGCTTCCTGGTTCAGTAACTCGTGCGAGACAGTCGCGCTCGCGTTCCGCTGCGCGGCGGCGGCCATCGAACGGGTGCCGAGGCTGATTGCTCGCTGCAGCATCACATAAAACGACACCGCGTCGCGCTGCAGAGAAGAGAAGCGCGCCGTGGGCAATGTGGAACAGAAATAGACGCCGCCATCGTCGGTGGCAACCCGGTTCAACAACGGCTGAGCGCCCCCCAGTATCGCGAGCGGTGTAGCGGATGAGGCTACTTCGGATTGGACAATCGAGCAATATCGATACGCGCGGAGATCGTTCAGCGGCAACGCATCTCCACTTCCGACGTGTGCCAGCAAGTCAGAATCCCCGCGCCACCAGGAGAGTTTGCGATCGTGTTCGGCTGCCAACGGCTGCCACGCGCCCCAACTCGTACCGAACATCCGGCCATCGGCCGTCCGACTCGGTGGAAAGAACATCGCCACACGACCGGAACCGACGAAGCGCTGAACCTGATCCGCGACCAGGCCTTCCGGAAGCGGCGCCTGCCAGACCAACAGGGCCGTGCTTTCCCAGTCGATTTCGCCGACCTGAGACGGTTTAAGGACGGTCGCGTTGTGACGCAACCCGGGTTCCGAAGGAATGGCAAGCCCCAATCGAAACACCTCACCAATCTGCGGATCATCAGTGACGATGACGGAGTTCCGGGCCGGCGGTTCGGAAAACACAAAGTAAAAGGTGTTGTCCAGCGGATTCGCGTCGCCGGGCACATGCGCGGACCCCCAGCCTCCCCGTAGTGTCTCGTCGATGGGAATGCGGTGTCCCAGCAACGACGCACCTTCCGCATCCCATTCCAACTCGACAACCGAACGCGCGCGGTTGATCTGAAATTCCACGGGCACCCGCCGCGGAGTATTGCCGGCAGACGGCGTTGCGGTGGCGTGGAGCAGCACGTCCAGAACCAGTTCGGCCCGCTTGCCGATTTGACGTCGTTTCACATTTGCCACGCGGACAGACACGTTTTCGGCCGCGTCGGCCGCGTAGGAAAGCAAGAAATGGTGTACGCCCTTCATCTGGGCGAACTGTTCTCGAATCGCGGACCAGCGTCCGCTGTCGGGATCCCAATCGTTCTCATTCAAATCGGAACAGATCCATAAATCGGCCCGTGCGGCCTCGTTTCTCTTGAGATACGCCAAACCGTTCTCGAACATCGTCGGCAGATTGGCACTGGTGGCTGTCGGCCGAGTCGAAGGCAAGTCGAGCAAATCTCGAGGTGATTCGATGGGCTGAGCCTGACCCGTTGCGCTGTCGATCAGGACCAACTGACTGCCGTAACCACGTTGCTCGAGCAGCTCGGATAGTTTCCGCAGCGCCGTCGACCGTTTCGATTCGCCGGACTGCGGATCCTGGGATTCCATACTGACCGAACGATCCAGCAGAATCAGTGTCACGTCGGGTTTTCCCATCCCGATGAAACCCAGTTTTCCACTGACCAGTGGGCGACTGACGGCAAACACAATCGCTCCCACGGCGGCCATCCGTAACAACAGAATCACCAGGTACCGCAAACGGGCCATGCCTTTGTGCATGCGATTGGCACGCACCAGGAACATCATCGCTCCCCAGCGTACCGACCGATGGCGATTGCGATTGATCAGGTGAATCAGAACGGGCACAGCCATTAACGGCAGCGCAGCCAGGATCCAGGGCTGCAGGAAACTCATGCCTGGTACGCTCCCTTCCGTTTGGGCTTCCGCCCCAGCAGGAAACGAGCCAGAACGTCCTCCAGCGGATCATTCAGATTGACACGGTGGTAGTCGATGGCCGCATTGCGGATCACGGTTTCCAGCTCCGCCAGGTAACCTGTGATCGCTTGCTGATACTGTTTCCCCATCAGGCTGGGATCGGCCAGGATCGGAGCGCCGCCTTCCAGATCGATGAAACGCGTCGGCCGATCAAACTCGAAATCGATTTCACTTTGATCCAGCAGATGAAACACGGTGACGTCGTGTTTCCGGAATCGCAGATGTTGTAAACAGCTCTTGAGGACTTCGGGTTCGATGAACAGATCGGAAATCACCACGACCAGGGCCCGCTGGGAAATACTCTCGGCAGCCTCGTGCAGCGACTGGGGCAGTCCCGTTTCTCCCCGGGCTTCCATTTGGCCCAGTCTGTCGAGAATCATTCGCAAATGTGTTGCATTGCGTTTGGGAGGGATTTCGGTGTGAAATTCGCTGCCGGCGCTGTACAGGCCCACGGCATCACCCTGGCGCGAGGTGAGGTAGGCCAGCGTGCCGGCCAGCGACTTCATGTAGTCGAGTTTCGAGTGGCCGTCGACCGCGAACTCCAACGAACCGCTGGTATCGACGATCAAGCACAGCCGTAAATTCGTATCAGCCTCGAATTCCTTGATGTAGAACCGGTCGGAGCGGCCCCAGGCTCGCCAGTCCATCCGCCGCGTGTCGTCACCGGGAACATATTTGCGGTACTGGGCAAATTCCAGACTCGAACCACGGATGGGACTGCGGTGACGTCCCGAGACACTGCCCAGCATGGGCATCCGCGCATGCAACGCCAGGCCGGACAGCCGCGATAGAACCTGGGTGTCAATGAACGCGTGTCGTGTTTTCGATGTGTCTGGCACGGCCGCCTAGCCTTCCTGCACCAGTTCTTCAACCAGTCGCTGCACGATCTGACGACTGTTGACCCCCTCGGACTCGGCCCCGAACGATGTGATCACGCGATGCATCAACACCGGCTCGGCCACGGCGACGACGTCTTCCAGGCGGACCATGTAGCTGCCCAGCAGAGCGGCTCGAGACTTGGCTCCCAAAATCAAGTATTGCACGGCCCGGGGTCCGGCGCCCCACGTAACCAGCGACTGAATCCACTCCGGCGCCTGCGCGTCAGAAGGCCGTGTCCTCCGCACCAGGTGCGCCGCGAATTCGTAGATGTGATCCGGAACCGGCACGCGGCGCACCAGTTCCTGGAAACTCTGCACCCGCGCCCCATCGATGACGTGTTCCAACGGTGGTAAGCGTGCCCCCGTGGTCGCGCGACCGATTTCAATCTCTTCCTCCAGTCGTGGATAATCCACTTGGATCATGAACATAAACCGATCGAGCTGGGCTTCGGGCAGCGGATAGGTGCCTTCCTGCTCAATCGGATTCTGGGTGGCCAAGACGAAGAAAGGCTCTGCGAGCGTATAGGTGCGGCCGACGATGGTCACTCGATGTTCCTGCATGGCCTCCAGCATCGCGGCCTGTGTCTTGGACGGGGCCCGGTTGATTTCGTCGGCCAGCACGATTTGGGCAAACATGGGCCCTTTCACGAATTCGAACTCACGACGCCCGGCCGCCGACTCCTGCAAAATGTCGGTACCGGTGATGTCCATAGGCATCAGATCCGGCGTGAATTGAATCCGACTGAAGCTGAGGTCCATCGTTTCCGCCAGACGACGGATGAGCAGCGTCTTGGCCAGTCCGGGAACACCCATCAACAGCGCGTGTCCTTGGGCGAACAGGCAGATCGCCAACTGTTCGATGACCGCTTGCTGGCCAACGATCACCTTGCCCAACTCTTCGGCCATCCGCTCGTAGTTCAGCCGCAGTTGATCGATGGCAGCCACGTCGTCCGCCTGCATTTGTTCACTCGCCGGCGTCGTTGTCATAGCGTCTCAGTCTTCTTTCCAAATGCCGTTGTGGCATCGCGCCTCACGATGTCAGCTCAACGCGTACCAAGCCCGCCTCCGGACACAATTTCTATGCAAAACAGGAAAACACAGCTGACCTAACAACGGAACTCCAAATCAACGGACCCCCAAATGTGTTCTGTGAGGGCCGCGATATTTCCTGTGTTGGCAGCGATTCAGATATCATCTTTTGCTGCGGGCTTGGGAAGATCCGTGCTCGCTTTGCTGCCGCTCTTGACCAGGAACTCGACGACCTTGGGCCTGCCGGCTTTCATCTTCGCTCGGTCGAACTTGATCTGTATGGCGTTCTCGAGGAAATTGACAACGCCTTCGAGCTCCGCGTTCCAGGGACCGGAGGCACTATCCAGAGGGGTTTGCCCGCTGTTGTTCACTTGGTTGAGTTTGGCCCCTTGTTTGACAAGCAGTTGCACGGTTTCCAGCTCGCCCGCGAACGCAGCGGCATGCAGGGAAGAATCCCCGTTGTTGGTCCTGGCATCGATGTCGGCCTTTTTTGCGAGCAGGAACTGGACGACTTCCACCTGTCCTGCCAGGGAAGCGCTCACCAGGGGGGTTGCGCCGTCCGGAGCGCGCACGTTGACGTCTGTACCTTCGCTCAATTGCTGTTTGAGCAATTTGAGATTCCCTGTTTTGGCAGCGCTCCAGGCATCGTTCTGGCTCAGCCTGGGCATGTCAGCTCCCAGCTTGCCACCGCTGCTGGCCAGGAACGCGGCAACCTTGGGTCGGTTGGCTTGCACTTTCTGGGGATCGGCCTTGATCTTCTGTGCATTAGTGATCCATCCGACAAATCCTGCCAACTCCTCGGTCCAGGGTGCGGAGGCGGTATCCAGGGGTGTTTCTCCCTTGCGATTCTTGATGTTCACGTTGGCACCCTGCTGAACCAGTACTTGAACGATTTCGAGTCGTCCCAGAAAGGCGGCTGAATGCAGGGGGCTATTGCCGTCGTTGGCCTGTGAATTGACGTTGGCGCCTTGTTCAACCAGGAAATTGACGACTTCCAATTGCCCGGCCAGGGCCGCATTGCTGAGGGCGGTTCCCCCGTCTTTATCCCGAACGTTGACATCCTGTTTTGCCAACTGTTGCTTGAGCAGCCTGAAGTTTCCTTTCCTGGCAGCCACCCAGATGGTGTTGCTGCTGGGTAACGGGATGAGGGGGGGCAGACCTGGAGCGCTTGACCAAAGGGGCATGCCGTCAGCAATTTCCTTGAGAACATCCGCTCGCCGGGCAGGGATAAACCTGCGAATTTCTCCCCGTGGCAGTGCGCGTTTTTGGGCCGGGGTCAGGTGCGGCTGGATCATGGCCTGGGCACGCTCTACTTCAGCCAGCAAGGCTTCTTCGTTCCAGTGTTTGTCCAGCAGTTCCATCAAGGCCCTGGCATAACGTTCTCGGGCGGATGGGAGCTGGTACAGTTTGTGGGCAATCAATCCCTTGGTCTTGACCGAGACCGGAGCTCGACGATCGACGCGCAGCTTGCTGAACTTCTCGAACAGCGCATCGGCACCCCAGGGTAGAAAGTGAAACTTGTCCGTTTTCGGGTTCAGGTAAACGAAAAAGTTGTTGGCGTTACCAGAGTAACCGTCCCAGAAACCCAGCAATCCCTCAACGGCCCAGAATTGATAGAAAGCATCCAGGTCAACCAGTTCGCCAATCGCTTTCTCGTAATTGAATTCGTTCGTTTCGATTTCAGCGACGACCAGCATATCAGTACTGCCCGGATTCACGTTCATTGCATGGATTGCCAGGACGTTCCTGCCCTGGCGCAGCTTGTCCTTGTGTTTCGAGATATTGAATGACTCGAATTGCATTGCCGCCGGGTCGTTGTGCCCCTGGGTCGACCTGGAGTTCCATTGCGGATTGACGGGTGCGTTGGCAGAAGCGACCTGGTGACCGTTGAGGAAGGCCACGAAGCCGTCATCATATTTCATTCGCAGGTTCAGGTCCGCGATGGAAACAACTTGATCGAGATCCTTGATTTCAAAGGGGAACCTCAGGTACAGGGAAGCGTTTTTCTCGTGCATCTGCTCCTGAAAATTAAAGGCCGCATCGATGAGATCCTGGTATCCTTGTTGCGTTTCGAAGCCGGCACCGTTTCGACCGCTTGTCCAGCTGGAGTCATCAAAATCGAGCGTGGTCCAGCGTTGATAGTGTTCCCTGGTCACGGCAGCCAATTCGTCACGCGCCGACTGCAACGCAGGTGTGATCTTCAAGAAGTAGTCGATGACAATCTTCTTCTGAGTGGCATCGCGCTCCTGAACCGGGACCTTCATGGCCGCCAACAGGGTCGTTGGCATGGTTTCTTGCATTGCCTGGAAAAAGAATCCTGATTCGCCAATGCCGTTGACGATCTTGATCAGGAGTTGGTTGTCACCGGCTAGCAGGTCCAGTTCGATCTTGTCTCGATCGACATCAATGCCGCGCTGGGTCTTGTTCTCGAATTGAATCTTGCCATTGAGCCACACTTTGATGGAATCGTCGCTGCCGAGCGAAACGGCCAGCTTCCTGGTCTTCAGCGAGGTGATCGTGCGAAAAAAGTACCTGGTTGCATTCGGCTGACCAGCAAGCCGCAATGGCCTGCCGTCGACAAGTCTCCTCGGCCGGAACCATGTCAACTTGCGGTCTTCCCAATCGTAGCTCGCGGCAAGGTCCACCTGTTTCTCCGGTGGCAAGGCCTTCTCGTAGGCCTCGTCGAAGCTCTTTAGCTGGAACGGACCGGTCATCGACCAGGGCGAGAGAGAGATGCGTGTGAGTGCTGTTTCGGTCTCCCACTTGGCCTGTGCCGCGGCCAATGCGGGTGTCACTGTGCTCAGGGTTTTCTTGATGGCGTCGATGCGAGCCGCGACGTCCTGCAGCGACTCGTCGACCTTGCCCTGGCCGACAGGATAGGCAGCAAGGTCTTCAGCACCACGCTGTGGATCGTTGCGGGGGACCCAGGCACGACCGGTGGCCTCAACGGTGAGGATCTTGTCGCCTTCTTCACCTTGCAACACGTCGATGAGTTGCGCGATCTTTTTGCGGGCGGCCTTGTCTTTGCCAAACTTGTTTTCGAAGCTGCCTTCCCATTCGGGGAAAAAATCAACCACCGTACCTTCGTAGAGTGTGCCTTTGTCTGTGCCGAATTCCCGTTTGAACAATTGTTTGCGCACGGATTCAACGTGGGAATAAATGCCCAGGTTCTTGCCGTTGATAGTTATCTTGGCTAGCGCACAACGGGGAGCGGGTGAACCGACTGCATTGAAGAAAGCATACCCCATGAACTGGCTCATGTGGCTGATGTCCTGTTGGTTGTTGTTGAACGTCAGTTTGTCCAGTCCTTCGATATCCGCCTTCTTGTCGACGTGATCCAGTTTGATCTTGAGCGATGGTCGAATGGAACTTTGCGATCCGATAAATCCTTTTTTGCGAAGACCAATCTCAGGGTATTCAACCCCGTCAATGGTGACCCTGGCATTCACGTATGTATAAGGACCGTCAATCGGCTCGTACTTACGTTGCTCCTGCAGCGCTGTCATGATGTTACGGGATTGGAATCGAATGGTGTCCCAATCCTTTTCAGCGACCGTGATCTGCACATCCAGTACCCGATCCCTGGGGAAGATGTCATCCAGAGTCAGTTCTTCAAAGGCCGCTGTCCTATGAGTCGCTGCCACCTCTTCCTTGGTAGTATCCGGCCCTGGGGTTTCGGTACCGAGTTTTTCCGAGACACCGTTGCTGGTTGGTTCACTTGTCGACGGAGTGTCTTTCTTGCAACCAACAGAGACGAGGCAGGACACGGCCACCAACAGGACGAGTATCCTCAGGAAACTCTCAGGGTGAGAAAGGGACTGCGGTACGTCCGTGGAACAATACCGGCTTTGCACTAACCTGGGTAAACTCACCATATTTTCGAATCCTGTGAAGATTGAAGTTGTTCTCGATCAACAGACGGATAACCCGATGATGGACGCCTTGAACATCTATCCAATGATGATAACCGGAATGACGATGGAACTCATCACGTTGCTGCTGTTGCCCACCATTCGGCACGATACGGCTGAACGCATCACAGCTGCGAGAATGAACACCGGCGTTCGTCGCTGCACTTCCGTTGCCACTTTCTTTCGTAAGAGCTTCCATCAGCGAATTGCAGGCAGCCTGCCGTTAGCAGCCTTATACTCTAGCCGATGCCCCGCTGAAAACCTGACACGATATTTGCTCTAGTCGACTGCCGGCACTTCGACACTGAGGATCGACTCAATAAATCCATCGTCTTCCTGAATCCTCGCCAATCGTTCTCCATACACTTTGCGAATGTCGCGCACCGCTATCTCGCCTCGCTCAACCGCTTCGCCGATCTCAACCCGCAAAGCCAGCGCCCACGAAACCCAATTGCCGTCCTTTCCGTCAACACCCAGATGTGCTTTCCACACAATTCTGGGCTTCGTCGTTCTGGTGGGAACCAAAGGATCCCGGGTTTCAATTGTCGCGTCGGCCGAATAGCCGGCCTTCACATCCACAACCTGACCATCCGACAAGCGCGTCACGCGAACGACGCCTCGAGTGCCGATGATCTTCGCCCGGTCGGAATCCACGGTGACGTCAAATTCCATTCCCCACACTTCGAATTGTCCTTAAGGGAAACAGTCGATTCTCCCAAGATATCTGCTCACTGCAGTTGTGGCGGTCGGGGATTGAGCCTAGTCGAACAGCTCCACGAGCGGTCGGCCGGTGGACAATCGGTGCGGTTTGCCGCGTGTCGGAACGTCGGTACGCGGATCCACTCCCAGCGCGTTGAACACGGTCGCGGTCACATCGGCCGGTGACACCGGGTCGTCGGTCACGAACGCCGCATGCCGGTCCGTCGCTCCGTGAACACTCCCACCGCGAATCCCGGCACCGGCCATCAGAATCGTGAATGCGTGAGGCCAGTGCTCGCGTCCCGGAGTGGAGAACATCGAGCTGATGCGAGGACTGCGGCCGAATTCTCCCATCCAGACCACCAGTGTGTCCTCCAGCATACCCCGGTCCGAAAGATCGGCGAGCAAGGCGGCCAGCGTCTGATCCGCTCGCGGAATCAAACTGTCTTTGATCAACGGAAAATGATTGCGGTGCGTATCCCACGGGTTGTTGACCAGCATCGGTTTCCAGTCGCCGCCCCAATCCTGAATCTCTTTGCCCCAGTAGACGGTCACAAATTTGGCTCCCGCTTCGATCAACCGGCGGGCCAGAAGTGTGGATTGGCCATGACGATGACGCCCGTATGTATCACGGAGTGCGGGCGACTCGCGATCCAGATCAAAGGCCTCGTGAATGGTTGGCTGTTGCAGAATCCGCAGCGCGTGTTCTTGTAACGCCATGAATTCGTTTGTCGCAGCCACAGCGTCCATGGATGTCTGGGCCTGCACCAGATCGAGCAATCCGCTCCGTTCGGAAAGACGTCTCTCCGTCACTTTTTCCGCTCGGGCTAAATTAGGTGGTACGACGTCACCATCCCGAGTCACGGTCACAGGAAACGGGTTCCACCTGGCGCCCAACCGGCCAGCGTTTTGTCCTGGCAGGATTCTGGCGTCGATCCGCATCGGCCCCGGAATCTGAATCGCTTTCGGCATGGCAACCGCCCCGGAGCCTGCCCGTTGGTAGGCGCAGCTCATGTGCGGCACGTCGCTTGGCTGCACTCTGAGCCCGCCGGCCTGGATGTTGTGTCGATATCCGGTCAACATGCGGTAGACGGCTTGATCATGAGGCACGTCTTCATGGCACACAGACCGAATTTGTGCGATGTGCTGCATCTGACGAGCGACCAACGGCAAGTGTTCGCCGACCGTAATGCCCGGAACCGACGAGGCGATTGGTGACGCGGGGCCACGAATCTGATCCGGAGCCTGAGGTTTCAGATCGAACATGTCGATGTGGCTCGGCCCACCATCCATGTACAACATCAACACAGACTTCGCCCGCGACGCGGAACCACGATGTCCACCGGCCCGCAGGGCATTCATCAATCCGTAAGACGTCACACCGCAGCAACCCAAAGATAACAAGGTGCGGCGATCGACAATTTGCGTTTCTTGAAGCAACCGGCTGTGGAGCATGGTGACAACAGATCCTGTTCCCAGTCTTCGCAGTCGCTGCGTGCGACAACACGCCTTCCGCTACCCGGCAGCGATCGATATCGAATCGCTCGCCGTCAAACTGGATTCAAATGTCTCAGATCCAACCATCGCCGGCAACATCAGGACTCGACATCACGGCACCAACCACTCCCGACGAGCATTGATTTTCGCCGACGAACGCGTACGATGCGCAGCCGCATGCCATCCGGCCGCCGGACATTCCATATTAATTCTGCGGCATCGGCCTGACCACTCTGTATCGCCGAATTCACTGCGAGCAACCTTCCGGGGTCTGAAATGAACGACACCGACCTGGAAAAACCGAGTGACGGTTCCCCACCGGATGAGACGGACATCAACCTGCGCGCCTACTTTGCCTGCATGAGCGATCAGCGACTGAGAGATTACCGGGACACATGGAGTGACGAGCAGACGGTCGCTTGGGACGGAAATTTCCGATCGGACGGAGCGCTGATGCTCGTATGCTGCGAACGCGATGTCGAAATCGGAGAATATCGCCTGGTCCTCGCGGAACACAAACGCCGCCGCGGCCTGTGACCACTCAGAGGGATGATTCCGGCTATCGCTGATCAATCCACCCTCACGATCTGGAGCGACACCAGTCACCCACAGACTTGGACCTGCCACATCAATCCTGGTCTGTTACCATGTGCCGGCGGAATCCAAGCATCGCTCGGAGTGCTTTCAGGACGACCAAGTCTGTCGAACTTGATCGCTGATCACGCGCCATTGCAGGGACCATCATCAATTGACCAAGCCTCACAAGGGGGTCGGACTCGTGATGCGAACAGTCGTCACCACCGCCATCATTTTGACCTTTCTGATGCTCAACACAGCGCAGCTCGCATCTGCGGCGGATGCGTATTGGCCAGGCTGGCTGGGTCCCGAGCGCAATGGCTGGGTACGTGATTTCCAGCCACCGGCTCGTTGGCCCGAGAAGCTGCGGCGGGGCTGGCAAATCGAAGTGGGCACCGGATACGGTTCTCCGCTGGTGGCCGGAGGTCGGGTGTACCAGCACGCTCGGCAGGCAAACGAGGAAGTGTTGTGGTGCCTGGACCTCGAATCCGGAAGCGTCCAGTGGCGTTCAGCCTACACCACGCCATTCAAAATCGGCGGAGGCGGCGAACGTCACGGCAAAGGCCCTAAGTCATCTCCGGTGCTGGCGGACGGGCGGGTGTTCACGATGAGCATTACGGGATCGCTCACGGCCTGGGACGCCGATTCCGGAACGCAGCTATGGACCCGGAACTATGACTCCCAATTCAAGAAGAGCCATCCA
>Ga0315336_1005016_pt1 | contig 14932 bp, 12 predicted proteins | sample ASW5metaG_FD_204512 | JGI IMG/M metagenome (GOLD analysis project Ga0315336, IMG submission 204512) | Ammonia-oxidizing marine archaeal communities from Monterey Bay, California, United States - ASW #5 | ecosystem: Environmental > Aquatic > Marine > Intertidal zone | place: USA: California...
CCGACCTTGCGGTTCGTAGCCGCACACTCTATCCAACTGAGCTACGGGCGCAACATGTAAAACAAAAAGCTACATCTGATTTTCCTCTGGAAACCAGCCGAAAGTAATTTTTCTGTTCCAGCTAGAGCACCAGGGAATATCTCTCCGGTTATTTTTTCATTTATTTAGTTTTTAGTTGATTATCAAGCCACGCGATGGTGTCTTCCACCACTTCAACTTGAATTGGATCCGGGTGGTATTGGCCATCCTCGCTTCGGCTTACATATATGAACCCGTGTGCATCATGGTCATAGGATTTCCAGGCGGTTTCTTTGCCCGCCTCGGTTAATACTTCGTAGGTGAGGCGGAAGATACCCTGCAGGTGATCATCATGGCGACCATGCACGAGTATCGGTGTGGTAATTGTACTTACGCGTTCCAGCGCAAGATCCAGATTAATCCGGTTACGAGTTGCTTCAGCATCGCGCATCTGCATTTCTTCAATGTTCCACATCCCAGTGTCTTCGGTAATGAACGCTGTTTCGTCCGGAGTGAGGCCGAGAAATTCATGGGAAGCGGGTTCGTTGGCGACAGCAGCTGCCAGTCCGTGGTATTGGGAGGTAATCTTCATAGCCATCTCTCCGCCGTGACTCATACCCACATGGACAACCTGATTCGGATTTACAAAAGGCAGGGTTTTCAAGAATTCAATAATTGAAATTTCGTCATCGATCTCGAGGGGCCCACGGTTGAACATTTGCATGCCCTGCCGGCCACCCTTGATTAGCTGCTCATTTTTATTGAATCCGAGTTCAACTTCTGCGCGGTAGCGCATCCAAACCACTGCGTAACCGGCACCAAGGAAGCGGTCTAGGGTCCAGCCCCTGTTATGGCTTGAGTTTTTTACCCAATCCAGGCCACCCCCGCCATTACCGGAAGCGAAAACAACAATAGGAAATGGACCGCTACCGCTGGGCTTGCGTAAACCCACGGGAACGTAAAGACCATCAACGGTCTCAACCATGTAATACGCAACCGGAAAGTCCGAGTCCGCAATGGTTTCTGTACCAAGCAGAAAGCCTCCTTGAGCGTTTGTTGTCACAGGTAAAGCAAATATTGTCGCAAGGATAGCGATATTAAGAAATTTTCCGTACACGGCTCTGCTCCGTTTTTTGATTTCGTTGAAAGATATTACACAAATTGTATATATACGGCACTCGCAGCCCTATCATCTCATAAATATTTAAGCGCTAGTTTCAGCGCAACTTCCACCTGTCGGGGCTTCAAATTCTAAGGTTGAGTGACTGATCGCAAAATCTTCCCTTAGCATTTTTTTCAGAATTCCCTTAAGGATCTCGACATCCTCCAAGTTCTGTGCGGTCACCACAACATGAGCCTCCAGGGCGATGCGACTCTCATCCAAATGCCAAAGATGAATGTGGTGGACATTTTGTACACCATCTTCAGTTTCTAGTCTTTTTTTAATAATCTCTATGGATAAATTTGCTGGAGTACCTTCCATTAGTAAATGGATAGTTTTTGGTAGCATAAGTAAGCCCTGCCACAAAACAAAACCAGCAATCACAAACGTCAACAAGGTGTCTACCCAATACCAACTGTAGAGTAGAATTAACCCACCGGAAATAATTACTCCGACTGAAACTAAGGCATCTGAGAGATTGTGTAGAAATGCCGCCTTCATGTTCATACTGCCTTTTGACATGCTGTAGGTAATTAACGCGGTAAAGGTATCCACAATTAAAGCAACAGTAGCCACAAAAATAACAATCCAGGCTGTTATTGTTTGCGGTTCCAGTAATCTCCAAGCTGCTTCATAAATTAGGTAGAGGCTAATGACAACTAATAGAGTAAGGTTTATGAGGGCGGCAACAATTTCGGCTCGTTTGTAACCAAAAGTTTTGAATTCATCGGGAGGTTTGCGACTAATTTTTCGTGCGAACAACGCAATACCCAAGGATGCGGCATCACTAAAGTTGTGAAGGGCATCAGCAATCAAAGACAAGCTACCCGAAATGACCCCCCCAATCACTTGTGCCAGTGTTAATAAGATATTGACGCTAACAGCGACAAGTAATCGCCTGTCGTTTTCTATGCCAGTGTGGTGGGAGTGATCCATGGATATCAAATTCTGCTCAGCACTAGTGCAACTAGTTTAACCCAGGGGTATTTATATTTAGAACTGATGTTACCTTTGAACCCAAGACCCGCGGTGATTCTGGAAAATTTCTATTTTCCTGTAACTCCATTTGGCATAATGACTTTTCCTCTGGTGTGTTATCGGACTGAATATCATGTTATTTCCTAGAAGTTTTCTGGCGCTGATTACTGGCTCACTTGTTGCGATGGGAAGTTTTGGTATGGCACCGGTAGTCGCAGAGACTGTGGCAATGATTGGTACCGGTGAGGTGGCTAGTGCGTTGGGACCAGAATTTGCAGCATTGGGGCATCGAATTATCTATGGCTCGCGCAATCCAGACCGACCCGCAGTAAGAGAGCTGTTGTTACGTACCGGTAAAGATGCCTTGGCTACAGGTCAAGCAGCAGCAGCAGCCCAAGCCGATATAGTTGTTCTCGCGGTACCATGGAACGCCGTTCAGGAGGTATTGTCCAATCTGGGCGATCTTTCAGACAAGATCGTCATTGATCCTACCAACCCGCGGGTGATATCGAATGACGGTTTGCGAGACTATGCCGTTGCATCGTCCAACGCAGAGATGATTCAGGCCATGGCGCCCGAAGCTAAGGTTGTAAAGGCATTCAATACGATGGGCTGGGAGACGATGGTCGACCCCGCTTCTTCAGGTGGCCCTATTACTGTGCCCTTGGTGGGCAATGATCAGGGAGCAAAAGATACTGTAGCGGCGATTATCGAAGGTATGGGACTGGAGGCGGTGGATCTTGGCCCAATTCGATACGCTCATGTTGTGGAGGGTCTATACCTTATTTGGGGAAATGCCCGTGCTTTAGGGACACCCTTTCACTATCATTTTCGAAAGATACTCAATTAAGGACATTTCCTTGAAGCACGAAAAGTAGGGCCCGGCTGGTTAAGTTTTTTTCAAAAAAAAAAGAAAAGAACATATATCCATTGAAGTTGGTTAGGCCCGGGATTTTTTTAAACAAACCGCTTCAGTATTTTCGAAAAGATGTAGATGGCTACAAGGTAGGATCCGGTTGCGATCAGAAAGCCTAAGGCAGCGAGATTAGCGCCTGAAGTCAGGCGATCAGTTAGTTGATCTGCAATTCCCTGGGCATTGGCAAAAGCTGGCCCTAATAGCAGTACTGCCGAGATGGTCGATACTGAAAGAATTTTCCGTAATGTCATGCACTTTGCTCCCAAAAAAACCAAAAACATCAACTTTTTCTATAAGCAGCAAGCTTAAAAATTATCTGAGCAGGCCTTACTCAACCACAGTAGGGCTACATTATTGTAACTGTTTTGTTTGGCTTGCTTGTCTTCAGGTGACATCATACGCGACTGTGAGCATTTGGAAATGTATTTGTCCGGCCTGTTCAGAACAGAGTATTAATCGGTTTCTGAGTTTGCTCTTCGTTGTACGGTGTGTTTCTTGCGGTACTCCAGTTGGGCGCTTCAGGAAGTTTCCTGGAATACATGGGCTTATCGAGGCATTTCTGATACTCGGTTCTGTGTTAGGCACCATTACAATACTCAATCCAATACCTTTGCTGGTGGGGATTGCGGTGTTTGTCTTATATAAACATACAATGCCGCTTAAGCCAGCCAAGGGAGACAGTTCTAAGCCTCCTAGTAGACCCCAAGATTCCGACTCGGATTAGGTGTCTACTGCTGTTAATGACTAGGGATGGTGTGTATTGAAATTACAGCTGAAACGTGTAGTGGGTTTAGTCAAGTTGGCTTTCCATTTGCTCGGAGTTAAAGTTAGAGAAGACATGCACGCTCGTATATTTACGCCTGGTAGCGAGAAGCAAAGTTGGACGCACGGATAGGAGAAAGAGAATGAGGCAATTGTTATGTTTGCTCGCGATTGCACTAGCCCCGTCTGCGGTGTTTGCTCAACCTACCCGGCCCGATTGGAACGAGCCGTTTCCAGCCCATCAGATTATCGATAATGTCTACTTTGTCGGTACAGTGCTGCTCGGTAGTTTTCTGATTACGACCCCTGCGGGGCATGTTCTGATCAATAGCGACTTCGAGTCGACTGTGCCCGTGATCCGCGAGAGCGTCGAGTCGCTCGGTTTTAAGTTCGAGGACATCGCGATTATCTTAGGCAGCCACGCGCACGGTGACCATATGCAAGCCGATGCGTTGGTCAAAGAGCTGACCGGCGCCCGCGTCATGGCCATGGCCGAGGATGTGCCGGCGTTGCGCAGGATGCGCCCAGGCGACAAGGAGCACCCGATCGATCGCATCCTCGAGGACGGTGAGCAGATCATGCTCGGCGGCACGACACTAACGGCGCACCTAACGGCGGGACATACAAAAGGCTGCACGAGCTGGGCACTGGAGGTCGAAGAGAACGGTCAGGTCTACGACGCACTGATCGTTTGTAGTTATGGGGTCAACCCGGGCTACGTCCTCGTCGATAATCCCGATTACCCGGAGATTGCCAAAGACTACGTCGCGACATTTATGAAAGCCCGCGAGCTGCCGGTCGATGTGTTCCTGGGTTCGCACGGATTCTGGTATGGTTTAGCCGAGAAGTATGCACAGCTCCAAAATCGCAGCCCCGGTGATCCGAATCCGTTCGTCGATCGAGAAGGCTATCTCGCGCATGTCGATATGCAGGAGCAGAACTTCAAGCAAATGCTGGCGGGCCAGAAGGCTGGTCCGCGCTAAGTGGCACGTCGAAGTGAGAGAAAGCCTATATGAAGATTTTGATCAAATACTGTGGAAAGTGAAATTATCTACCCAGGGCTTCCAGTTTGGAGGCCGAGCTCGCAGGCCAACTAGGAGTCGACGTTGAACTCATCAGGGGTGGGGGTGGAGTATTTGATGTTGTTGCAAATGGTCAGCTGATATTCTCGAAACAAAAGGAAAGCCGTTTTCCAGAGACTTCAGAGATTTTTACTCTCCTGAGCGAGCTGCCGGATATGCCTTGATGGATGGGGGGCTATTGGCTCCGTGGAAAACACTATAAAACCACAAAGAAACTTATCACGGCGGCGTTTTTTATCAGGATTATCAGCGGTGATGGTAGGTGGTGTGACTGGCGGGGAAGCGAGAACTCAAGAATTGAACAGTCTAGACTTTGTGGATGCAAATATATTGGCGCGTATGCTCCGCAGCCGAGAGGTGACTGCAGTCGAGGTCATGGAGTTTTTTCTTGATCAGATTGAACGGTTGAATCCGCTGGTCAATGCAATTCCAACACTACGGCCTAGACATGAGTTGCTGACAGAAGCTCGCAATGCAGACAGCTTGCTCAATAAAGGACAAGTGTTAGGACTTTTACATGGATTTCCCTTTGCAGTTAAAGACTTGGCTCTGACCAGCGGAATACGTACAACCTTCGGCTCCCCAATCTATAAAAATTCTGTGCCTGAAACCGATGAGTTGTTTGTGGAGAGACTTAAGAAAGCCGGCGCGATAATTATTGGCAAAACCAACACACCCGAATTCGGCGCGGGTTCCCAGACATACAACGAGGTTTTTGGAGTGACGCGCAATCCCTATGATCTTTCCAAGACCTGCGGTGGAAGTAGTGGTGGTGCAGCGGTAGCTTTGGCCTGTGGGATGGTACCTCTTGCTGACGGGAGTGATCTTGGCGGTTCCCTGCGCAATCCTGCAAGTTTTTGTAATGTTGTCGGGTTTCGGCCTTCTCCAGGACGAATACCGCGCCTGGCCGCCCGGGCATGGAATACCTTGCCGGTACAAGGTCCCATGGCGAGGACGGTACCTGATGTGGCTTTGCTGATGTCGGTAATGGCAGGCCCCGATTTTCGTGATCCTATTTCTCTCCTGGAACCAGGAGATGGATTTCTCAGTCCTTTAGCAAGGGACTTTCAAGGTACGACAATTGCTTGGAGTGAGAATTTAGGTCTCTATAACGTGGAGCCCGTGGTTAATGAAGTCTGCAATGTTTCCCGCAGTACATTTGAAGATCTTGGTTGTCGAACAGAAAATGGCGAGCCAGATTTTTCGGGAGCGGATAAAATTTTTCAAACGCTACGAGCAGCCAGTTACGCTTCAAATTTACGCGATGAATATAAACAGCATCAGGGTCTCCTCAAAGACACCGTCGTTTGGAATATAGAGCAAGGGCTAAATCTCACAAGTCGGGATATTGCTGAAGCAGAGGCCCGGCGCACCGAACTTTACAGGCGCGTTGTATCCTTCCTGGAAAAATATGATTTTCTGGTTCTGCCCGTTTCTCAGGTTGCGCCGTTCTCAGTGGAAATTGATTGGATAAGAGAGATCAATGGTATTCCCATGGAAACCTATATCGATTGGATGGCGACTTGTTATGCCATCACTTGCACTGGATTGCCCGCCATCTCCGTACCTTGTGGGTTCACGCCTGATGGGTTACCAATTGGCCTGCAGATAGTTGGCCGCCGACATCGGGATTTTGAGGTGTTACAGTTGGCTTACGCATTTGAGCAAGCGACGGGATATGCGCGACAGCAACCAGATATCGCTCAGAATGCGTAGCCCCCGATGCGGATATTTCTATGGTTAGGCCGGTCTATTTTGTAATTATTTCAGGTGGGGAAAATGCCGTGACGCTTGGTAATTTACCTTTATAGCGTTCCACCTGAACCAGGCAGCTGTTAGCCGAGCAGGATTGGGCTAATTTCGACGTGCCTTTGTCTATGGTAAGAACATTCACGTTCCCGTGTTTACAAAGGTTTTCAATCTCTGCACCTGTTGCCGGGTCATACCACGCGCCGGTCGACATTTGTACGACTCCCTGGCGAACTTCCTCACTTACAATTACACCAGCAAGACACTGACCCCGATCATTGAAAACACGAACGATGTCACCTTGCATAATGTCACGCGTTTCCGCATCTTTTGGATGCAGAGTCATCACCTCGCGCTCTTTTATCTTATGTTTTCTACTCCACGAGCCGTGGTCGAGCTGGCCATGTAGGCGGGTCTTGGGTTGATTGGAAAGCAGATGCAGAGGGTATTTATCGGTTAGGTTGCTGTTCAGCCACTCGCATGGCTCAAACCAAGTGGCGTGTCCGGGGCAGTCATCGTAACCAAATCCATCGATATGCTCAGAAAAGATCTCAATTTTTCCTGAGGGTGTTGTTGGCAAAGGGTTGCCTTCTGGATTTTTACGGAAGGCCTCATACATGATGTGGGGTTGTGCCGTAGCCGGAATTTCAAATACCCCTTGTTCCCAGAATTCCTCGAAAGTTGGCAGCTTAATACCTGCCTCAGCGCCGCGTTGACGCGATACATCGAAGAGATGCTTAAGCCATGCTTGCTCGTCACGGCCTTCGGTGAACTCATCTGCAAAACCAAGCCGTTTAGCTATATCCGAAAATATCTCATAATCGTTGCGTGCCCCACCAACCGGCTCGAGAACTTTTTCCATAGGGTAGGCAAATCCATCGAATGGGTTACAGCATAGGTCGTTGCGCTCGAGGGTTGTTGTTGCAGGCAGGACGATATCGGCATGTTTTGTCAGAGGATTCCACCATGGCTCGTGGACGATAACGGTTTCTGCTTTCTGCCAGGCTTTGCAAAGGCGGTTAAGGTCTTGATGGTGGTGAAACGGATTCCCGCCGGCCCAATAGATCAGGCGTATATCCGGATAATGGTACTTGCGTCCATTGAAATCGAACTCTGCGCCCGGATTCAGAAGCATGTCAGCGATCCGTGCCACTGGGATAACGGTGTTAACCTCATTCACCCCCTGTTCCAGCCCAGCCCAATGGAACCTTCCGGTGTGATTGCCGATAGCGTTGTCTGCGCAATACCCGTAACCAATACCACCACCAGGGAGCCCTATCTGCCCGAGCATGGCGGCAAGAGTAGTTGCTGCCCAGTAGGGCTGCTCGCCGTGATCTTGGCGCTGCAGTGACCAGCTTACTGAGATCATAGTGCGATGACTGGCCATGCGCCGAGCCAACTCCCGGAGTTTTCCCGCTGGCAGCCCACAGAGGCTCGCGGCCCAGTCTGCATCCTTGGCCTGGCCGTCACTATCGCCCATCAGATAGGGCAGAAAGCGATCAAAACCAACACAATATTTATCCAGAAAGTCGCTGTCGTGAAGATTTTCTCTGACTAGCGTGTGTGCTATTCCAAGCATGATGGCAGTATCGCTACCAGGAACCGGTGCCAACCATTGTGCTTCGAGGAAATCAGCAGTGTCGGCTCGAATCGGCCCTATGTTCACGAACTTACAGCCATTGTCTTTGGCTGCACGCATGTAGTTGCGTTGTACGTGTTTGCCTGTACCACCATGGGAGACTTGACCGTTTTTCAGCGGCAAGCCCCCAAAGCAGACCATGAGCTTTGTATTGTCTACTATCGATGGCCATGCGGTCAGTCCGCCGGCAAGAAACGTAAACCAGTTACCAATGATGTGCGGCAAAATTGCTTCTGCTGCAGAGAAACTATAGCTGCCAACCGAGTCGGTGTATCCTCCAAACTGCTTCAAGAATCTGTGTAGTTGGCTTTGTGCATGATGGAAGCGCCCGGCGCTGGCCCATCCGTAGGACCCAGCGTAGATGGATTCATTTCCAAAATTTTCACGCACCCTAACCAACTCGTCAGCAATTAGTTGTTCGGCCTCTTCCCAGGAAACCGCAACGAACGGTTCTGAACCACGTTTACTGCGGTCGGAAGCCTGTCGTTTTTCCAGATAATTCTGACGAACCATGGGCTGGGCAATACGCAATGGTGAGTTGATTGTGTCGACGTAACTTTGAGCAAAAGGAGATGGTTCGACATCGCTATCTACGCCGCGCATCTCGACGAGCTTGTTATCCTTTAGCACCGCCTTGTAAGCACCCCAATGGGTTACGGTGATTTTTTCTTGCGTAGTTTTCCTATTCATATCAATGAATCTAGCATCTGCTTAAGGAGGATCCAACCCGGACTAGATTTTGAGCCGATGCGCGCTGCTACAATGGGCAGCTATCGAGTCTTCAACCAAAAATTGTAATGACATCAGATAATGTAAACGGTCGGCAAATAGTAAAGGTTGTTAATGGTCACGCGACCAGTGACGGTGCTGGTGTTCATTTAACGCGGTTATTGGGAACCAGCGAGCTATCCTATCTAGATCCGTTTCTTCTTCTGGATGAAATTAGATCTGACGACCCCAATGATTATATTGCGGGTTTTCCTGACCACCCGCACCGCGGTTTTGAAACGGTAACTTACATGTTGGCCGGTCGCATGAGGCATGCAGATAATAAGGGAAACAGCGGTCTCTTGGGTCCGGGTAGTGTGCAGTGGATGACAGCAGGGCGCGGTATTGTACATTCGGAGTTGCCCGAACAGGAGAACGGATTAATGTGGGGGTTCCAGCTCTGGGTGAACCTTCCGGCTAGTAAGAAATTAACTGAGCCTCGCTATCAGGATATTCCAGCCCAAGAAATACCTGAAGTCGTTCCAGAACCAGGAGTGCGTGCACGTGTCGTGGCTGGTGAATTTAGTGGAGCTACAGGTCCCGTCCAGGGTATCAGTACCGATCCTATTTTTCTTGACCTGACGCTTGAGGCTGCCAAATCAGTACTGATTCCATTACCAACAAAATACAACGCTTTTATATACGTTTACGAAGGCTCCATCCAGCTGGGATTGAAATCTCCCGGGGCGAAGCGAAACCAGTTAGCTGTCCTCGGTTCCGGCTCACATATTGATCTCAGTGGTGGCTCTACTGGAGCCCGAATAATTCTGGTAGCTGGGAGGCCTTGCAATGAGCCGGTTGCGAGGTACGGGCCTTTCGTGATGAATACTGAGGAGGAAATTCGTCAGGCATTTGCCGATTATCAGGCGGGTTGTTTCTAGGGATACTTTCTTTTCTAGTAACTACCATCCCAGAAAGATCGAGCGGCATTCTTAAATAGAATTCACGATAAGTCTGGCGAGCCTAAGGGATCGGGAATCCAACTTGCTCTTTTAAAGACCGCAGGATCAAACTTGAAGTAATACTCTTCACTCCGGGGTATCTTAGAATTTCCTGCATTGTTAGTTTCCCAAACGCCTCAAGATCCGAAACCGCCACCTTAAGAAGACAGTCAAAGCTGCCTGATAGCGCGTAGCATTCAACGATTGCAGGTTCTTTCAGTACTGCCTCATGGAAACCTTCTGCGTCTGCTTGATCTAGGTTGACTTCGATATAACCAACGATATCCATGTCTACTTTATGGTGATCAATGTATGCGCCGTAGCCTTTGATCACACCCTGTTGTTCCAGTCGTCTTACCCGCCTGAGACAAGGCGAAGGTGACAGACCGATTTGCTGCGCTAGGTCTACGATGGGCAGCCTTCCTTCTTTTTGAAGCTTTACCAGAATTTTACGATCGGTGTTATCCAGATTATTTAGCATTATAATTTCAAAAAAATTTATAAATAAGCAATAAAATATCAAAATAATGGACTATTAAAATAAGAATATCAACATATTTATCTTTGTAGTGATATATTGTTTGTAAGTGCTCATTAAATCAGCTGTGGCCATGTCCGCAAGCGGAGAGCTTCTTCAGGCGTTGCCACAAGGGGCTGGCCTATAACTGGTAGAGGAACTGGCTTTATGTCTGCGATTCGCGCAGCGTATTTCGAGCGCACCCGGTCAAGTGCTGACTTATACAAAAAGGCAACTAATCTGATGCCGGGTGGAACGTCGCGGCAGGCATCCTACTGGGAACCCTACCCCCTCACGATCAAGCGTGGCACGGGCCCTCGCTTTTGGGATCTCGATGGTCACGAATATCTTGATCTGATCAATAATTACACGGCAATGGTCCATGGACACGCATATCCTCCCATCGTAGAGGCAGCGCGCAGACAAATTAGCGACGGTACCGGGTGGGCTGCCGCTAACGAACCTCAGAACCGCCTTGCTGAGCTGATCATCGATCGGGTGCCTGCCATTGAGCAGGTCCGCTTTACGAATTCAGGGTCCGAGGCTGGCGTACTCGCATTTACCATTGCCCGGATCATTACCGGCAGAAACAAACTGTTAATGGCACGGTGGGGCTACCATGGGTCGGCACTCGAGTTCGGAATTGGTTTCTTTGGCAAGGAAGGGCCGCTTACTCACCTGGCAACCTACAATGACCCAGCAGACTTTGCGGCCGTGCTGGGCGAGCATGGAGATGACATTGCGGCTGTGTTCCTCGAACCGGTACTGGGTGCTAGCGGGGTCATTCGCGGTGAACCGGATTTTCTCCACGAAGTCAGGGCGGCCGCACACAAGGTTGGTGCACTATTCGTTCTCGACGAAGTGCTCACCCTGCGATTCGCAGTTGGCGGGTGCCAGGGAGCCATTGGTATTGAGCCAGACCTGACCATGCTGGGCAAGATCATTGGGGGAGGGTTCCCTGTCGGTGCGGTGGGTGGTCGCGCAGAACTGCTACAAATTTTTAATCCTTCTGACATGAAAGTTTTTCATACCGGCACTTTTAACGGGAACCCAGTAACAATGGCTGCGGGCGAGGTATCCTTGCGGGAGCTAACCGTAAAGCGTATCGAGCAGATGGACCAGCTGCGGGGATTGCTACAGGCGGGGTTGAGCCGTGCTTCGAACAAGCATGGATTGCCTTTGTCGGTAAACCATCATGGGTCCTGTTTGAATCTCTACTTCAGCGAAGCGGCTCCCCGGTCTTCTAACGTCCGCGAGGATGGAGAGTTGATTGAGAAATTTCATATTGCCTGCATGAATCATGGGTTATTCATTGCACCACGGGGCATGATTGCTTTATCAACTGTCATTACGGAGAAAGATATCGCGGAGGCTGTGGAGCGTGCCGACATGGCAATGCGTGATGTAGTGATGGAGATGGGGAACGACAATGTTCGAAAAGGTTGAAATTCCATACGGTTGTTACTGGTCTACACCGTTCGCGCGTTGGCAAGGATCGATGCAGCACCTCCATGCCGTTAAGTTTGCCGCCTACGTCGCTCGCCGTGAGCTCGCTAGCCGCAACATTGACCCAAAGTTTTTTGACGCCGGTGTGCTCGGGCTCAGTATTTACCAACATCAATCGTTCTACGGCACACCTTGGTTTATGGGCTTGCTCGGTGCACCGCAGGCGCCAGGACCCACCGTGTCACAAGTCTGCGCATCAGGTGTTCGGACCGTACTTATGGCCGCTCAGGAAATTAGTAGTGGCCTAGCCCAAACTGTGCTTGCCGCTACTGCTGATCGTTGCTCTAACGGTCCACACACCTATTATCCGGCCCAGACGGTAACCGGTGGGACCGGTGTCTCCGAGGATGTTGTCTTAGATAGCTTTAACTGTGATCCACTCGGCAAGCATTCGATGTTGCAGACCGCTGAGAATGTTGCTGCAAAGTACTCTATTTCAACAGCCGAGCAACATGAGGTCGTATTACTGCGTTATGCACAATACCAAGAGGCCTTATCGGAGGACAAAGCATTTCAGAAGCGATATATGGACTTACCGTTTGCCGTTCCGGACCCGCTATTCCGAAAAAAGGCAGAGGAAATTGACGGCGATCAGGGAGTGGTGAAGTCCACGGCTGATGGTCTTGCGCAGCTTAAGCCTGTTGTCGAGGGCGGTACAGTCACATTTGGTGGGCAAACTCATCCGGCAGACGGTAATGCGGCTATCGTGGTTTCGGGTGTGGACAGGACCCGAGAGCTGTCGGCGGACTCCACCGTGCAGATCCGCATCTTGAGTGCTGGGCAATCCCGGGTGGAACTCGCATACATGCCGGAGGCACCAACCAATGCGGCCCGTTTAGCTCTGCAGCACGCTAATTTGTCATTCGAGGACATAGATGTGATTAAAACTCACAACCCTTTTGCAGTGAATGACATCATTTTTGCTCGGGATACCGGTGTGCGGGTGGAGGATTTCAACAATTTCGGTTGCTCCTTGATTTGGGGACACCCTCAGGCACCCACCGCGATGCGGTCGGTCATTGAACTAATTGAAGAATTGGTTATGCGTGGCGGCGGAAACGGACTTTTTACGGGCTGTGCGGCGGGCGATTCCGCCATGGCTCTGGTCCTAGCTGTAGACAATCGCCCGACAGGATGAAACAGCCGATGCCACCGGGATTTGTTCCCGCAGCAGTAGATGTTGAATGCCCACAGCAATGCTGCTGCGTTATCCCGATCAATCAACTACCAATTTCTGATACTGGAGAAATAGAGTGAAAAAATCTCAAAAGAACACCGGTGCAAATATACCGACAATTGAACTGGATGGGGAAACTCTGACCGTTGATGAGTTGGTTCTTGCCGCTAAAAGTCATGCGAGGGTAAAAATTTTTCCGGAACAGGAAGTCCGGATTAAAGCATCGAGGGATTTGTTGGACGGCTTTGTGAAATCAGGTCGCATTATTTACGGTGTGACTACTGCAGTAGGTGGCTTCGTCAACTGGCTAATCCCAGAAAATCTTGCTGAAAAGCTTCAGAACAACATACTGCGCGGTGTTTCTTCGAACGTTGGACCGGACCTAGAAGACATCTACGTACGTGCGGCTATGCTATGCCGGATTAACTCTATGGGTCGTGGTATATCGGCGATTTCACTGGAGAATTTCAAAAAATATGTGGATATGTACAACGCTGGCATCATTCCCTGTGTGCCGGAGAAGGGATCCTTAGGGGCAAGTGGTGATTTAGGGCCACTGGCCTACATTGCGCTTGTTGCCACAGGCGCATGGCGCGCTAAATATCAAGGTGAAATTATGTCAGGCGAGGAAGCGCTTAAGCGCGCCGGGCTTGAAGCCGCACGTCTGAGCTACAAGGAGGGTCTTGCCATGATTAATGGCACCTCCATGATGGTAGGGGTAGCTGCGCCATTGCTTTATGGGGCCAAAAGACTAGTGAAACAATTCTGTCTGGTTTCTGCCATTAGTCTTGAGGCGCTAAAAGGCAAGATCATGCCTTACCATCCCACTGTTCACAAAAACAAGCCTCACCCGGGACAGATCAAAGTCGCGGGTGCAATTTGGACAACTTTGGCTGACAGCAAGATGGTGGTTCAGGATGAAGAGGTGGACCGTTGGCTCTCCAGTATGAGGAGTGGAGAACCTCAGGGGATGGATCAGCAAATCGAGGATGCCTATTCAATGCGCGCAACGCCGCAGATTCTGGGCCCGAGTCTTGATGCTATCTGGTCTGCAGATCAGACACTCAAAATAGAGATCAATTCTACCAATGACAATCCACTGGTCATTGTGGAAGAGGGCGATGCATTCCATAACGCTCATTTCCATGGCCAATATGTAAGTCAGGCCATGGATCATCTTTCTATTGCCGTTGTAAATATGTGCAATTTATCTGACCGACGCATAGATCGATACCTGGATCCTCACCACAACAACGGGTTACCTCCATTCTTATGCAAAGAGGATCCAGGATTGCGTCATGGATTGATGGGTGGCCAGTACTGCGCGGCTTCCATTATGGCGGACATGCGCTCACTGTGTCATCCGGTCTCGATCCAAACATTAACTACTACCGGAGATTTTCAAGATCATGTTTCGATGGGTCTCGTGGCTGCCCGGCGTGCCCGGGATATTGTTGATAATGCCTACTACATTCCAGCTTTTGAATTGATATGTGCCTGTCAGGCGGTAGACCAGCGCGACGAAGGAGCGGCCGCACTAAGCTCCGTCACTCGGTCCATCTATGAAATGGTGCGTGAGCTAGTTCCATACCTAGATCATGATGAAGCGCTTGGCGACTATATCTCTGACGTATCAAACCTGTTGCGCGAAGGTAGGCTACTGACGGCACTACCAAGCGGAGACCTGGATTGGGATGACTAACACACTAGCCATCTG
>Ga0315336_1005017_pt1 | contig 14928 bp, 15 predicted proteins | sample ASW5metaG_FD_204512 | JGI IMG/M metagenome (GOLD analysis project Ga0315336, IMG submission 204512) | Ammonia-oxidizing marine archaeal communities from Monterey Bay, California, United States - ASW #5 | ecosystem: Environmental > Aquatic > Marine > Intertidal zone | place: USA: California...
GCCAGGATACCCTTCTTCTCGGCAACCAGCGTCTGAGCGGTCTGTATTAGTCGTTCCTTATCCATCTTTCACTCCTTCATCCCTATCCTGTGGTTACTAGGTAATATTTTCGCTAGCCGGCTTTAATAACAGCCACCGTCTCATCTACGACGTCTTTGTTACCCAGAATCAGCGGTGTCTTTTCGTGCAATTCCTGGGGAACGATGTCCATGATTCGCTCATATCCGGTGGAGGCGGCCCCGCCAGCCTGTTCGGCCACAAAGCCAAGGGGGTTCGCCTCGTACATCAACCGCAGTCGACCGTCTTTACGGCTTTGGTCAGCGGGATAGGCGAAGATTCCGCCCTTCAAGAGGTTCCGGTGGAAATCAGCCACCAGGGAACCGACGTATCGTTGCGAGTGTTTGTCCCTAAGTAAGGTGATGGCCTTCCGGGTGGGTTCGTCCAAGATTTTGTTGTTGCCCTCATTAGTGCTGTAGTAGGGACAATTCCCAGGAATCTTGATGTCGTGGTGGGTTAGCACATAGACCCCGGACTCGGCATCCAAAGTGAAACCGTGGACGTTGTTCGCGGTAGCCAGAACCAGCACGGTGCTGGAACCGTAGACAGCATAGGCCGCCCCGACCTGCTCGCTGCCCAACCTGAGCAAAGAGTTGTCATTCACCGTTTCGCCGGGTTTTTTCTGCCATATCCCGAAGATGGAGCCGATGCTCACCGCGACGTCAATGTTGGACGATCCGTCAAGGGGGTCCATCAACACAATATAGCCGCCGCCAACGTCACCTTCGAAAATTACTGGATCTTCTATCTCTTCGCAACCAATGGCGGCCACGTGACCGGATCCGGCCAGCGTATCTACGAAGATGTCCGAGCTGGCCTTATCCATATGCTGGACTATGTCGCTGCTGGCGTTTGTCTCGCCGCTGGCGCCAAGAACGTCAGCCAGCGCTGCCTGACGGACCAACTGTTGGACTTGGCAGGTACCCTCGGCTATCGCCATTATCACCTCCCCTAGACCGTCGTACTGGCCGATCTCCCCCAACCCCGAGGCCAGATATTCCTGAAGAGTAGTACGATTCTTCGTAACCACCTCGCGTCACCTCCAACACTGATTTCCCAACCCGGAAAAGACAAAGCCTAATTGAATGATTGTTGAACTAAAGGTAACAAACACCGCTAGCTGAGCGTCAAGTTTTTCTTGCCAGGTTTTTATTCGGAATATTATGCCCAAATTCTGCCAAAAGTGTATGATAATTCTTAAACGAGAATAATTAGGGCAGTGGAATATTCGCCATATTCCAAATATTCGTACGGGGACATCAAAAATGACATCATCGAATCAGTCTTCGCCCAGACAGACGTCACAAAAGTCCGACCCATTGGATCAATTCGCCCTGGAGATTGCCCGGCGGAACAAACTGGAAGGCGAAAGCCTGCAGAAGCTGTCAACTATCTACTCGTCAGGCGTTACGACCTTGCACCGAAAACTTAAGAGCTGGCTGGAAGAAGGGCGCTTCGATCTGATCGACAAATGGTGTGACACTACGACTGCTTCCCAGACGTCCACGCCGATAGATGAGCCTTTGGGAGAACGTTTGGCGCGGGAAACGTCGATCCGTCGGGCTAGGGTGGCGCTCCTCACCGGCGTGGAAGCGGCGGCCGGGGATGACTACCGCATGCAGCCAACCAGCGAAAGAGCGCAAGCCGCATACCAAGCCGGTGATTACCTCCACAGGGCCCTCGGAGACGTTGCCGCCAGATTTCTCGTCGACCGTCTACGGCCTCAGATGAACATTGGATTAGCATCGGGAAGGGGAGTTGCGTTAACCGTCGACCGGTTGGAGAATCTGGCGAAGGACCGGCAGGAATGGATGAGCGGATACCAGGGTGTAAAGATATTCTCTTTGAGCGGTGGTTCATGGATGGGGACATGGTCGATGCCGTTCAACCGGCCATTGGACGCCGATGCCAATGTATTCCACCTAGGAGCGATACTGCATGTTTCTCCCAGGATTCGAAATTACGTGGGGTCCTGGCTGCTAGCGGGGGAAAGGGTGGCCGAGCAGCCAAGCTACGATGGCGTCCATCTTGACCTGGCGATCGTAGGGATAGGACAACTCAATACAGGGCATCACTTTCTTCGGCCGGACGCGGCGCTACAGATGGAAAGCATGGGGGATGCCCTGGCCAGTATTCGCGAATTTCAAGATACTGAAGGCGACCGGCACGCCAGCATCGCGGACATATGTCATGTCCTTTTTTATGTGGGGTCCGGTGAACCTCCGGAACAGATAGCCAAGGCGATAACCGATTTGAACAACGCCATGTCCACTCCTCCCAGAGAAACTCTGGAAAGCGCGGAGGAAGTCATATTGGTGGCAGGCGGAGCACAGAAGGAAGAGGCACTGTACCACTTCGTTAAGGGAAACTGCCCCGACGCCCCGATAGATCCCGCTAGAGTTACCTTAATCACCGATTCCTGGACCGCCAACCGCATCTTGGAAAGGGGCTGAATTTTTCAACGGCATTTCGCCATTACTCCATATGACCAAACTAAACCAAGCCAATCTTTTAAAACCCGGCATTCGTACGTATTCTAGTAACAGAGTGATGCCTGCCGATTAGCTAAACTACCGCCAACAGTGTATATTCAAGGTAGTTCTTATGGTCGCGCTGTGGGGCGCATCACCTGGAAGTTCCGAATGGCCGATATGGAGGATTGTCTATATGCCATTCTTGGAGATTATTTCTCTGGGGCTAGTCTTCATGTGGACCCTGAGGCTTGCCAGGGCCAAGGCCCGCAATCCATGGATTTGGTGCGGCGCGGCTTTAGCGCCGGTTTTCCTTACGATAGCTACTGGTAACGGCTCATGGCAGCTCATCAGCATGGCGCCCATGGTTGCCCTGCTGTTCATGAAAGTCCCCCGCGCTCAAGTGGGACCTGGACCTGCTGGGTTCATTTGCCCTCGGTGTCAAGCCGGCCATCCCAATGGTCGATACTACTGCACCAGCTGCGGATGGGAATTGACCAAAGCTTATCCCGCAGAGGGAGTCCTCATCGATGAATCCCCTCGGGTAGCCAATCCTCTCACCGAAAACCTGGAAACGACCGGATCAGCGGCTCCACCCGCAGAAACTCCGGCGGCCCCAACTCCATCAGAGTCCACTCAGGTTGAAGAACCAGTAGCCGCGGAGTCGGTTGTCGAAGAAGCACCGGCGCCACCAGAGGTTCACCCTGAAGAGATTCCCGTAGAAGCACCGGCTCCGGTACCTGCTCCCTCACGTCCGTTGCTCCCTCAGGCGATTCCTACGGCCGTAGCATTGACCAATCGTGGGATAGAACGACTTAATGAAGGAAGGATTCAGGAATCCATCGACCAATTCACCAAGGCTTTGGCGATGGATCCTAACTACGGCGTAGCTTGGGAAAAGCGGGCTGAGGCTTTCTTGCAGATGGGCCGGGATGACGAAGCGGAAGATGACCGGCGGCGTCTGGCGGCTATCAAGGCTGGCTAGCTAAACTTTCCAAGGGTTATCCCATGTGACCGCGCTCCTGTACTCCAACGCGGTTACGGCGCTGTGGTTCGACAGGCTCACCACGAACGGATAGGGTAGTCTCCACGAACTGTTCCGAAGAATCCACAACGAAAGCGAATATCATGCGTTTGTCACGATCTATATGAAGGAGCAGAGACCGGCTTGCCCAGCTTCTGATATTCTCGTCTATACCGCCATGATGTGGTACCCAGCGTCAACCGGAATGACTGAGCCGGTGATCCCGCTGGACAGGTCGCTGCAGAGAAACAACGCCGTCTTGGACACTTCATCCATCGATATGTTGCGTCCCAAGGGCGCCGTCGTCGAGTGTTGCCGCTTCATGTCCTGAAACCCACCGATACCCCGTGATGACAGCGTGTCCAGCGGCCCAGCCGAGATAGCGTTCACCCGGATATTTTGCCCACCATGCTCGGCCGCCAACTGGCGTACTTCGTGCTCCAGCGCGGCTTTCGCGGTCCCCATAATGTTGTAACCTGGGTAAACGCGCTGTGAAGCGTCAAAGGTCATGGTGACAACGCTGCCGCCGCTTGGCATCAACTTAGCGGCGTGATGTACCAGGGGGAGCAACGTAAAGGCGCTGACCTCGAGGGCGATGCGAAAACCCTCCCGGGACGTGTCTGAAAAGCTGCCGGTGAGGTCTTCCTTGTTAGCGAAGGCTATGCTGTGAACCAGAAAGGAAATCTCCCCGAAGCTATCTCCCACTTGTTTGAAAACATCTTCAACTTGGGCGTCATCGGTCGCGTCGCAGGGCATCGTGATTGCTCCGTCCAACGTGTCAGCCAGCTTGGTAACCCGGTATTTAACCCGGTCATTTTGGTAGGTTAAGGCCAGCCGGGCACCCGCCTCCGCAAGGATTCTGGCTATCCCCCAGGCGATGCTCCTATCGTTGGCCACACCGACTATGACTCCGTTCTTGCCACTAAGATTTATCGAATACAACCGGAATTACCTCCGAGAATCCAAGTGCTGTCCATACCAATTACCCGTCTGGCGAATGGCGTGTTCGTGCGTAGTATATCGGAACGAGGGAAAGGCGCCAGCGAACTTGCTACCGTCAAGAACCATGGGCTGCTCGAATCCGTCGATGAGTTCTATCATCTCCCGGGCCTCCGAGCCGAACACGCCTTTGAACCTTAGGGAACCCCGGGTAATCGCTTTCATCCTTGCCTTGCTTTCAGCCGCCTCGAAAGCCATTCCGATAAATTGTTTGCCCGTAACAGGACCCGCTCCCGGCACGTGCCAAACTTGTCCGTAGCACGGCTCGGAGGATCCCAATATGCAGCAGGCCGCAGCTGCGTCGTCGATGTAGATTAGGTCATGCGGAACATCTAATTTTCCCGGCCAAGACGCCGTCCGCCCGTCTAATGCCGCTTGAAATACCGGGGTCATCAACCAGTTTTTAACGTTAGGGCCGTAGAATTCAGGAAACCGGGGAATCACTACCTTTACGTCGGCCATCAAGTTCGCGTCGATAAGTTTTCGTTCCACATCGTTGCGGAGTTGTCCCTTCTTGCTGTTTGCCATCAGGGGATGGTCTTCAGTCGCCGGCGTTGCGCGCAGTGGGCCGTATCCATAAACATTGCCGGGAAATACTAGCCTCGCTTTGAACTCTTTGGCCCCGGCCAAGATGTTATCGGTCACCCCCGGCATCACAGAATCCCAGTCCTCGAAGGGGACATTAACGCAGTGATATATCACGGTTGCGTTCCGGCACACGAGACGGACGCTCTCGGCGTGGGAACCGTCTCCGATGGCTATATCGGCTGACGGAGGCAAAACTCTGCGAGCGCGGTCCAAATCGCGCACCACAGCCCTCACGTTTTTGCCCTTGGACGCTAGGAAAGCTACTATCGCCGATCCCAACGCTCCCGCAGCGCCTATGACGACGTGCTTTTCTTCCATAGACCTCTCTGATGGCCGCCGGTCAGCCCAGTGGCCAGATTCGCCAAAATCAAAATCTCCATCACATGAAGGCCGGAGCCACCCGATCCAAGAAACTCTCCACTTGCCGCTTTGCTTGGAAAGAAGCGAATCGTACCACTAAAGTGTCTGCTCCCGCCTCGACATATTCGGCCATGCGCTGAGCTACTCTTTCTGCGCCGCCGAAGGGGCCCCAACGAGTTCCCCAGATGTCGGACCCATAATACCTGGTTAGCCAATCCGTGGCTTCTGCCTCGGCTTGTGCCGTGTCTTCATTCATGTTCACCGTCAGGTAGAACACTTTTTCCAACTGAGTTGGTTCACGCCCCAGGTCCGAAGTCACGCGGTTAACCTGCTCCACTACTTGCTTATACTCTTCGGGAGTGTCGGATATGGATATTATTCCGTCGCCATAACGAGCGGCCCGCAGGAACTGAGCCTCTCTTGCCTGGGACCGCCAGTGGCATGCCAGCAATACCGGAGTCCCTCCCGATCGTACCGGGTTAGGACCTATCGATACGTCATTTAATTGGAAGTGCTTTCCGGAAAATGTTACCGGACGTCCGGCTCCTAATTCTTTAACGATCTGAACAATTTCTTCGAATCGAGACGCCCTCCGGCGAGGATCTATCTCCGCCGCTTGCCATTCCCGGCGTTGATCTTCGTTGAATGCGCCTCCGACTCCTGCCGCGACAATCAACCGTCCTTCCGATATAAGATCGACCGTGGCCATGGTCTGAGCCAGCAACACCGGTTGCCGCAGCGCCGCTAAAAGTACCGCCGTACCTAAACGGACCCGCTGGGTCGCCGCCCCTATCGCCGATAGGGCCGCCAAAGGCTCCATGCGCGGTTTGGCGGTTAGGCTATCCCCAACCCAAACAGAATCTAGACCGGCCAACTCCACTTGGCATGCCAGATCAAGCACGGTCTCGGCGCTGCTGGGCGGTTCATCCTTCATCAAGATACCGCGGGTAGGTAGAAGCACTCCCAGCTTTACTTTGCTGTTAAACATGCTCATTCAATCTAAATCCCTGAAAGGGGACGTCTGGGATCCCAGACAGAACGCGATGTGCATCATTGCTCGCTTGATGGGCCGCGGCCAGACAACCGGTTTATCAGGCCCGGCTCCATCTGTTGGAAAGTCTCCAAGTCATCGGTAATGTCCAAGTCAAATCCCAAGCCAGGGCTGTAACAGATTGCCACGGATACCTCCATAGCTGCAGCCGTGGACAGATGCTTGCTGAAGCTCCGAGGTCCTAATTCAGGACGAAAAGGTATCCCCGGAGGAACCAGTATCGCGTTCGTACCGCCGTCCCGTCGGGCCGGTGCCAGCGTGATGTTGGTATTTCGCCGGGAAGACCGAAGCAAGCTGTGCAGGTCGCTGGGTTTGAGAAAGGGCAAATCTCCAGCAAGATAAAGAGCGGAGGCGTTACGACCGGCCAGTTCGTCGAACGCCTTGCCCAATGTGTCGTTCAGATTCCGGCCCAATTCTTCCATCCAGATACCATCGAAGTTGCGAGCCACGTTCCTTATTCTTTCGTCTCCGCCCACTACCCAAAACATCTCGATGGACGATCCTTTGATCGCACCAAGAACCCGGCGCAGCATCCCCACTACCAGCTCGGACCGCTGTTCCTCCGACATATGAGGAGCTAGTCTTGTCTTACTTTGGCCAAGGGGCTTCATAGGGATGACGGCGACTAGTTCCGACGTTTCTTCTATCATGACTTTTTGGCCACCATATCCATAATGATTTCCGCTAAAGCCACCTTATCGGCTTCTGTTTCCATGATTATCGATGCGGGCACAGCCTGGATGCCCATTCCTTCTATCTCCGGCGCTAACCCGGAGTCCTGATGGTCTATCAGGAAAGCGTCGGTAATCCCCATGTACTGGCGGGCGACTCCGGCACAGGAGGCGTCATCGCCCAACTCTCCCATCATCTTGGCCGCTGGGCCTCGCAGTGCCGACCCACCCACGATGGGGCTAACGGCGACGCGGAAACCACCGAATGACTCCAATCCCTCCCGGACTCCCGGGATCGCTAGAATCGGTCCTACGCTCAAGTAGGGGTTGGAGGGGCAAAAAACGAGGAGATTCGCTTGTTGCATCGCTGACCGCAGGACTGGCGATGGCGAAGCAGCCTCAGATCCAACGTACTTCACGCCGGTAACTTGAGGTTCGCTGCGCTGTCGAACGAAATAATCCTGCATGGCTAGGTCTCCAGACTGGGTAGTCAAGAATGTGCGCACGGGTTGGTCACTCATTGGCGCGATGCAGTGCTTTATTCCCACCCTTGAGCATAACTCTGCTGTAACTTCAGACAGTGTCGCTCCTTGTCTTAGCAACTCCGTGCGATGGATATGAGTAGCCAGGTCCCCGTCTCCCAGATTGAACCAGGTGTCAACACCATACCGTCCCAACATGTCCAAGGCTTGAAATGTATCCCCTGCCAACCCCCATCCAGTGTCAGTATTGGATAGGCCAGCCAGGGTATACATCACCGTATCCAAGTCGGGGGATACATGCAACCCATAGAAGCTTTCGTCGTCACCGGTATTGACTACTATAGCCAACTTGTCCGGTGGCAAGATCCTAGCCAGACCTAGCGCCAACTTGGAGCCCCCCACACCGCCCGCCAAGGCCAGAACCTCTATCGCCATCGCAGACTGTTGGGCCGTGATGGCAGGTATGAAGGCAATCGAAAAGTCGTGTTAAGAGACCGCATGTTCCTGCTGTGGACCTTTTCAGGTCTGGTTAGGGTGTTCGAATCTAAAGGTATCCATCTCTACCAACCGTCGGTAAGAGCCGAATATCTCTTCCACGTTTTCCCCTACCAAGTCCAGCGGATCCAGGGCTTCGTCCGTGTCGCTGAAGACCCGACGATGTCCGTAGGTGGTATACCTTTCGACGGGAATCCGGCCGGCTTGCCGAATCATCTCTCGGAATTCAACTGGCCGCATCAACTGACCATGCTGAGCGCCAGCGGACGTGGATATGCTTTCATTAATCAGTGTGCCGCCCAAATCGTTAACCCCGGCGTTCAACAATAGCTGGGATACTCGGGAGCCTTCTTTGACCCAGGATGCCTGGATGTTGGGTACCCAATTGTTCAGCATGATTCGCGCGATGGCGTGCACTTTTATCACGTCCATCCCGGTGGGTCCGGTGCGGACACTATCTTCCAGCGATTTGATGAACATAGGGGCTTCGGCATGCACAAAGCTCAAAGGCACGAACTCGGTTATTCCTCCGGTCTGCCTCTGGATATCACGCAGCAGATCGATGTGCCGGACTATATGCTCGTTGGTTTCCAAGTGGCCGAACATTATGGTCGAAGTGGTGGGGATACCCAACTCGTGGGCCGTCGTAATCACTTCCGTCCACTGGTCTACAGTGATCCGTCCTGGGGAGATGCGATCACGCAGGCCCTGGTCCAATATCTCCGCCGAAGTGCCCGGAAGGCTGCCAACCCCGGCGGCTTTCAATCCTTCTAAGTATTCCTTAATCGTCCAGCGAGAGCGAATCGATCCATATAGCACTTCCTCGGGTGAAAACCCGTGGATGTGGATGTCAGGCAGTTCTTCCTTGATGGCCCAGCATAACCGGATATACAGGTCGCCTTCCATCTGCGGCGGTAGTCCCGCCTGGATGCAAACTTCAGTGGCTCCGTAATCCCAGGCCTCCTTGGCCCGGCGGACAATCTCGTTTATGGGGAGGAAGTACCCTTCCTCTTCCCGGAAGTCTCTGCTGAATGCGCAAAAACCGCATCGCTTGATACATACATTGGTAAAATTTATGTTGCGGTTAACCACGTAGGTAACCGCATCTCCCACGGTCCGGCGGCGGAGTTCGTCCGCTGCCATCGTCATGGCGGTATATTCCAAGCCGGTTGTGGTCATGAGGGTCAAGGCGTCCTCGGCAGAAACATCCTTCCCTTCAAGGGCGTGATCCAGTACTCTGGCGACTCCTGGGTCCACCAGATTTACCAGCGCCTCAACGTCCGCGATAGTGGGACGGTCTTCACTATTGGCCGGCATAACGCTGAATTCCCCCTTTTACGTATCCTTCTTGGTCGGTTAGGCTTTCAACATTGGTTCTTAGGCCCGGATCCAAATATCGGCCGGTTCCTACAAAGTATTCCGGGTATACCGGAAGTCTGGGTTTGAGTTCGTATCCTTGGGCTACCGTGCGTTCCGTTAGCTGGGCCAATCCAGGCCAAGGAGCTTCAGGATTAACGTAGTCGATGGTGAGGGGAGAGACACCTCCCCAATCATTGATGCCGGCTCCGATATAGGCCTGGTAGTTATCCGAGTTTAGATTGGGCGGAACCTGAAGGTTCATATCCGGCCCAAGGAGAATCCGGGCAACAGCCACCGTCCACAACAACTCATCCGATGGCGCATCCGGCGTTTCGCTCATCGGCGTTTCCGGTTTGGCCCGGAAGTTCTGGATTATCACTTCTTGGATGTGCCCATGGGCTGCGTGAAGCTTCCGGATGGCCAACAGAGCGTCGATGCGCTCCATCCTGGTTTCGCCAATGCCGATGAGAATCCCAGTGGTGAACGGAACGGCTAACTCACCAGAAATCTCGATGGTACGGAGCCTTACCCTAGGACGCTTGCTGGGTGCGAACTCGTGGGGGCCTCCTTCCTCATACAATCTAGGGCTGGTGTTCTCCAGCATCAACCCCATGGATGGATTATAAGGACGCAAGGCAGCCATCTCTTGGCGGCTCATGGTTCCGGGATTCGCGTGTGGTAGTAGGGTAGTTTCCTCCACCACCAATTTGCACATTGCCGTCAGATATTCCAACGTCGTGCCGTAGCCACGATGAGCAAGCCATTCTTTGGCTTCAGGATAGCGGACTTCCGGACGCTCCCCCAAGGTGAATAATGCTTCGGTGCAACCCAACCGCTGTCCGGCTTTAGCTACTCCCAGCACCTCTTCCGGTGTTAGATAGAGGCTATCGCCCGCCTCAGCAGGGTCTTGGCGGAAGGTGCAGTAGGAACAGAAATCCCGGCACAGACGGGTTAATGGGATGAATACCTTGGGGGAAAAAGTGACAGTCTTACCTTTCCCGGCATCGCGCATCTGAGACGCCGCGTGGCAGATGTCGTTCAAAGTCGAACCATGCGCCCCAATCAAAGCGAACACCGCTTCTTCAGGTAGTTCATCCGCAGACCGATCCAGACGGAGAACTTCTTCGATGGGGATTGTCGAGGCGCTCACCGGAGGCGCACTCGGTTTAAATGTTGGAACGTTCAACTCTCTCCAACTCGCTGAGTACAACAAGTCTGGCGAGGATTCTAGGTTTGCAGAGATAGCACGAGGGTTACACATCAGATACGCCGGTTCCCTGTACCTAGGCGGGCCTTTGACTATTGTAGCTTTTCACCCTGACCCAAGCAACTATAGCCATATCTAAAGGGGCGCGAATACCGAGAGTGTAGCGGCGATAAATCTAATCGGTCTAAAACGGTTATAGGCCCGTCAGACGGCCTTGGTCCGGAGGCCCAATCTGTTGATAGGTTTTGCCCAAGTATTCATAGGCAATGCGGGTAGCCACCCGGCCTCTGGGTGTCCGGTCTAAAAAGCCCAGTTGAAGGAGGTATGGCTCCAAGACGTCCATGATTGTATCCGAGTCTTCGTTGATTGATGCGGCCAGGGTTTCCAGCCCTACCGGTCCGCCATCGAATTTATCGATGAGGCTGGATAACAGGCGGTGGTCCGACTGATCCAAGCCTAGTTGATCCACGCTTAGTTGTTGTAAACCGGCCCGGGCCACATCGCGGGTAACCCGGTTATCCGCCTTGACCAATGCATAGTCCCTGGTCCGTTTCAGAAGGCGGTTGGCGATGCGAGGGGTCCCACGAGAGCGGGACGCAATTTCATCTAGCCCATCCTGATCAGCGTCAATCTCGATTATCCGGGCGGAACGAGACACGATTACTTCCATGTCCGAAGGCTCGTAATATTCCAGCCGGAATACTGAGCCGAACCGGTCACGCAGGGGAGCGCTGAGCAACGCAAACCTGGTGGTGGCTCCTACCAGAGTGAAGGGACTGATACGGAGGTTCACGCTTCGGGCCGCCAAACCCTTCCCAACCATCCAGGACAGAAAGAAGTCCTCCATGGCGGAATAAAGCACTTCCTCCACCACCCTGTGCAAACGGTGAATCTCATCGATGAACAGCACGGCGCCGGGTTGAAGTCCGGTGAGAATCGCCGCCATGTCCCCAGCGCGCTCGATGGCCGGGCCCGATGTTACTCGTATCTCGGAATTCATTTCCTGGGCGATGATGTGCGCTAATGTGGTCTTTCCCAGGCCTGGTGGACCGTAGATGATGACGTGGTCCAGAGGTTCGCTGCGCATCTTGGCAGCCTGGATGGCGATGCTGAGGTTGCCCTTTACATGGCCCTGTCCGACGAAGTCGTCCAGACTCCGAGGCCGCAGAGACAGGTCTACGTCTTCAGGCTGGCTTTCACCGGAGATCAGGCGTTCCGCCATGTTGTCCCCCCTCCACAAAACCCCATCAACAACACCGCGGACAAGCCTCAATCGCTTGAGGCTTGTCGCGCAGAGCAAGAAACAATCTTTTCAGGGCAATTTTAGGTTAGGGTCCAAAAAGCGTCAAGGAACATATGACGCAAGATTCCCCAGGAATGGCTATGTAATACTAGTTAGGTTTCCGGGTTTATTAAGTAGGTTCGCCGTAAACCTCAATCTCCACGGCCCCCGTGTTACCTTCGCTACTATCCACGGTCTCAAGACGAAGTCCCTTGGCAGTCAGGTCCACGTCGAAGTAGTGCACGCCGGAAGCGTCGGCTAGGTCGAAGGGTCCAAATGTTTCACCCCGGACTGTTAACACCCGGAAGGATGAGATCTGAGCGGAGGTTCCCATGCTCCGGGTCAGAAACCCAAGGACGTAACATGGGAATCTTGGGCGAATCCAATCTCGATCCACACGCCATTACCGGTTCCCTGCGACGACCATTGGGTCGACGGGTTTCCATCCAAGGCGTTGTTGGCGCCGAAAGACGAATCAATTGAGGGGCTGCCGTAATTCGAACTTACGCGGGTGACCCGGCCACCATTCTCCGCCAAAGCCAGGTTTTTATCTGGGGACCCGGACGCCGGTTCGGCATCGGCGGCTTTCGTCCAGAAAGTCAGATTCTTGTAGCCATAGACCATGCCATCTGGACCGATGCCGCCGAAGGTTAAATGATACTCCGTGTCAGGTTCAAGACCGGTTAATAGGGGATGATGGTCGTCATGCCCAGTACCGTCCATGTCGGGATCAATGGCTAGCCGTCCGTATTCCGTGGTCGTCCCCAATGCGACGTCGGAGGCCACGTAGATGCTTATCTGCGCAATAACAGTCGCCGAGGTCGAAGTGATGTCCACGACTTGAATCTCAAATTCAATGATATCTGTCAAGTCTCCCAGGGTTCCGACAGTTTGAGTAAACGGAAAGGAAGCCCCAATAACTGCTGAACCCGCCACCGATGGAATAGCGGCCTCCAACACGGGATTTTGCTCCATCTAAGTGGTCCCACCGCTGGCAGCAACGGCAAGCGCCGGCGGCGGGGTTTGGGATTCCGCTGAAGAATCGTCAGAAGTTGCCGTCTTATTGGCGCTGGCCTTTGTCTCCGCCACGGGAACTGCGGTCGCAAGGATAGTCACTTCTTCCCGCTGGGGCCAGGCCCGCTAGCTTGCGATTCAGTAGCGACGGGAATCGCGTTACCACCGCAAGCTACCAGGATCGATGCAACCAATGCGGTTAGTCCAATCGTCAGTCTCGAATGTCTTGAATTCACTTTATCCACGACTTCACAATTCCCCCAGTAGAATTTCTGTTGCCTATGAGATCCCAATATATACCCCATCTAGGTCTATACGCGGTCTTTCCACCATTAGAGTACATCCGGAATTTTCATAAGTTCTAGTACGTATCGGTTAACTCGATGGATGGCATCGATGACCCGATATCGGCTTGGTATTCAAGCCAGTTGGATTGATCGGGAAAACACTCCTTAATCAGATGCATCTATTTTGATTCGATGCATTTAAGAGTTGGCTTCGGTTGAATTCCCAATCGTCAGACTCCGTTTTCGATAGTCGAATCTTCGTATCTCGTGACCGATTTCTGGCACTGCCGTGCGCTACCTGAAAAGAGGTGCTTTAGTAACCACGGCCGTGCCCCAGTCTGGTAACCAATCGATTTAGATTTAGTGGAGAGCCACTGGCAAAGAATCGACGGCGGTCATCAATCTTCAAGATCACGGCGGAGTGTTTATGATGAACCGCCAGACCCGTGGAAGTTCAGACCCGGTCCGGACCGCCGAAAATGTCTCGATGAATATCGACATTACCGACCTTCCAATCGGCGCATATAGCGTATGGTGGGTCATATTCAACAACCCCGCAGGCTGCAGCGATGGCGAATGTGGTGAAAACGACATGCTACCTCCCCCCAGCACCCCAGAGGCTGAGGTTTCTGCTGTCGGGCGACCGGTGGAATCGTCTGGTACGACCGCGGCGGCCACTTCAGTGCTCGTCTAGGCCTGGGCAAGGATGCCGCCCCCGGACAAATTATCTTCGGCGAAGCTCTTACTAATCCTATGGGCGCCGAGATTCACATGATTGTCCGTTTTCATGGACCGGCCCGATGGGAGGATCCCGAAGCATTGCTGTCCCTTATGAGCACGTTCCAAGGTAATTGCACCCCGGCGAGTTCCCTGGGCGTGGTCACGGACGAGAGCGCATTCTCTTGCTTCGAGTCCTAGGCCACCATACACATGCCATAAACTGGCATAACAACGTTGATACCTAGCTGGTATCGACAAGGCCCGGCGCATTCACGCCGGGCCTTGTTCTGCGTTTGGCAAATTTCATGGAATCCGGGGCAATGGGGGAATTACTGTTCGAACCTGCGGAACACCAAGCAAGCGTTCTGCCCCCCGAAGCCGAAGGCATTGGACAGGACGACTTTGACGTCCAGTGATCGGGCTTGGTTGGGCACGTAGTCCAGATCGCAAGCAGGGTCCGCTTCTTGATAATTGATGGTGGGGTGCACCTTGCCGTCGTTGATAGATTTCAGGCAGGCAATGGCTTCCAATGACCCCGATGCGCCAAGGGAATGGCCAATCATCGACTTCGTGGAACTGATGGGAATCTTATAAGCTAGGTCTCCAAATAGCCGCTTGATGGCCACAGTCTCTAATACGTCGTTCAGTGGTGTGGAAGTGCCGTGGGCATTGATGTAGTCCACCTGATCCAGCCCCAAACCTGCGTCCAATACCGCCTGTTTCATCGCCTCGGCCGCACTGGCACCGGTTTCTTCGGGTTGGACCAAGTGTCCGGCGTCGGAAGTGCAACCGAAGCCAACTATCTCACCGATGATTGCCGCGTTCCGATTTTGAGCATGTTCCAGGCTTTCCAACACGAGG
>Ga0315336_1005018_pt1 | contig 14927 bp, 16 predicted proteins | sample ASW5metaG_FD_204512 | JGI IMG/M metagenome (GOLD analysis project Ga0315336, IMG submission 204512) | Ammonia-oxidizing marine archaeal communities from Monterey Bay, California, United States - ASW #5 | ecosystem: Environmental > Aquatic > Marine > Intertidal zone | place: USA: California...
TTATTAACATTAGCTCCTTTGCTAATTAAATATTTAATCACATTTATATGTCCTATTTTACAAGCCATTTCAAGTGGAGTTGAACCTAATACATTTTCTTTAAAATTGACATTTGCTCCCTTAGAGACTAAAAATTTAATAATATCTAGACGGTCATCTTTTGTTGAAGCATGTTCATTCCATACAGCTTGCATTAAAACAGATTCACCTTCAAAATCAATATAATTAACATCTTTACAACCCTTTTTATATAATTCTTTAATAATATCTATTCCACAATAAACTCCTAATTGTAAAGGAGATAGTTTAAATGAATCGTGCGTTAGATTGACATCTACACCATGATCCAGTAAAGCATATATTACCTTTTTATTCCTTAAAAAAAGTGCTAGATGTAATGATGTACCTAAACTACCACATTTACAACCTATATCATCTAGTTTACAATCGATCCACGCGTAACGGCGGTTATGCATTTTTGGAGAACACCATACATTAGTAAACTCATTCGGATTTGCTCCTTTTTTTAATAATTCTTTTACTTTCTTAAGATTCCCATTAACTATCGCATTATTTAAAGTAGATGTAATTATTTTTAATGAATTTGTTTTCTTACGCGTTTTTTTAGAAGTCTTCATATTTTTTTTCTTAGGTATTTTTCTTTTACTAGGTTTTTTACTAGGTTTTTTACTAGGTTTTTTACTCATTATATACTAAAAGGTATATTTTTTTTCACCTTTTATTTTTGTTCGTTTTCCTAAAAATGTAAAATACCGTTTCGCCTTTCTTTTTATTCTTTAATACTTTTAGACGCACATATAAAATCATCCCAACTTGCCAAATTCTCTTATGAGGTTTCATAATCTACTTTTTCTCGGTACAACATCAACATATAAACCTATTAGTTCATCTTTTTTTATACTTTTAGGTCCCATAGTGAATAAATTAAGACCCTCAACATCAACTGTTTCTTGTTCCTTTGATAAATGAAAATCATAGTATTTGAAGATATTTAATAAAATTAACCTCATCTCCATATGTGAAAAGTTTTTCCCTATACAATTGCGCGGTCCATAGGTGAAAGGACTAAACCTATCTGATGATACATTATAGGTTCCAAAACCTTTATGATCCCATATTTCTGAATCTTTGAATTTTCTATGAGGATTAAATGTATTTACAGATTTGCCCCATAATTCTTCTGACCTATGTCTTTGCCAATTCATAATTTGTACATATGTCCCTTTATTAACATTCACCGGAAAACCATCGATCCCTGTTATAACTTCATCATGTTCTAATTCTCGATAAGTTCCGTTTGCTAAGGCAGGCCACATCCTAAGTGCTTCCGTGATACATTTTGTCATAAAAGGCAACTCGTTAAATGTATCATATGATTCTACACTATTCTTTAACCAATAATCATCTATTTCTTTTATTAATTCTTGCTTATATGTAGGATGCTTACAAAGTTCATAAAGCAACCAAGTTAAAGTGTGTCCAGTCGTATCATGTCCAGCAAAAGCAAAGATTAACATATTCCCTTTATTTTTGAGTTTATCTTCTGACAAATCAAATAATTTGGATAAAGGACCCTTAGACACCCGAGTTTCTTCCAATGCTTCTTTAGAAAACTGATCCGTATACTCTAATTTTATACCAGAAAATGCGTCTCTAATCTTTTTATTTGTTCTTTGTTCAAATTCATCTGAGAATCCGAACATACCTAATTGTAGTTGTGCTTGCGTTTCATTAAGAAAAAATTCACTCATATTTACTGGTTTCAAATAATTATCTGAAATCTCTTTTAATAGTTGTGAACATTTAATTGCTCTTTTCTGACTTATTGGAAACACCTTTTGTAAACTTAATTTAGGAATGAATGCTATATTCATATCACCTCTTTGTGATAGCCAATCTTCATTATCGGTTGTAGAAATTATTGAATCATATAAAAAAGATTTAAAAATAGGTGCTTTCTTCACATGATCTTTACAAATTCGTTCAGCATCTGCAGGATGATTAATAATGACTAAATTATCTATTCTAGGTTTTCTATCTGTTTCTGTGGATATCCACTGATGCAGCAAGGGTAAACATATATTTGATCGTGTCTTTAATTGTTCCATTGTTTTTTCAATAAATACGTGATTTTGTCCAAACATGATTGATTGAAAATAATTTTTACAGAGTTCTTTATTAGAGTCAGGCACTGATAAATTATCAATAAATTCATAATGATCTATTTCAGAACCTATTAAATGATCTATGTTATCATAATTATAAGTTACTATTTTTGATTTATCTGTAAATAAGGTAGGTATATCTTTTAGCGTATCAACCATTTATATAATAGTCAAGGTTAATTATTTAAATAAATTTTAATTTGTATAAGTATAAAACATGAACACTTACACAATGAATGAAGTCAATAAACATAATACTAAACAAGATTGTTGGTTAGTTATAAAGAATATGGTTTACAATGTGACCGATTTTTTAAAAATTCATCCAGGTGGATCTTCTATTATGATGACTGTTGCTGGTGAAGATGCTACAGAATATTTTGAAGAATTACACAAACCTGAAATTCTAGATGAAGTAGGTAGAAAATATATCATGGGTGAATTAGTATCTGCTAAATTATAAATTATAAATTTGATTTAAAATAATCTTATGTATAGTATAAAATGGTATTACAATGGAGGTTATATGTATCAGATGATTTATCACAAAAAGAATATATAAAACCCCAAGATGATAAACCTACTGACCTTTCCTATGTAAAACATGTATGTCCATTAACAGGTCAAATATTTAATTCTAGAAAATCATTCTGGAATCACATTAAAGGTTCTAAACTTGATCCTAAAAATATGACTTATGATAGAAATGAAGAGGTTAATGATAATCAAGATAATCTATCTAAATTAATGGATAAGACATATTTAGGGTATTTGTGGCATACATATTTTGAAGAACAAGGTAATGAAAAACTATTAGAGAATTTACTTGGTTCAATTAATTTAGACTTATATATTATCTTGCATAAGGTATACTCAGGTTCAATGGATATTGATGAATGTTTGAATGGTGGGGAAGGAGAAGGGGAAGAAGTTAAGGAAGAGGAAGAGGAAGAGGAAGAGGAAGAGGAAGAGGAAGATATGAGATTAAAAATTAATAAGTTTATAAAAAATAATACATGTTTCCTTGGTAATATTAATCAGTATTTGCATAATAAGGGCATTCTCTTATCACAACGTTTCACATATATAAAAGAAGTAATTCACTCTATGAATGTGGATGATTTTACAGAATACCATAATTATATAAAATCTCAACTAGAATCTATCACTATCGAACGTTCTGATATCATTCAGAGATTGTTTATGTTCTATGGAAATAAGTTACTCAAGAAAGATTTAGATCAATTTTACACACCTATAACTGTTTCTAAATTCATAAATAGTCTAATGATAGAGGACAAGACTAGTATAGATCCGGCCGCAGGAACAGGTGATCTTTTAGTGAACTATAATGGTTCAGTTACACTATGGGACATAAGTGAAGAAGCATCTAAATTATCCACAATTAATTACGAATTACATAACAAGAGTGCTACTATATCTATTAAAAATTCATTAGTTACTAATGAAGAAGACAATTATGATTATGCTGCTGTTAATCCTCCGTTTGGAACTAAAACAGTAACTACAGATGATAAAATATTAAATTTATATGATTTAGGTAAAGATAGGTCTAAACAAGAATTAGGTATATTATTTATTGAACGAAGTTTACGGTTGTTAAAAGATGGAGGTGTATTATCTATAATTGTACCATCGGGATATGTAGGGAATTCAAGTAATAAATTCCTTAGAGAGTATATTCTAAACAAAACACGTATAATAGGTATCTTAAGGTTACCTTCTGCAACATTTGCTAGATCTGGGACAGGGGTAAGCACGCACTTACTTATTTTACAAAAGTCTTCTGAGATTCCAGATGATTATAATATATTCATTTCAGATGTTAATGAAATTGGTTATGAATTAAATAAAAAGAACACTCCAATAAAATATAGAAAGAATAATTTAGATGAATATATTATAACTGATAAAAAACTAGTTGTTGAAAATGATCTAGTTTCTATATCTACAAAATTACATAAGTTTGCGCATGACGAAGGTCTACAATGTATTAAGAATAATGATAATAATGATAATTTAATTGAGTATGAATCTATACCCGTATCAGAAATTAAGGAGACAAATGGATATATTATGGATATAGGACGGTATCTTCAGAAATATAAACAAACTCTTCATACTATTAAACAAGGAGATTATATATATATGAAAGATTTATGTGAGTTAGATACAGATCTATCATTCAAGGTTGATAAGAATCATACCTATAAATACGTAGATATATCAGAAGTTAATACACCTTTGTATAATGGTAAAAAAGTGAGAGGTAGTGCTCTACCTGGTAGAGCTAAGAATAAAGTAAAAGAAGGGGATATTATTCTTTCTAGATTAAAGGGTAATATATCATTTAGTATCGTTATGGATGATGACTTAATAGTCACTAATGGTATGTGTGTTCTACGTCCTAAGAATAAAGATAGTATAATAAAAATTTTAGCTAATCTATACCATCCATATTTTAGAATCCAACACCAGAGTATGGTAACAGGTAGTATTATGGAGTGTATATCAGATACAGAAATTAATAATATCTTATTAGTAGATAATGTTGATTGTGATAATTATGAAAGAATATATAATTCTATGGAAACCTTACATCAAGAATTATCTACGATTCTCGTTGATATTTAAAGGATTGTCACTTTATATGAAAAGTAAAATGGCTAGAAGAATTATTAATTTAGAACTGGACGATACTTAATCAGAAGTTGAAGGAAGTCTTACAAGAAACATCTGAGGAAAAAGATGAACTTCACAAGGGTTTTAGAAGATAACTATATTGCTATTGAAGAATAAAAGAATGTTTCTGAAGGATATTGTTATTGTTTAATAGATAAGACTAGATCTAGTTGGAGAAAAGTAGGATATACATCTAAAAATAAAAGTGAACTATTAAATCAATATAATAGGGGAACACGTTTCTTTCCTATCCCTCTACAAATGATTCACTGGTGTGATTACAAAAGTGCTAAACTAGTAGAAAAAAATATCTTTGAGAAGTTAAAAAAATTTAAATATGAGAAGACTGAATGGTTTGATTTTAAAAATATGGATGAACAATCAATTAATGGTTTAATTGAGGATGAATTTATAAAAGTTAAATCATTTATGGAAGATTAAGAACTTAACTGCTTCAGAAATTCTTCCCTCACCTCTGGATTTGATTTACATAATTTTGCAAATTCTTCCCTCACCTCTGGATTTGATTTACATAATTTTGCAAATTGTGCTCCACGTTCTGTTTCGGAATATCCACCCTGTTGGCGATTACACTCACCATGCCCCCAATACATATTTCTAGCTAAAAATCTGTCATTTGGATCACGATGACAGATTTCTATGAAATTATCCTTACTAGAATATTTTGATGTATAATAATTCGCATCAATTTCTTCACCACACCACTTACATTTATGACATTCTACACATTTACTGACATCAATATCAAGGAAATCTAGTAGTATTTGCTTAGTCTCTGGATTAATATTCTTAAAACACACAATCTGTTTAATCATTTCTGTATATGTAGCAATTAACTCAGAGGGTAAACAGACATCTTTAGGTCTAGTACCAATGGGACGGCAGAAATTGATGCTTTTTTTATACTCTTCATATGAATAAGATTCTAGAATAGGTGGACTCCACCTGGAAGTACGATTATATATCATATTATCAAAACGTTTTGTTTTGTCTTTTCTACATGCATCGAGATCATACTTAAGAATCGTTGCCATCGTATCACACGGTGCGCCTTGTGCGACTTTTAATTGTGAAAATTTATCCTTAAAAATACACCCGACCATATCATTCGCTGGTAATTTTTTGATAGTATCCTTGAGTGACTTTTCAAAGTCACTTACCCTTTTTCTTGTATCAAACTCGGTCTTATTGATGGGTATCCCTTGATACCATTTCAATTCCAAAATATATCCCTTTTCATCCGTTTCATGCTTTGTGAAATGTTTTAGTTCTTTAATGGGCACTATGTGTTGCGTATTATGATCTTTACAAAAGTGATCAATTAAAATATTATCTGAATTAATTTCCTTAACAATATTTGGGGTGTTGGCAGTTATCCATTCCTGTTTTACTGAGACCCCAGACTTAGTCGTCTTCACCTTAGTGTGTAAATCGAGTGTTTTTTCTGAAACAATGTAATCACCAACTTTAAATCTATCCATCATAATATATATACTTAAACTCTATCATATAATATAATCAAATTTATATATAAAAAATAAAATTACAGATACATATACACATATATATATATTAACATTTAATGGAGTGGGATAAAATATTTAATAGGTGAATTAATTTCTGCTAAATTATAAATTTGATTTAAAATAATCTTATGTATAGTATAAAATGGTATTACAATGGAGGTTATATGTATCAGACGATTTATCACTAAAGGAATATTTAAAACCCCAAGATGATAAACCTACTGACCTTTCCTATGTAAAACATATATGTCCTTTAACTGGACAAACATTTACAAATAGGAGTAAATTCTGGAAACACATTAAAGGTTCTAAACTTGATCCTAAAAATATGACGTATGATAGAGTTGATACTACTGCTAATCAAGATAATCTATCGAAATTAATGGATAAACCTCACCTTGGTTTTCTATGGCATACCTATTTTGAAGAACAAGGTAACGAAAAACTATTAGAGAATTTACTTGGTTCAATTACTATGGAATTATATATTATCTTGCATAAGGTATACTCAGGTTCAATGGATATAGATGATTGTTTGAATGGTGGGGAAGAGGAAGGAGAAGGGGAAGAGGAAGAGGAAGAAGAAGAGGAAGAGGAAGAAGAAGAGGAAGAGGAAAAAGATGAAATTAAAAATATTAATTTACTTTCAAATAATCAAAATAGTAATATAGATAATACTAATATAGAAGATAAAAAAATAAAGTTCATTGATTTATTCTGTGGAATAGGTTCTTTCCATAATTCATTCAGTAAAAAGGGGTGGGAATGTATATTGGCTTCTGATATTGATGATACAACACATGAAGTATATGAAAAAAATTATAATATTAAACCTCTTGGAGATATATATAAAATAGATGAAAAGTTAATATCTAATTATGATGTATTGTGTGCTGGATTTCCTTGTCAAGCATTTTCACAGGCAGGAAAACATAATGGTTTATCTGACAAAAGGGGGATTTTATTTCAGGAAATATTGAGATTCGCTTCATATCATAAACCAAAAGTTTTGGCATTAGAAAATGTATCAGCATTATTAAAACACGATAAAGGGAATACTTTTAAAATTATAACAGATAGTATAAAGGGTTTAGGATACAATATAAATTATAAGATTTTAAAGTGTTCTGATTATGGTATTCCGCAAATGAGAAAAAGGTTGATTATATTATGTATTAGGGATGATATTGACCATAATGTAGATATATTTGATTTATCAAAATATGAAAAAGATGTATCTCTAAAAGATTACCTAGGGAAAAACTTTGATAAAAAGTGTGCTTATACTATCCGTTGTGGTGGAAAGGGGTCTCCTATTAATGATAGACATAACTGGGATGGGTATTGGGTAGATAAAAAAGAGTACAGGTTAACTATCGATGATGCTAAAAAATTACAGGGTTTTGATGACACTTTCATTATGGCTACAAAACCTAATGATGCATGGAGACATTTGGGGAATACAATCCCTACAATATTCACAGAAATAATCGCTGATAAAATCGATGAAATTATATAAATCTTATATGTAAAGCACCACATAATTTTACAATACCCTTTTTATCAGTATGTTCATATATCCATGGTTTACATTTATCGAGTTGTTTTTTTTTAGTCGGCATCCCCTTACTGCTTCTAAGTGAAAACCTTAAAACTGGGAGTATACCTTTTATATAATTAAATTTCATTTCAGGTGTTTTACAATAATTAAACATACAGGTTTCTAAAACATCACATGAATTTCCAACAACCAATACTGCATCTGCGGGACAGTTTGAATCTGAACTACCTGTACCTTCAAATGTAAAATATGAAATAACATTTATTAGTGTATTCATTTGGTCTTCATCTAATTTCATATCTGTATATCTAATATCTTCGTTATATATTCCTTCTTTTCTCTTATTATTTAAATCATTAATTATTTTTGTTAGAGTGGGTACATATTTTTTTAGTCTTTCTGTTTCCCAACATTTTGCACATAAAGGTGTGTGGTTTAGTAATGTGGGGGGTGCACCGTCATTACATTTTATAGATACATTATTTTTCTTAGAAACATCTGTAAAATCTATAATTATATCTGCTTTATTTTTCCATGAACTTTTTTTTATAGTCTCTTTATCATTAATTATTTTATTATTAGAAGGGTCTATGAGTTTTATCTTACTATTGATGGAAAATATTTTGGAAATAATTTCTATATTATCCATATTATCAAATAAATACTCAATTATTTTAGTTTCACCTTTTTCACCCTTATTTCCTTTTTTAGATACAGGAATAATTTTACAAGAATCTACTTTAATTACATCATCAATAAGATCATTCATAATATTCTTAATTTCATTTCTAACCTTTATATTATTTGTTTTTTTGAGACTTTTTTCTTTTTCTTCAATGGTCATTTACGATCGTGGTAGAATATAGGTATTCAACACATATCATTTAAAAAAATCAAATTTTCAATATATCTAATCTAACTATCATACTTACTAAGACATCATTTTTATAATCTTCATTGTATTTTATTTCTTTGATTCCAGATGCTACTAATATTTTAGCACAGTTTATACAAGGATAATGTGTTATATATGCGATTGCATCTTTTATACTGACACCTCTAGATGCACAATCTGATATTGCATTTTGTTCCGCATGGACGGTTGCTTGTTCATGATTATCTCTTATAAAACTTGTGTGAGGTGCTCCAGGTAAGAATCCATTATATCCTGCTGAGATGATTCTATTATCTTTTACTAATACACAACCTACATGTAGACGCTCACAAGGTGATCTGGATGAAATTAAAAAAGCAACACTCATAAAATAGTTGTCCCAAGTTAACCTATCCTCTTGATCATTAATTATTTTTTTTATTTCATCTAATACCATCTATTTATATATTATCCTATACGATAGTATTTAAATGTAAATTTGATTAATTTTTAAAAATATTTATTTATCCATCTTACATAAATAATGTCCATTACGGATGAAATCGATGATATTCATATTCATTATTTACATGAAAATAAAAATGTTACAACAATATCTCAACAGCGTAACAAGGGTGTAGCAACTATTAAAAAATATATGACAATAAAAGAAGAATTAGATATAGAATTATATCCTTTATTAAATAATCGGAAAGTATTAACACAAGATATTGCTCTCACGCTTTGTAAATTAATTGTAAACCCTCTTTTACAAATGAAAATATTTCCTTCATTACAAGGTCTTGCAAGTAAAGATAAAAAAACAGCAATAAAAGATTTTACAGTATGTACTATATGTTGTGGTTCTAAAAATATATTAGAAGTCTTACCTTGTTGTGATAATATTCTATGTACAGAATGTTTAATTAATATTATTAAAACTTCCATAAATGAATTAACGATTCATTTAGTATGTTGTCCGTATTGTAGAGATCCGTTACCTCTTGAATTTCTAAAGGATTTAACAAAATCTAGAATGAGACAGTCTAAAAGTAGTATCCGTGGAAGAATGGAGTATTATTCACTAGATCAATGGAGACATACTGGTAATTACCTCAATAATATACCCTATGATCTGCGGGGTTTTTATCCTAATAATTTATTCAAAAAATATCGTAGTATAGAACATCATTAAACGCAAGATAATGTAGATATGTGTGAATATCATTATGGTTATTGTTATAAATGTATAGAAAAACGCAATGGATCTAGAGACAGATTTCTGAATAATCTTTATCGTAGAATATATCATGTATCACATTTACGTATTGTAGGGATACCTAAAGATTGTGTTCAAGACATAGAACTAAATGAATCAATGTTTAAATGTGAACCATGTAGAGATGAAGAAAATAATGTTGTCATTAAATCATGTCCTCATTGTGGTTTAAAAAGTATCAAACCGAGTACTTGTAATTATGTCAAATGTGAATGTAAAAATTTCTGGTGTTTTGTATGCAATATGAGATTACCCGGAACTAATGAAGGTCATAATGTTCACTTCTGGCGGGGTCGCGGAACAAGTCCTTATGACGATGCATGTCGTGTCTCTACTTCATGGAATGGAGAAAATCACGTTCTACAAGATTGTAATTGTGAATTTTGTAAAAAAAGAAATGGTGCTCCTATGTGTGCTACTATTGATTGTAAGAGGTTAGCACAAGAAAATACGGAGGAAAGTTTGTATAAATATAACCAGTATTGTTTCGTATGTAGTTAATGTGTTTAATATGATCATCTCCACTCAGATAACCAATTACCTTTACCAAACTTTTTTTCTAAATGATCGTTAGGCATTGTTAATCTGTGTTTAGTTATTCAAAAGGGTTAAAAAAAGATATCTTTTAAAAATAATCCAGAATTAAAAAAACCTAAACTACCTACTAATTAATTTCATTTATTTTATATACAATATAGACTGATCACCGAACCTCACCTTTTCCGATAGCAATTCTTTATGGAACCATATACAACCTCCTGATCCAAACTCGCTACGTAGATGAGTTGAAAAGGTTAAAGCAAGGATATCATCATGCTCATCGGCATATTGATATGCTAACTCAAGTGTTTTATGAAATGGTATCCCCATGTTGCAGAGAGACAATGCTTTTGCTCTATGGACCCCACCAGAATGATTTTTTCCATCATGACCCAATCCCTCATAAATACCACGTCTCAGGGATTTTGCATCCTTAACACGGAGTTGGTTAATAGTATCTTCCATAGTGTTCCAGTATGGTTATAGTGTATATAGTGTATTATTAACTAGTATTATTAGAATCAAATTTATATAACGAGACATAAAAAAGATATCTTTTAAAGATTATATTAAATTAAAGAATATGTCTTATCTATTTAGAGCGTCCATATAGGATTTGTATCAATTAAATTATACCAAAAGGAATAAGTTCCATCAGAATTGTAGATTGTGCCAAACATACCACGCGTCCTTCCCTCATCTGCTATCCCTTGATATTTGTCATAATCATCCATATAATGTTCGTCTCGTGATAAAATATGTGCTATAAATGAGAAGATGAATATAGCATAAACAATCATTTCACAGGAAGGGTTCATACTAAAGTAGTTTTGTAAATCAATCTTACAATTTAATCAAATTTTATAAAAGAGTTATATTTGTTATCATAATTAATTTTAAGGATCAATATATGTATCAAAGATAATTCGCATTAATTACTCTTCTTCATTAGATTGAGTCGCTTGAACAACTTCCTGAGCAGCATCGATTTCCCAACGACGATCAGATCCGAATGGGCAGAGATACTCTCCCACGGGTTCTTGCATTTTCCATGCGTCCTCTTCTGTCATCTCCTTGGACATGGAAAGAATATAGTCGTCTTCACTGTTACATGTGACACACATCATTGTGACTATCTTACATGCTAAGCAATTACACCTTGCCGATTCCTTGATACTATTCACCATCATGGTGAGATCTTTTACGGAGGCTTCGTTACTCGCGACGGCGGAAGCATAAGACGCGTACAAAGTGTGAGCAGCAGACATTGTTGTAAAGGAGTCTGTTTAAAGTTGTTAGATTCCTTGTTGTGATAGTTTTGTTAGTAACTATTCCTCAATAAAAAAATCAAATTTAATTAAAGAACATAAAAAAAGTTTTTTTTGTCTTTTTTGTTTTTATTGTTTTTTGTCTTTTTTGTTTTATTCCGTTAGATCTTGGATCACGATTCGCTGGCGGCGGGAGAAGATCCCAGAATGCTAAGTGCCCTCCATGGCAGAGATGTCTGCCTCGCTGATTCAAATCCCTTGAACTGTGATCTGAGATGGAGCAAGTCTCCTTTCTTGTGACCATCCATCAGGTGCTTCGGCAAGAAGATTTTCCCGTAATCCGACTCGCAAGTCATGTAGGTATCACCCACCATGATGACTTCTGCACAAAGATTCGCTTGTGTTTTCTTGTTAACGAGAGGATCACCACCCCACGAAGAGCAAAATCTTGCGCCGTTCCTAGACCACCATGGTTGTTGAGCAAAGATCATGTGACACGCGAACTCATCCTCCCACGCGTCCATGTCACGATCCATCTCACCTGCATCTAGGTACTGAGTGAACCAGCGGTCGCCATCTTGATCGTGGTCGCCGAAGAGTAGGTCGTTTGTTAGAGGTTCCCATTCGCCCGTCACTGTCTTCATGTGTTCGGCCAGAGCGAGTAGAGATTGCTTCTCCTCCGGAGTGCTCTGCTCAAAATCAATGGCCTGGCAGACCTCATCCATGTTCATCTCGTCCTGATCTTCCAGGTTCACGACGATACCGGAGAACATCGTACTCGCGACCTTGCACATATCTGTGAGTGTTTTTTTAGAGTTCTGTAGGTGTGAGAGTTCTGTAGGTGTGTGAGAGTTTTGTAGTGTTAAGGAGCAGTTTAGTTTAGTAATCTATTTTCCTCAAAAAAATCAAATTTGTTGAGAAACTATTTTAAAGACCTCTTTTTTTTGAGTGTTCCCAACAAATTTGATTTTTTATTGAGGAATGGATACTAACTATAAAGACTCTCTAACTGCTCACAGAACTCTTTACAACTCACTTTACTACAAATTGAATCTCAAAGACTCACCAAAGACTCACCAAAGACTCTCACAACTCTCACAACTCTCTCGCAACTCCCAGGAGCTCGGTATAGCGACATGAACGGTGTGGCCCAGTCTATGTGTGAGGCCAGGGGGAACCTTATGCGTGAGCTCAATGACAAGTGTGCCGTAGTCCTCGATGAATTGGAGACAGATAGTTTGATCCATTCGGCGACAGGTATTGCTTATTACCACGACTATACTGTGGCGTGGTATTCGGCGGGTGTGTTCCTCGACCGTGCGACAAAGGCGCAACATGTGGAACATGTGGATGAGGATGAATAGATAGTTAGAATAGTATCACCAGACCTCCCGCTTGGCGGAGAAAGATGAGTAAATAAACGACAAAAAAATCAAAAGACAAAAAAAATCATAAAACAAAAGACAAAAAATCTTTTTTATGTAATGTCCATTCCTCAAAAAGAATCAAATTTTTTAGGAACTATTTTAAAGACCTCTTTTTTTTGAGTGTTCCCAACAAATTTGATTTTTTTATTGAGGAATGGATACTAACTATAAACACTCTCTTACTGCTCACAGAACTCTTTACTACTCTCTTTACTACTCACTTACAGCATGTCTTCTCTAGAACTGCACGCCAAGATCTCTATCGCTGAGGCGATCCAGTGGATCGAGAATGCGAAGGATTCCTGGGAGGAGGGCGGGTTTCCCGAGGATCACGACGAACTCTACAAGGTCTGTGCCGACCTCAAACCCCAAGACTTCAAGGCTCCTCGCAAACCTCGCGTCTCCAATGGGTCTTCATCTGTCAGCGAACGCTCCGAAGCTGAATACGACGCATCTAAGTGCGATGCTGCTGTCTGGCTCAAGGGCAGCGCATCCGTTGAAGGCGGCGGACACGGACATCGCGCTCAGTGCTCATGCAAGAAGCCTGATGGATCCTTTCTCTGTAACCGTCATCAGACCGAAGCCGATAAGCACGACGGCAAGGTCAAGAACGGTATGATCAATGGTGATCGTGCTACTCATCACTACGACGACACCGACGATGACAAGGCACTCATCCCCTGGCACGATGTCGTTATCGCCAAGAAGTCCTCGAAGGTAAAGAAGGGGTCCTCGGGGGAACGCAAACCTCGCTGCTGTAGCAACTGCGGGCAGACCGGTCACACCAAGACCAAGTGTCCTGAGGCGTCATCCACCGTCTCCAATGCTGTCTTCACCACTGAACAGTTGCGCGAAATGCTCGCTGCTCAAGAGCAAGTTGAATCGTCCCTCACTGCTGCTTCACAAGCAGCATCCTTCACAGAACAAGAGCTCGACGATGCTCTCGAGAACACCGACGCAGGTGCTAAGGAGGATGACGGCGCTGGTGTTGGTGACCTTGATACCGACTCTTCCATCCTTCCCGACTCTTCTATCCTTCCCGACTCTTCTATCCTTCCCGACTCTTCTATCCTTCCCGCCTCCTCTCTCAAGGATCAGCGCGAATCACTTCAAGAAAAGACTAAGTCCCTTGTCTCTACTTCTACCTTCAACAAGTCTCGCAGTGCTCTTACTGAGATGATCACTGAAGGTGACGGCGGACAGGAGAAAAATGATGACTCCGTCGGTGAATTCTTCTATGAAGGCGTTAAGTATTCGCTTGATGATGAGCAGAAAGTGTACGATGACGACTGCGACTGCATCGGCACATGGGACGGATCTAATATCGCCTTCGGATCCAATAAGGACAAGAAACTCCACGAGTCCTCCAAGAAGATGCTGTAATAATATTGTAACTTCATTTTAACACAAAAAAAGACAAAAAACAACAAAAAAATACAAAAAACAACAAAAAATACAAAAAAAAGGCAAAAAACCCTTTTTTTTGCTTAAATTCATTCAAAAAAAGACAAAAACGTCTTTTTTATACTAAACTTTGTTAAA
>Ga0315336_1005019_pt1 | contig 14927 bp, 16 predicted proteins | sample ASW5metaG_FD_204512 | JGI IMG/M metagenome (GOLD analysis project Ga0315336, IMG submission 204512) | Ammonia-oxidizing marine archaeal communities from Monterey Bay, California, United States - ASW #5 | ecosystem: Environmental > Aquatic > Marine > Intertidal zone | place: USA: California...
CAGCATCATCATCATGCCCTTCCGAAACCCGTTGCATATGGCCCAGGTTGCCGCCACCGTGGATCAGCTTTCAAATGGCCGTCTGATACTAGGGGTAGGAGTTGGCTCCGCAGAGCAGGAATACCGTGCCTTGGGAGCACCATGGGAGGAGCGCGGGTCAGTTGCCGACGAGGTGATACAAGTCCTCCAGCACGTTTGGACCGCTGACCGACCCAACTTTGAGGGGAAGCACTTTAATTTCTCCGGAATCAACTCGTTTCCTCAGCCGGTGCAGCGTCCCCATCCTCCGTTCTGGATCGGCGGTGGCAGCCGAAGGTCCATCCGCCGGGCATCCGAGTACGGCGATGCCTGGCATCCCTCTCGCCCCAGCTTCGAACTGCTGGAAGACGGAGAGCCCCGTCTGCATCGGTTGGCGGAAAGGGCGGGCCGAGACCCCAGTAAGATTCTGATCGCCGCCCGCCATCCCATGAAGATTCTGGATGGCGCAGCCCACTCCGAATGGCCACTGGTCGGCCCTGAAAGCAGCGTCATTAAGGGGATAAACCGCTTTGCGTCGGCTGGGGTTACCCACCTCGTGATGGACACTTTCTACAGCATCCCCGAACTGCACGAAGAAACCGTGGATACAGTCCTGGCCACCATGGAGCGATTCGCCCGGCAAATCATTCCCAAATTTCCCGAAACCTAAGCGAGAGGCTACTTGTCTAAGAGGTAAGTGCCCTCGTTAACCTATATAAAGGCGGACTTATTAAATGGAATTGTTTATCATTCGACATGGTCAGTCAGGGAACAACGCCTTGGCGAATATCAGCGACCGGTCAGTAGACCCCCCGCTAACAGACTTGGGCGAACGGCAAGCGGATATGCTCGGGGAATACGTGGCGAGAGGAGAGAACCAAGAACTGTCCCGCGAGACCACCGGAAACACCAAGTATGAGTTGCGTCAGGGGCTTGGCATCACATCGCTGTTCACCAGTCCCATGTACCGCAGTTTGCAAACCGTTCTACCAGTAAGCCGGGCATCAGGCTTGGCTCCCCGAATCTGGGTGGATATCCACGAAGAGGGCGGGATGTTCCTGAACCACGGCGGCGACGAGGGGCTGGTTGGCTACCCGGGAAGAACCAGGTCCGAGATTCTAGCCGAATTCCCCGATTACGTTCTGCCGACGAATTTCGATGAGACTGGATGGTGGAACAAAGACCATGAAGACCCGGCCTCTCTATTGGTCAGGGCAACCAAGGTCTCGGAGCAGTTGAGGGAAATGGCGAAGACGGAAGATCGGGTAGCCATAATTACCCATGGGGCATTTATGAACGCCCTGTTAAATGCTATATTCGGCCAGATATCCGAGGGGCACATGTACTACCGCCATCACAACACGGCAATCTCCCGTTTTTACATGGACGGTGACGGACGCTTTGAGGTCCTGTACCTAAACAGCACAGTCCATCTAAACCCAGAATCGATCTCCTGAGCGACCGCAGCAGCGACATCTAGCCTCATCAACACCGGTCTTGGCTCAACACTGGACGATGAGGCTATTACGTACTACTATTCCGGCAACCGTCCCATCGCCACATATATGGGCCGCGAAGCGTTCCGTCCAATCAGCTAATTCAACAAGCACGGAGTAGAAGAATGACTATGGTAAAAGCAGAAGAAAAGTTCGTAACGGTGAACGGCGTTAAGCTACGGTACCTGGACTGGGGCACTTCTGGAAAAACCCCTTTAGTCTGCCTTCACGGCCACACCGGCCAAGCCCACATCTGGGACGAATTCGCGGAAGCGATGTCCCCCCACTACCACGTACTAGCCGTGGACCAGCGGGGGCACGGTGGCAGCCAATGGGCCAGCACCGGCTACGCGAGGGACCGGTTCGTGGAGGACCTAGCAAGCTTTGTTGACGCGTTGGGATTGTCCAAGTTCGTCCTGGCCGGGCTTTCCATGGGTGGCTGGCATTCCTTGCTCTACACTCCAGACCATCAAGACCGGGTGGAGCGCATCATCATCGTGGACATCAGCCCGCAACCCAGCCCTGGATGGCCGGAGCGGGCGGCCTCCCGTCCCGTCACTCCCTTGGAGTTCCCCAGCCTGGACGAAGCAATCGCTTGGATGCGCCAATACAACCCCTGGGCCTCCGACGCCAGCCTGAGAAAGGACGCCGAAGACAAGATGCACCAGCGGGAAGACGGCAAGTGGACCTGGAAGGCCGACTCTTCTCTATTCAACATTCCGCTGCCCGACCAGAGCGACACCAAGCTTTGGGACCGCTATTGGAAGGCAATAGACTCAATCACTTGCCCCATCTTGGAAGTTCGAGGTGCTAAAAGCGGTCTGGTCGCCGATGAAACCATCGAACAGATGAAGCAGCGGGGTAAGCAGTTCACGTCGCTGGACATCCCCGACGCGGGCCACGTGGTGACCGTCGACAAACCCTATGAATTTATCGAGGCAACGCGCTCCTTCCTGGGGGTCACAGCCTGATACCGGATTCCCCATTTCCGTTCTTTTGAGGTGAATATCATGACCACGAACCCGGTAAATATCTACGAATACGAAGAGATTGCCAAGCAGCGGATCGACCAAGGACACTACGACTTCATCGCCGGAGCCGCCACCGACGAGATAACTCTGCGGCGGACCCGAGCAGTTTTCGATTCCATCATGATGAAACCTCGGATGATGGTGGACGTGAGCGAACGCGACCTCAGCGCCACGGTGTTGGGCAACAAGATTTCCTTCCCAGTCATCATGGCCCCGGCCGGGAATCACAGCGCCGCCCATCCCGATGCCGAACTAGCGACCGCCAAGGCCGCCGGCAGAATGGACACTCTGATGGCCTTGAGTTCCCACGCATCCCGCACCATGGAAGATGTCGCCGAGGTAGCCACCGGTCCTTTGTGGTTCCAGTACTATTTCTTCAAGGACCGGGAACTGACCCTGGATATGGCTAAACGCGCCGAGGACGCAGGATATTCGGCCTTGGTTGTTACTTTAGATGCCAAGATTAAGCCCAAACGCGAGCGCAACCTAAGGAATAACTATGTCGGCCCTGTGTCTCCCAACTACGCCCACCTCGACCTATCCACCCACACCTGGAAGTTCGGCGCCGACGCCCCGGCGGGTCCCAGCGACATCCGCGACCCCGCCGCCACCTGGGACGACCTGGACTGGCTGGCGTCAAACACCAAGCTGCCCTTAGTCGTGAAAGGGATAATGGCCGGAGAAGACGGCAGGCAAAGCGCCGAGCACGGGGCCAAGGGCGTGATTGTCTCCAACCACGGAGCCAGATACCTGGATACTACGCTAGCGACCATCGAGGTTCTGCCGGAAGTGGTGGAAGCCGTAGACGGGCGCATAGAAGTCTACATGGATGGTGGTATCCGGAGGGGTAGCGACATCTTCAAGGCCATGGCGCTGGGAGCCCGCGCAGTGCTGATTGGCCGGCCTTTGTTCTGGGGTCTGGCGGTGGACGGGGAAGACGGAGTTCTAGCCGTGTTGGAGATGCTGAGGGACGAACTGGATGCTACGATGGGCATGTGCGGCCGCACGACTATCGACAGCATCGACATGAGCACGCTGACCACCGTGTCGCCGTTGCTATCCCTGTTTCCCCAACCTGAAAGTTTTCGGTAGCCAACTAAGGCCGTCTGGTGAACTTGCCCTGAGTCAGGCTAATTGAGCTCCATCACGCCCGTCAGTTCGCCAGGCATAACACGGTTTACGATTACCACGGCGCCCTTGCTGGGCTTAACTTGGACGGTGAATTCTATCTTCTCAGCCAACAGGGGCGCCAGATCAGTAAGAGTTAGTGTAATCTCCACCTGTTCACCGGGATCAACGATGGCTCCCGAACCAATCAAACAACTTGAAGACCTGGAACACTCGGCGGTGTCGGCATCGCCATCGGAAATCTGGGGATTTCCACGATTGATGCCTTGGTTCTCATCGAGGTAGGTTATCACGGTGCCAGTGTTGGAGAGGTCTACGGTTTCCGAGGCGGTAGAAGCTGGCTCTAGTGAACTTCACGGTATCGACAGATGTCGTGCCGGTATTGGCGACGGCTATGACCTGCCCTCGGAGACTCAGAGTCGCAGACGTCTCCTCCGAACCTCCGAGGGTGGCTTCTTTACTCTTTTCCGAGCTCAAAAGTCCCGTGCCGAGATTAACGAAGGCGAATACCGAGGCTACTACCACGAAGGCGATGAGAACGATGGCAGTCTCTAGCCCGGTGATTCCCCGCTGGTTTTGTAAAAATGTAACAGCCCTGCCTAGCAGTCTGCTTTTCCACTCCTTCATGGAATGCTACGCTGAGCACCGGACGATTGCCAGGAGGGCGCCTCACGTCTGCTATTATATCTTAGTTGGCTGAAAAGCCTTGATGGCCACTTCGCAGGAACGCTCTTTTTCCCGCCTCAGAGTAAGATTGGGTACGACGGTGAGACTGGTGAAGAAACGATGCTACTAGATACTCCCTCCATCACTAGAGTCGACGAAGCGCCCGGCGGTCGCCACTACCGGGTGGAAGGATACGACGAACTGTTTCCTTCTGTAACCACCATATTGGACGTCATCAACAAGCCAGCCTTGGTGCCTTGGGCCAGGAACATGGCGCTGGAATCGGTGGAGACAGCATTGAAGAAGCGCTCCGGCACCCTAGAGGCTATCACCCCGGAATGGATCTCCCAGGTCATCTCCGAAGCCCGCCGCCGTCCGGAACAGGTCAGGGACCAGGCTGCCGACTTCGGCACTCGGGCCCACGTGGCCATTGATCAGATCGTTCAGGGTCTTGAGCCCCAGATCCCGCTCGAGATGGAGTTGGTGGTCAGCAACTTCACCGAATGGCGGCGCGATGCCAACCTGGATCTCCACCTGACCGAGACCATGGTCTTCTCCGACAAGTTCCGCTACGCCGGAGCCATGGACGCCATCGCTTACCGTGACGGTAGTTTGGTGGCCTTGGACTGGAAAACCAGCAATGGCCTATATCCCGAATACGCTTTGCAAGTTGCCGCCTATGCCAACGCCTTGGCGGAGATGACCGGAAAGCCGGTCACCGAAGCTTGGACAGTGCGGTTCGGAAAAGCTACCACGGAGTTTGAAGCCCGCCAAGTGATTGACTTGGAAAAGTCGTTCATCGCCTTCCGGGCGGCTCTATATCTATGGCGGGCCATAAAAGGGGAATTGCTCCACCCACCCGCATGAATGACATGTTGCGACGTAGGGGCACGGCCAGCCGTGCCCCTACGGGATGTCTAAGCTAATCTCATTGCCGGAGGAACATCGCTTTGTTAATCGTCGACAGCCACGTCCACATCGCCTTGCACATGTACGAGCCGGTGGAGATTCTGCTGGCCCAGATGCAACATAACCAGGTCGAGAAAACAGTCCTGGTGCAATCATCCACTACAACCGATAACACCTACGTCATAGAGTCCATGCGCCGTTTCCCGGGGAAGTTTTCCGTGGTCTGCCGGGTGGACGTGGACAGTCCGGGGGCCCTGGATGACTTGGAAAGATGGTCCGGCGAGGGAGCCGAATCGATACGATTACGGAACTTCCAGCGCTCTCCCGGCGACGATCCCCTAGCAATCTGGCGCAAAGCCGAGGAGCTGGGCATGTCGGTCAGCGTAGGCGGGCCGACGGACGTCTTCGCGTCCCATGAATTCTGGGATCTGGTGGAGGCTCTACCTAGACTGAAGATTGTTATAGAGCACCTTGGCGGAGTTGGGGTCTGGGCGGTTGGGGAAACTCAGAAGCCTGAACCACCCTATACCCAATTCCGGCAGATGCTAAATCTGGCTAAGTTCCCCAACACCTACGTAAAGATTCACGGCATCGGAGAGATTTGCCCGCCGCCATATCCGTACAAGGACATCCCGCCCTTCATGGACATGGCCTACGACGCTTTCGGTCCCCAGCGGATGACTTGGGGCAGCGACTACCCTCCCGTCAGTTTAAGGGAAGGATACAGCAACGCCCTGAACTATCCTCAGGAGCATATGCCCTTTGCCAGCGCGGACGACTTGGGGTGGATCTACGGCAAGACCGCGTTGTCCATCTGGAAGTTCGTCTAGGCAATCATCTTACGGTATGCCAGATGGTCTAGCAGGGGGGCAACTGGTCTTTAATGGAGAAGGTCTGCGGCCGCCAGAAGTCGAGCATCACTGAAGTCTTGGGAGAGTTGGGGGTTATGGACCGATGGGTGCACCGGCGCGATATAGTAGTCCAGCTCAAGCTTGGTTTTTCCATCCCCTTCTTCGTCTACGTCATCAACTTCGATTACCTAGTACGGCAACTCTCCGCCGCTGAATAACCGGTAGAACAGAGCACCCACCCCAAACACGTCAGTATAGTAGCCCACCTCACGCCGGTAAGTCTGCTCCGGCGCCATATATTCCGTGGTGCCTGCGTCGTTGCACAAGGTTTCATCCGACGAGTATTCTTCTACCACACTAGAGTCGAACAGCGTAGCGTGTCCGTTGTGGTACATCACGTTGGAGGGCTTGACGTCCAGATGTAGATATCCCTGCTCATGCACGTAGGTGAGGGCCGCAGCGACGTCCCAGTCCCAGCATCCGCTCTCAAGATCCGGTTTTTGAATGGCCCAGCGATGAACCGATTACCCAAAACATCCACCGCCACGTCCGCAGGGATAAACAATTCTGCGCTGGTAGCCGGGCCCACTTCTCCTCCTTCGCATCTTGTGCCGTTGCCTGCCACCGTAGAGATGAAATTCGTACCCGCGGCAACGCGGCGTATGCTGTGGTTGCCGAAATCGGCAATAAACAAGTTGCCTGCGGCGTCAACTGCCACACCGTTGGTCGTCGTCAACTAGGTCCAACCGGCTAGGTCTCCGGTTTAGAAATCACTGTTAACAATCGAAGCGTCGGCTCTGGCAACACCTACCGCAACCATGAACACCATGAGAGCCGCCAGAGCGACGAACGTTGAAACCGTGAGATTTTTCATTAACCCGAATCTCCCCTGAAACCATGATGCGCGATGCCTTACCGAGCCTCGACGGTTTCAGTGCCGCAAATACTTTTGTTCAATAGCCTCGATCGGTCACCAAAAGCCCGTAACCCAAAACGTAGGAACAGGCGGAATTAGATGTTTCAGAACTGATACATATCTGAGCATTACGACGTATCACTACGTCTATTCAGCAATTATGCTCCGTAGCTAACCGACTGTGCAGGTACATATTTCGAGAACGTATCTATAGTTAAGACTACATTATTGTGAAATATCTCCCCATGCCGCCAACACGCAATTAATTGGGAGGCCACATACGAAAACATTGCGGGATTGCGTACGTCTACCTGCAAGACTCGTGCTGATGAATTAGAACCCGGATATTTCGTGGGTGTAGCCGGAGGCGCGGAAGGGATTCAGGGTTGGTGTTTCGACGAGGCTGCGAGGAGTGAGGATAGGTTAGAGGGCGTCCACTTCCTGGTACCTGAAGCAGGTGACCAAGTGGTCGTTGACCAAGCCTGCCGCTTGAAGAAAGGCGTAGCAGATGGTTGACCCGACGAATTTAAAGCCCCGGCGCTTTAGGTCGGCGCTGATATTGTCTGACAGTTCGGTTTTAGCAGGGACCTGATCGTCGCCAGTCCATGCGTTTCGTACCGGGGTACCGCCAACGAAGTCCCACAGGTAGGCGTCTAAACCGCCTGATTGCTCTTGCAAAGTCAGGTAGGCTTGAGCGTTGGTGACAAAGGCGCTGACCTTTAAGCGATTGCGGACGATGCCGGGGTTGTTCATCAACTCGACGATCTTGTCCTCGCCGTAGGCGGCGATGGCCTTGGCGTCGAACCCGTTGAACGCCTGCCGATAGCCTTCCCGTTTCCGCAGAATGGTTTCCCAACTCAGACCGGCTTGAGCGCCGTCAAGAAGCAGAAACTCGAAGAGCATCTGATCGTCGTGTAGGGGCACCCCCCACTCACGGTCGTGGTACTCAATCATCAGGTCGCTTTTGGACCAGGTGCACCTTGAAACGGCGGCACTGCTCATCCGGGCAGCTCGATAATCATCACCCACATGGGCCGTTCGCCCAAGGGGTAAATCTCCAGAGGTTCCAGATCCCCAGTGTCGTTGTTGATCCGGTAGGAAGCCAGGCGGCCCGACGCATGTCCGGCGGCAAACAGGAACTTGCCTTGAGGATCCAGGCCAATCACTCGAGGCATGTCTTCCGACGAGGTTTGACCGATGGTCGCCAGTTCGTCCGTCACCTGGTCAATGGTAAAACAGGCGATGCTGTTGTGACCACGGTTGGGGGCGTACAGGAATCTCCCGTTGGGGGATATCTGTATCTGGGCGCAGGTGTTATCACCCTGATAGCCTTGGGGCAAAGTCGATATGGTCTGGAAGGCTGATAAAGTGCCCGCCGTACGGTCGAACCGGTAGGCCGTCACGCTACAGCCTTGCTCGTTAGAGAAGTAGATGGTGTTGCCGTTGGGATGGAAGCAGAAGTGGCGAGGCCCTAGTTCTTCCTCCGGAGCCACCCTGGGCGAATCATTTGGAGAAAGGGTGCCGCTGTTTTCGTCGAAGCGAAATTGAAAAATCGCGTTGGGGCCCCGGCCAGCGGCTATGTGGGGCACGAAGGCGAATTTGTTGGACGGATCCGTCTGGACGGAGTGAGCGCCCCGGGCCGTGGGCAGTGTTTGGACCGGGGGGTCCATCACTGCACCGTCTTCTCCGATGGTATGAACGGTGACCATCGAACCTTCGTAGTAAGCCGAAAGCAAGAACCGGCCCTTCCGGTCCGTGGCCAGGTAGACGGAGTCCGTTTCCAGAGGGACAGTGCCGATAAGGCTTAGTCCAGCGGTTTTTTGGTCGATACTAAAACTGGAGAGCTCTTTGGACCCCCGTCTCCCTGCATAAAGGTATCTTCGTTGTGGGTCCACTGCCAGAGGCGCTGGTCCTCCGCTGATGGTAAGCTCCCCCAGGGGTTCTAGCTTGCCCGAATCCTGGTCCATCTTGAAGGTACGAATCTTGTCGTCACCTTGCAGAGCAACGTACATAAAATAGGGCATCTATGCCTCACTTTTTTCGATTATGCCTTCCTACCAGACTACCGGGTTCCAGCCTTTGAATAGCGTGCGCGCCTGTCCATTGAGGGCAGCTGTCTGCCTCTCTTTCGTCACCACATAATAGAACTGGCCCGCTGATAATTCCTTCAAGGAATTGAAGCTGCCGAACAGGGCTCTTGGGTCGTAGAACGTCCAGGCTTGAGTCTCCGAATCGAATCTCCAAACCCGTACCAGGTTGTCACCAATCTCTCCCAGGGCCTGTCCGACCGGTCCTGGCCCACCGGTCAACGTTGCAGGGGTAGCCTGAATCAACGCCTCTGCCCCTGGCACCCGCGCTCCATCTATCCAGGCGGAAATCACGCTGCCTTCAGGAATCAACGTCCCATCTACAGACGCCGTGCCCACCAAGACGTGGGGTGCCAACGGGGGCGCTTGCAATAATGGCGCAGCCAATATTCCTCCCCGGCGGGACAATCCGCTGCGGGATGCCAAGGTTATGACCGGAGCCTGCTTACCTCCACCCTGAGCGGCGCTGGAAGCGGTCAAGTTTAATTCGTCAACGCCGCCCTGCTCCCAGACAGCGGACTCCGCAGCATCACGCTCGCCAATCTTGAAGTTTATCGTCTTGCCGGTATAGGTCTCACCACTGATCTGATTGACGATGAGGATATAAGTCCCATTGAAAGAAGGCGGCGGAGATGTTGCAGTCAGGACCGGAACCGGCGTTGGAGTAGCAGTCGGAACTGGCACAGGAGTGTCAGTAGGCTTAGGCGTGGGAGTGGCGGCTGGCGCTGACGTGGGCAAAGGCGGTGTCATTGAGGCTGGGACAGGAATCGGTACTGTAGTACCCAACCCTACCACCGGGGCTGCGGTAGGGTTGGGTAGTGTTGCTGTGGGATCAGACTGGACTACAGGAACCGCTGTCGCCGGGGCAACGATCGGCGGCACCCCCCCACCACACGCAGTCAAACCAATCAAGACAACCAGAATCGCAGAAACCACAGCCGGCAAGGCAAAGTGTCTATCGCTCATATTCCCTTCCAACGCCGAATCAATCATTACATTGAAGCACCCTGAGGAATCATCTGGGCGGCTTCTAAAAATCAATAGGTACGGGCTCAAAACAAGTCTAGGTGGGGCATTATATGTTGTCAAACCTCAACTGTTCTTATGAGATCTGAAACACCGGTGGCACCGGTCCGGTCCGCCCATACCAGTGGTGGGACTTCACCAATAGGGTGACAGGTGTCGTTACACTACTTTCCGGGAGCGGCTGCCAGCAATATGGTCAAAGTACTTTCAATCAGGTTTTATGGAGGCCACCATGTTTTGGCTAAAAGGCTGCCCCCGCTGCAGCGGCGACTTATACGTTGACCAAAATCAGTACGGCTCCTTCGTGTCTTACTTGCAATGCGGTTTGAACAGAGAACTCGCCAATCAACCCAGGGAGGCACTACGGCTCGTGGCAGAACCGTCTTTGCCTGCTCCGTTGCCGCAGTGGCATATGGACGGAACCACGCGCCGACGGGTATTCCACGGCGGACGTCACTTCGCCAAGCCCTTAACCTTGGGAGAGGAGGCAGCGGCGTAATTCGCAGCCTGAGAAATCGGATCCAACGCCAGGCCCAGCATCGCTAGAGAGGCTCGGACTACTCTTCACGAGACCCCTCGCCGATGCATCAACCCCATTGACCTACCCTCCGATAGTCCGGTCCTCGTACTCACGTAGGACGTGACTATTGGTCATCACAACCAATCAGCCCTTCTTTGTATAACTCAGATCTTGCCACAGCTTAGTCTTTAGTACCTTCCCCCCTGTGTTAACATTGGTGAGCATTTTTGAACGGCCAGGCTCACGCAACGAGATTCGCCATAGGCGGATAAAGCCTGTACCGTAACGGACGGAGGAACAAGATTGACGAAGGCACTTGAAGACATCCGCGTGCTAGACCTGACCAGGGCTCTGGCAGGCCCATTCTGCACACTGATGCTGGGAGACAACGGGGCGGACGTGATTAAGATTGAGATTCCCGGCTCAGGGGATGACACCCGAAAGTGGGGACCACCGTTCATCGGTGACGAGAGTGCTTATTTTCTCTCCATCAATCGCAACAAGAGAAGCCTAACCCTTAATCTGCAAGACCCCAAAGCCCAAGATGTCTTCATGAAGCTGGCCAAGGACTCCGATGTGGTAGTGGAGAACTTCACGCCGGGGGTCATGGATCGCTTTGGATTGGGCTATGAAGCGGTCAAAGCCGTGAATCCCAACGTTGTTTATTGCTCCATATCCGGATTTGGTCAAGACGGTCCTTACAGGAGCCGTCCCGCCTACGACCAAATCATGCAGGGCGTTGGCGGTCTGATGAGCATCACCGGCGAGTCAGATGGCGAGCCTCAAAAGATTGGTATAGCCGTCACCGACATTGGAGCCGGCATGTGGTCCGCCTTCGCCATCACGACGGCTTTGCACCACCGTGATAAGACTGGAGAAGGTCAGTACATCGACGTCTCCATGCTGGACGCTCAGGTTGCCTGGTTGACCTACCAGGCCGCCTTCTTCTTCGCCAACGGCGAGCCACCAAAGCGCATGGGCGCCGCCCATCCCACATTGGTGCCCTATCAGGCGTTCATGTGTAGCGACGGCAAATACATCAACGTCGCCGTCGGTTCGGAGAGAATCTGGGAACGGTTCTGCCAGGGAATGGGACGAGAAGACCTGAAGGACCACCCCGACTACTCTGTAAACAGCGTGAGGGTCGCCCACCGGGGCGCCATAGTATCCATGCTTCAGGAGATTTTCCTCACCCGGCCGGTGTCAGAGTGGGTAGAGGATCTGCAGGCCGCGAACGTGCCCTGCGGCCCCATCAATGACTTAGCCGACGTTTTCGCCGACCCCCAGGTATTGGCCAGGGACATGTTGCAGGAAATGCCCCACCCGACTCTGGGTACCATCAAGCAAACGGGATTGCCCATCAAGTTCTCCCGCACCCCGGGCGGTCTTGACCTGCACCCACCCCTATTAGGAGAGCACAATCAAGAGATTCTAAGCTCCCTGGGATATTCCGACGCCGACGTCCAGAGTCTGAAAGACGCATCGGTTATCTGACATGTCTACCCTGAGGCGCGACAGGTTACAGAAACGGGTAATAAATCGGTAATGCTTGCAGTCGGAAAATTGACTCCCGGAGCGAAAGCTCGTCTTTGACCGCCACGGAAAAGCCTGGGGTTATCGGATGGAAAGGCGCTGCTGTTGACTGGATACCTGCGTTCCCGGACCGATTCGCAATACGTACGGGTAGCGACGCAACCCATTGTCACCCTCTGCAGCCAAACTGATTGGGGTCATCGTTCCCCGATTAAGCGATTGTAGGTTTCCGTCTTGCTTGCGCCTCCGGCGAAGACTATCATTGGGCAGCATTTTCCCGAATGATTCTGATTGAGGATGCCATCTGGCCATGGATCTGGGATTAAAGGATCGGGTCGCCATAATCGGCGGGTCCAGCAGGGGTATCGGCCGGGCGATCGCTACCACGTTCGCTCACGAGGGAGCCAGCGTCACAATCTCGGCCCGCACCGAAGCCGACCTGCGCCGCACTGAGATTGAATTAGCCCGCATCGGTTCTCAGCACCATGTCCTGGCGATACCCGCCGACCTGTCGTCTGCCCGGGACATACGTCGGGTGGTTCGAGACACCATGAACCGCTTCGGCCAGATAGGTATATTAATCAACCACGTCTGGCACGGCGCTCCCGGCCGCCCCTCTGAATTCAACGATGAAGCGTTAACCGCAGCTTTCGAGGAGAACTTCCTGGGTGCCGTAAGGCTGACCCGAGAGGTGATTCCTTTCATGAAGCAGCAGCGGTGGGGGCGCATCATCCACCTCCTGCCCGTCCAAGTGAAGCAACCTGGCAAGGGGTCGGCGCTCTCCGCTTCCAGTCAACTCGCTTTGGTGGGTTACACCAAGATGCTGGCCACTGAGTTGGCGCCGTTCAATATAACGGTTAACAACGTCATAGCCGGACCCGTGCAGACCGACTTTCTGACTTCAACATTCGAATCCACTGCGGAAGAGCAACGACGCACCAGCGACGAGGTTATACTGGACGCCGTCGAGTCTATCCCCATGGGGCGCCTGGGGAAACCGGAAGAATTGGGTGACTTAATCGCGTTCATAGCGTCCGACCGCGCTGGATTTATAACCGGAACCAGCGTAGTGATTGACGGAGGAATGCTCAAGACCATCAGCTGACGGCTGGCCCGAAACTGAATCAGGATAATGGTCCGGTGGCCGAACTCCGCACTTCCAACCCTTCATCGGGAAACCGCTGGTCGAAGGAATAGACCAATCCTGATCCACTACCACGCGCGGCAGCCCAGATCAAGGCATCCGCTACGGACACTCGGCCAGAAGGTCTGAACATCAACAACGCCTGTATGAGGAGACCCTTTCTAATGCCGTAAACAATCATGTTTTGCTTCTGAACGAACTCGATAAGTTGGTCTACTATCAGCGTTCGACTCAGTTGGTACACCGAACTTAGGACGCAGGATGCCTCGGCCCCCACAACGTCAGTGATTCACAGTTCCTGTTCACCATCGACGATATCAGTAGCCGCTTGCGCTAGGCCTTCGAGATTACCGGTGATGTAACGAACCACTGCCGAAGTATCTAGAAAGCCGCTCAATCGGTGCCATCCGGCAATCCATACCTCTCTTGACCCTCTAGGTCCCAAGCCTTTTCCTTAGCCTTGTTCCATTCTGGGCCGAGAGGTATATGAACATTGGTATAAGGCGCCAAGCTACCCGCCAGCGACTGGTTGTGGTCCGGAGTGACGAAGTAAATCTCCACGTGATTGTCCACGATCCGTTGTATCGCCAACCAACCTGGTCCAATACACAACCGGTCACGAATCGCTTTGTCGATGACAACCTGGCCTTTTCCTCCTACTTTATTGGCCAAAGTATGCCTCCTAGTAAAAAGTAGGACGTAGCAAATCATACTCATGCCCACAAGGCACATCATCTCCGCTCGGTTGCCCGCCATGCGATTTACCGATACACTGGGGCGAATCCAAGGAACGAGCGCGAATGGGGGTTCTCCGTGAAGTTTTCTCTAGCTTACGAAATGCAAAGGCCTACCCTTGATGACCACGCCGTCATCGAGGAGACCATCGAGCAGTGCATCCTAGCCGACGAGATGGGCTTCGACGCCGTGTGGTTCGTCGAACACCATTTCCTGACCACCTTCTCTTCATCGCCCTGTCCAGAAGTGATATTCGGGGCATTGAGTCGACTGACCAAGAACATCCGCCTGGGTTTCGGCGTCGTTATCTTGCCTTACCATCACCCCATACGAGTAGCCGAGCGGGTAGCGATGGTGGACCAGCTATCCCACGGACGCGTGGATTTCGGCACCGGGCGTTCCGCGCCCTACGAGCAGACGGGCATGGGCATCGATCCCCGGTTCACTCGGGAGATGTGGGAAGAGTCGCTGAACATGATTCCCAAGATATGGGAGTCTGAGACCTTTCATTGGGAGGGGAAGTTCTGGAACGTCCCACCTCGAGAGGTTCTTCCCAAGCCCTACCAGAAGCCCCACCCGCCCATCTGGGTAGCGGCGCTTCAGCCCGCCACCTACCAGTTGGCCGCAGAGAAGGGTATCGGAGTGATGGCCCTGGGCGTCAACGCCCCTTCAGTTCTGGAACCCCACATCAGCGCCTACCGGGAAACCATCAAAAACGCGAATCCTGTGGGCGCCACCGTCAACAACCAGTGGCTAAGTTCCTGCTTCGGACTTTGCGGTGAGGACGATAAATCGGTAAAGGAGCTTTGCACTCAGTCGTTAAAAACCTTCTTCGGTCCGGGACGGCCCTACTTCCAAGACCAGAAG
>Ga0315336_1005020_pt1 | contig 14927 bp, 9 predicted proteins | sample ASW5metaG_FD_204512 | JGI IMG/M metagenome (GOLD analysis project Ga0315336, IMG submission 204512) | Ammonia-oxidizing marine archaeal communities from Monterey Bay, California, United States - ASW #5 | ecosystem: Environmental > Aquatic > Marine > Intertidal zone | place: USA: California...
AGGTAGGCGAAGAAACCCTCAATCGGTTCTACATTTTGCACTGTATCGCGATCCCGTTGGCGGCTGCGCAGTTGTTGGCGATTCATTTTTGGCGGGTGCGAAAAGACGGGGGGATCAGCGGGCCGCTGTAGCGGGCGTTTGCACCTAGAGCGAAGATCACTTCTTAGTGACCCACTGCAAACCGTAAGTCACTCACCAACATGCCACTAACCACAAGAACATGCACGGACTGACCGAAGCACAATTCTACGCCAGGGTTGCCTCGTTTCTGGGGCCCTATTACATCGCGCTGGCGCTGATGAACGGCATTGCTGCGCTGAGTTTGTGGAGAACCGACCGGCTGAAAACCTGGTTTCGCTTGCCGATCCCTCTGACGGGCAAGTCGGTGCCGGTAACCAACGCAGTGGTCTGGCTGCTGGTCGGGGCGGTGTTTGCCGGCATGGCTGGATTGGCCGGCAGCGGCAACGGTGAGTGGATGCCTTCGATGCCCGAGGCGGTTCGGGACGCAATCAACCAAGGGACCGGCCCGGTTGTCTACAGCGCCGGCACGACGCTCGTCCTGTTAGTGCTTTACCTCTTGCGCAGTTTCTTCGTCATTCCGGCAGTTGCCTGGGCCATCTGGAACTTGATGTGGCTGTTCTTAGGCCTGTCGATGACCGACCCCGATTTCTACGAAATCGTTGCCAAGCCCGACAACGTGCCGATCGTGATCCTGGTGTTTCTGCTCGCCTTTTTCACCTGGCTGGGAACCTATCGAGCCGTGGAGAACGACAAGCGGATCGCCAAGGGTGAGCCGACGTTGGAGCAGCTGGAAAACGAAAAAGTGCTGGTCTGGCCCGACCTGGTCTACATCGAGCTGATCTGCATGATCGCACTCTCCGCGATCTTGATCTTCTGGGCTATCGAACTGCAGGCCCCGTTAGAAGAAGCAGCCAATCGGGCCAAGACACCCAATCCCTCGAAGGCCCCCTGGTACTTTCTGGGGCTTCAGGAAATGTTGGTTTACTACGACCCCTGGATGGCGGGCGTCGTGCTGCCGAGCTTGATTATCGTCGGCCTGATGGCCATACCGTACCTCGACTTTAACAAGAAGGGCAGCGGTTACTACACCATCAAAGAGCGGCGATTCAGTTACATCATTTTCCAATTCGGTTTCTTGGAAATGTGGGTCACGCTGATCGTATTGGGTACGTTGTTGCGGGGGCCGAATTGGAACTTTTTCGGGCCCTACGAACAGTGGGATGCGCACAAAGTCGAGGCCTTGGTGAACGTCTATCTGTCGGACGTGTTTTGGCTTGATCTGTTGGATCGGTCTCCGCCCATCGCGCCGGCCGAGAGTGGTACCCTCGTGCAACTGCTCTACATTGGACTGCGCGAGCTACCCGGCATTGCGTTGGTATTGGGTTACTTCATTGTCCTGCCGCCCGTGTTGGCATTGACGGTGATGCGCGGATTTTTCAAGCGCATGGGTTTTCTGCGGTTCATGTTGATGACCAACTTGCTGCTGTTCATGGCCGCCTTGCCGATCAAGATGGTTCTCCGCTGGGTCTTTAACTTGAAGTACTTGATCACCATCCCCGAGTATTTCCTGAACTTTTAGCTGTCAGTCCTCGAGCAATACTCCATGCCCGCTACGGAAGAAACCCGATATAATCAAAAGGTGATGCATGTCGTCTTTGGCGCATCGGCATTGCTGATGACGGTTACGACGCTGTGGCTGTTGGCCAAAGATCACAATCGCGAGTGGAAACAGATCCAGCTGACGGATCGTCACAAAGAAGCCTGGACACTGCAGGCCCAACATGCAGCAAGGGAAGATGAGCTCTCCACGATCAGAGACGAGTCCGAGGCATCGCTCCTTCAGATGCAGAGTCAGGCAATCGACCCCAGCTTGATCGGCCGCTTTAAGGATCTGGTCGACGATGCGTCCCAGCAGCCAGGTCAGCCGCAACCCGAATTTAAGGCCGTCGACGCTGCCATGCTCCAGCTCAATCAGGCGGCGGCAAGCGTCGCTCAGGCCGAGGCCGACTCGCTTCAAGAGCTGCAGGAAGAGGCGGTTGCTGCGCGTAACAAGCTGCTCGACAAACTCACGGTCTATGTTCGACAGGCGCTCCGATACGAAAAACAAGTGGTCGGCAGCCGAAAGTTTTTGGCTGCTGATCGAACCGCCGCGGTGAGTGAATTGGGCCTGAAGATTGGCGGAGGCGCCAGCCAAGATCAGATCGAAGAGGTTCAAGGTCGCATCGACGGCTACGACGAACAGGTTGCCCAATTTACCGAGCAGATCGCGGATGCGAAGACCTACAGAATCGACTTGGAAGCGGTCTTGAAGCAGATCGACGGTGATCAGGAAGTTGTGGTCAAGCAACTGGGGGCGATGGAGACCGAACTCGATCGGATTGAGGAGAATAGAAAGAAAAATACGTCCAACGTTTTTGAGTGGGTCACCCGTTGGCCGATTCTCAACGCCTTGTACGACGGCAATGTGCGGATCGATCAGATCTGGTTGCCCGATCTGACGATTAACTTCAACTTCTCACACGTTGCCCGGTTTGATCGCTGCACGACCTGCCACCGTTCGATCTCGCAGTCGGCTGCCGGCCAACCGACGGAACCAGCCTATCCAACCCTTCCCAAGGAAGAACGGGAACTGAGCTTCGCGCTGGGCACGCCCGACAGCCTGCCGGAAGTCAGCGACGATCTTCACGCCGCACTCCGCTCCGAGTACGGCCTAGTACTGGCCGAGAAAGGCGTTTTTGACTACGCCGACGTCACGGTTCATTACGTCTTGCCAGACAGCGCTGCCGCGGTGGCCGGGTTGCAATCAGGCGACGTCATCCGCTACGTGGGCGACATCGCCATCAACGATTCAGAAACCGTCTTGAATCTGTTGCTCCTGGAAGCCAATTGGGGAGAGTCAGCCAACTTGACCATCGAACGTGGCTACGACCATCCTTACACGACCCATCCGCGTCTCGATCTGTATCTGAGCGATTCCAGCCCGCATCCACAGAATGAATTTGGCTGCACCATCTGCCACGACGGCCAGGGTAGCGGCACCGAGTTCCCCTGGACGTCGCACACACCCAACGATGCGGAGCAACAGAACGACTGGGCGCGCGATTACCGGTGGTTCGACAATCACCATTGGATCTTCCCGATGAAGCCTCGACGGTTTGCCGAAAGCAACTGTTTGAAGTGCCACTTTGACAAGGGTGGGTTGGAATCGAGCGAACGGTTCCCCGACCCGCCCGCGCCGAAACTGGTCGAAGGCTGGACCTTGGTCGAAGAGTTCGGTTGTTTTGGTTGCCACGAGATCAGTGGCTACGACGGTCCCGATAAGCGGGTCGGTCCCGATTTGCGACTTGAACCGAACACGAGTGAAATCGCCAGGGAGATTTTGCGCGACGATGATCTGACCGTCGATCAGCAAGGTTGGGCCGAGACGCTCGTTTCGACGCCGGACGACGACGCGGCGCGCAATCGGCTATTTACTTCGCTAACGCAAGGTGCCGGGCACAAGTTAGCTGCCGGGCTCAAAGATGTCGATTCGCCGGGGCAGTACCGCAAGGTCGGTCCAAGCTTGCGGTTCTTGAGTTACAAGGTCAATTTCGATTGGCTTTATCAATGGATCAAGAAGCCGACCAACTTCCGTCCAACAACGCGGATGCCGCAGTACTTTGGGTTGCACGAGCATTTGCAAGCAACGGAGGATAAAGCCGAACTGGCGACGAGCAAGCGATTTGAGGCGGTCGAGATTCGGGCCATTGCGCAATTCTTGCTCGACAATAGCGACGTCCAGAGTAACCAGTTCGAGTATATCGAGCCCTCGGAGGTAACCGAACTGCCTTCGGCCGAACGTGGAAAGTGGCTCTTTGAATCGCGCGGTTGTCTGGCGTGCCACTCGCACTCTAGCTTCCCGGGAATCGATTCAGACCAAGGGCCCGATTTGTCTCGTGTCGCCGCCAAATTCGACTCGGAGAAGGGCCGCCGGTGGCTCTATTCGTGGTTGAAAAAGCCGAATGCTTATCATGCGCGGACCAGAATGCCGGATCTGTTTCTTGAACCGATCGTGGAACAGGACGCCACGGGACAGCCGACCGGCATCGTCACCGACCCGGCCGCCGACATTCGAGCGTTTCTGATGAGCGTGGAGACCGACTGGCAATTGGCTAGCGCTGGGCCATGGTCGCCCAAGGAGCGCACGGACCTGGTCGACCTGGCCCAAGAATGGCTCAGCAGCGACGAGATTCCCGCCGCGCAGGCAGCGGAATACGTGAGAACAGGCATTCCCGCCCATCTGGAACCAACGCTGAAATCGGACGAGAAGTTGCTTCTTGAAGAGCGAGACGCCGCGGGTCAGCCGATCGGCAGAATCTCCGAGGAGCAGCTTGTAGAGTATGTTGCGCGGCGTTCTATCAGTAAGTATGGCTGTTTCGGTTGCCACGACATCCCGGGCTTCGAGGACGCCAAGCCGATCGGCACAGCCCAAGCCGATTGGGGCCGCAAGGATACATCAAAACTGGCGTTTGAAAACATTCTCACATTCCTGGCGTCAAGCCATGGTCTGGGCCACGCGGCGGGGGACGATCACGGCAGCCACGGCCATCTCGATCCGGGCGATTTCCTCGAAGATGACTCCAGCTACTACATCCAAGCGCTCAACAGCCACGCCCGTGACGGCTTCATCTGGCAAAAACTACGCCAACCGCGCAGCTTCGACTACAAAACTACGAAGAACAAAGATTACAACGAACGGCTGAGGATGCCGAAGTTTTCGCTGACCGACGAACAGCGCGAGGCGGTGATTACTTTTGTGCTGGGTTTGGTGAACGAACCGCCGGATGACAAGTACGTTTACCAACCCGATACGCGTCAGCAGGCGATCGTCGCCGGTCGTCAGGTACTAGAAAAGTACAACTGCGCCGGGTGTCACACCTTGCGGATGGAGCGTTGGCAGTTGGCACAGCCGGCCGACCAGTTTGAATCTCCGCCCTCGGTTACCGATTATCCGTTCCTGGCGGTCCACTACGACGACGAGCAACTGGCCCAGTCGCAACAGGCAGACGCTCGCGGACTGCTGCATGCCACGGTACACGGTCTGCCCGTAATAAACGAAGAAACGGGTCAGGCGGAACTGCTCGACGAGGATCTTGAACCGCTTGAACCGGACGACGACGAGTCGGATCCCTACTATTTGTTCACCCTTTGGCAAGACGCGTTGGTCGCCGGCGAGTCTTGGAAGGTGGGTGTGCAGGATTTGATGATCCCGGCCGACAGCGAAGGCTATGGACCCGCAGGCGGAAAGGCCTGGCCTGCTTGGGGCGGCGATCTGACTCGGTATCTGTATCCACGTGTCATTGCCCACACCAAACAAACAAACCCTGAGGTGAAAGGGGCTGAAGCGTGGAGTTGGCTGCCGCCGCCGCTGATGGCCGAGGGAGACAAAGTGCAACTCGACTGGCTGCACGGTTTCCTGATGGATCCCACCGCGCTGCGTCCCCCGGTCGTGATGCGGATGCCTGACTTCCACATGTCGGCCGACGACGCCGAGAAGCTGGTCAACTACTTCGCCGCCGCCAGCGGAGCCCAGTTCCCGTACGAATACAAGCCGCGGCAGCGCTCCAGCTACCTGGCTCAGCAGGAGCAGATCAACCCGGCTCATCTCGACGAAGCGATGAGCATTGTGGTAGACGGCAACTACTGTGTAAAATGCCACGCCGTTGGCGACTTCCAGCCGCAGGGCGATCTCACCACCTTGGGGCCGAACCTGGCTGAAGTCTACCGCCGGCTGCGTCCCAACTTCGTCCGTGACTGGGTCGCCAATCCTAAACGTATTTTGCCCTACACCGGTATGCCGACCAATATTCCGTACGTTCCTGATGCGCCCCACGAAGGAGGCGTTTCGCAAGACTTGTATCACGGCACCAGCATCCAGCAACTCGACGGCCTGGTCGACCTGCTGATGAATTTCGACGTCTATGCCAAACGGCAGACGTCGATCGCTCCGCTGGTCAAGCAATCCCCCGCCGCCGAACCGCAGACGACCGGTGCTCTCGAAGGAGCGCCCTCGCGGAGATAGGGCTCACGAGTTAATAGAAACCAGAGGGTACCCATGAACATTTACACGTCTATCACTTGCCGACTGATCGGGGGTCTGAGTCTCGTTGGATCGCTCGTCGCGGTAAGTGCCGTCTCTGCCGCCGACTGGGGCTCGCTACGGGGCCGTTTTGTCTTCGACGGCGATGCACCCGATGCCGCGGCCATCAGCGTCACCAAAGACCCCGAATTCTGCGGCAAGCATGATCTGAAGGAAGAATCGGTAATGGTTTCCGCCGACGGTGGTCTGGCCAACGCTTTCGTCTACCTCAACCCGAAACGCGGGAAGAGCGTCGAGGTACATCCCGACTACGCCAAGCCGGATGCCAAGCCGATCGTATTGAACAACAAAGGCTGCCGCTTTGAACCGCACGCCCTAGTCGTTTATACGGCCCAACCACTGGAAATCAGGAATTCCGATCCCGGCGTCGGCCACAACACCAACGGCCAGACGTTACGGAAAAACGCGAAGTTTAATGACATGGTCTCCAACGAGACTCCGGTCACCAAGGTCTTTGAAAAATCGGAATCGTATCCGGCTGAGATCGCCTGCAGTATTCATCCTTGGATGAATGCGTTTGTGTTGATTCGTGAAAACCCCTACATGGTTGTCTCGGTGGCCGACGGCAGCTTTGCGATTAAGAACATTCCCGCTGGGGAACATGAGTTTGTCTTCTGGCACGAGGCCAAGGGCAATCTTCGCACGATCTCGGTTGGCGACGCCCAGACGAGCAAAAAGGGCAAAGTCAAGTTGACGATCCCCGCCGGTGGCGAGCTCGACTTGGGCGAGATCAAAATCACTCCGGCCGATTTGGATCTGTAGTTCACAACCGAGCCTCCCAAGCCTGCGACCCAAGATGTCCCCACGGTGGATCAAGATGAACCTAGTCACATTGCCGACCGGTTGTTGCATCCGTTTCGCCGCCCTGGGGCTGGCGTTGCTGGTCGTAGCCGGATGTCAGCGGGCCGAACAGTTGGGACCGGTGGCCGAGGCCAGTTCAGCGGAGAGAATCCGTGAAGCTTTCGGCGCCACGGTGATTGAAGGCGTTGAAGAAGACGCCTCGACCGAGACCGTCGTTGCCGGCTGGGGATCCTTGCGGGGTCGATTCGTTTTCGAGGGCCAACCGCCCCCCGCCGAGTCTATCAGCATCACCAAAGACCCCGAATACTGCGGCAAGCATGATCTGAAGGAAGAAACGGTGACGGTTTCCGCCGACGGCGGTCTGGCCAACGCCTTCGTCTTTCTCAACCCCAAGCGAGGTGAAACTGTCGCGGTGCATCCCGACTATGATCAGCCAGGAATCAAACCGATCATTCTGAACAACCAAGGCTGCCGCTTCGAACCGCACGCGCTGGTCGTCTACACGGCCCAGCCGTTGGAAATCAGAAATTCCGATCCCGGCGTCGGCCACAACACCAACGGTCAAACATTGGGGAAAAACGCAAAGTTCAACGACATGGTCTCCAACCAAGCACCGGTCACGAAGAAATTCGGAAAGTCAGAATCGCAACCGGCCGAGATCGCCTGCAGCATTCATCCCTGGATGAAGGCGTATGTGTTGATTCGCGAAAACCCCTACATGGTTGTTTCTACAGCCGACGGCAGCTTTGAAATCAAGAATATGCCGGCTGGAGAACATGAGTTTATCTTCTGGCACGAAGCCGTAAAGAGTCTTCGCGGTATATCGGTTGGCGGCGCTGAGACGAGTAATAAGGGCAAAGTCAAGTTAACCATACCCGCCGACGGCGAGCTCGACTTGGGCGAGATCAACGTACCCTCCGCCGCGCTGGGTGGCTAGATTTACAAATCATTTCCTTCACCAGACAGTAAACAGACGATTCCTATCGGTCCAAAGCATGAACACTGTGAAAACTCAAGCTTGTTGGATGCTCGCAATCGCCGCTGCGATCACGTTGGCTGTTGGCTGTAGCCAGTCCGAGCCGCCGCCCTTCCGGCTGAATATGGTGGAGATGGTTTCGCAGGAAACCTCGGACGATTATCAACAGGAAATTGCCGACGTGCTCGGCGCGTTGTTTGGCACACCTGACGAGCCTGTTGCCTTGGAAGAGACCGGTCTGGATGCCAACATGCTGGCCCGCTCGGCCGGGCCCGCTTGGAGCGACGAAAAAGGAGTCCAGCGCGGGCTCTATCGCAAACATTGCGTCCATTGCCATGGTATTTCCGGTGACGGACGCGGTCCGACGGGTCGCTTCCTGAATCCTTACCCGCGCGATTATCGGCAGGGAGTGTTTAAATTCAAAGGAACTTATACTGCCAATCGCCCGACCACTGACGATCTGCACGCGATTCTCAACAATGGAATCCCCGGCACGGCGATGCCCGCTTTTTCGTTGTTGCCCAATTCGTCCGTTGAATCGCTGGTGGAGTATGTCAAGTATCTGAGTATGCGGGGCCAGCTGGAAACTGCGCTGATCAGCTACGTCTACGACGAGCTGGGCGAAGACGACGATGGAGGTCGCATCCCGCTCGACCCGGCTGCCGATCCTGAGCAGCGCGAGATAGTGCTCGAATTGCTCGCTGAGATTGTCGAGGATTGGGAAGCTGCCGAACAGCGGACGATTGCTCCCGACGAGAGCCAGATTCCCAGTGATGATCGCACCCCGGAAGAAATCGTCGCCTCGGTGGCCAAAGGTCAGCAGCTCTACCATGGCAAAGAGGCTAACTGCTACACGTGCCACGGTCCAACTGCCTTGGGCGATGGTCAGCAAAACGAATGGGACGAGTGGCAGAAAGTGCAACAGAAATTCCTGGAAGAGACTAATCGTCTGGCGAAGTCGATTCAGGAACGAGCTAGTCAAGACGATCAAGACGAAAGTAGCGAGGCCCGGCTCGAAGAAGACAAGCAGACGCTTGCCAAGCGTCAAGAGGTGGTCGACACCTTTTACCCGATCCGCCATGCGATCCCTCGCAACCTGCGGCAGGCATTCTACCGCGGTGGCCAGCGCCGGTTGGACATCTTCTGGCGGATTTCCGCCGGAATTGCCGGTACTCCGATGCCAGGCAGCGGGCCGGCCAGTCCCGGAGCGACGGCGAACCTTAGCGATGAGGAAATCTGGAATCTGGTCGACTATGTCATGTCGCTGCCCTACGAGCCGCCCAGTCGTTCGCAAGAAGCAATCGTGCCGAATAAAGATGAAATATTTTGAGAACCAACTGTGCTGGACTGAATTGTTAACTTTCAATGCCCTCATCCGGCGTGTCCGGCGTGTGGAGATCCAAACGTGAATCGTTTTTGGGGATTTTTGTTTTTCCTGGTACCCGTTGGCGGGGTGGCGACGTTTGCCGCTGCGCCCTATTTCAACATTTGGCTGCCTCGCGACATTTCGGAGCATGGCCATGCGATCGACCACCTGTTCTTCTTCATATTATGGTTGACTGGTGTCGTGTTCATTGTGACCGAGCTGGTGCTGTTTTATTTCATGTGGAAATACGACGCGAAGGCGAACAAGAAGCCGGCTAAGTTTACTCATGGCAGCCATTCGCTCGAGGTAGTGTGGACGATTGTACCAGCGGTTACGCTGCTGTTTATTGCGATCTACCAGATGGACGCCTGGGCCAGCGCCAAGATGCGCCCCCCCCTAATTCCAGGGACAGAAGAAATGATCTCGCCGACGGTGGAGGTCACCGGTCGGCAGTTCAATTGGGATTTCCGCTACCCTGGTCCCGACAACGAGCTCTACACCCAAGACGACATCTTTCGCACCGACGGCAAGCTTTATTTACCCGTCGGGGAAAAGGTATTGCTGAGAATTACCAGCGCCGACGTCTTGCATAGCTTTTTCCTGCCGAACATGCGTATCAAACAAGACGTGGTACCGGGCATGGAGCAATCGATGTGGTTCAAGGCCAAAGAAAAAGGCGGTTACGACATTGTCTGCGCCGAGCTTTGCGGTTGGGGCCATTACAAGATGAAAGGCCGAGTCTTTTTCCTGTCGCGTGCCGAATTCGACGAGAAGCTCGAAGCGATGCGCCTAGAACAGAATACGATGCGAGTAGCCGCGTTGGACGAGGAAGATTAGCGACCGCTGATCTGTTCGTTCACACCAGACCCCCAGAGATGCAGTGATGAGCACGAATTCCGGAGACCATGCCGATCACACCCATGCGAGTGGATTCTTGCGGACCTACGTCTTTTCGTTGGACCACAAGATCATCGGTATGCAGTTTCTCTTCAGCACTCTGATATGGTTTTTCATCGGCGGTATGCTGGCGCTGGGTATCCGCTGGCAGTTGGCCTATCCTTGGGCCCCAATGCCCCTAATAGGCAATCTGCTGGCCGGGCCCGAAGGGGGCCAGATTGCGCCGGAAAACTATACGATGCTGGTGACCATGCACGCGACGGTGATGATCTTTTTTGTGATCATACCGATCCTGGCTGGCGCCTTTGGCAACTTCTTGATCCCGTTGATGATCGGCGCTGAGGACATGGCGGTGCCGGTGCTCAACATGCTGAGTTATTGGTTCATGTGGCCCGCGTTCGGAATAATCGGTTTGAGCTTCTTTGTGGAAGGAGGTGCGGCCCAGGGGGGCTGGACCTCCTATCCGCCGCTTTCAGTCATCACTGCGGCCGCGCCGGGAAGCCTCAATGGACAAACGTTGTGGCTGATCGGCGTTACCTTTGTCGGCATCGCCTCGATGATGGGCTCGATCAACTACATGACCACCATCATCCAGATGCGCGCGCCGGGCATGACGATGTTCCGCCTGCCGATGACCGTCTGGGCCATGTTCATTACCGCCTTGCTGCAGGCGTTTGCCCTACCGGTGCTTACCGCGGCCGGATTCATGCAGCTGGGTGATCGCATGCTCGGGACCGGATTTTTCCTGGCAGAAGGCGCCACCGCCAACAATTCCCCGATGGCTTCCGGCGGCGGGCAACCGTTGCTGTGGCAACATCTGTTCTGGTTCTACAGCCATCCTGCCGTGTACATCATGATTCTGCCAGCAATGGGGATGGTCTCGGACATCATCAGTTGTTTCGCCCGCAAGCCCCTGTTTGGGTACAAACCGATGGTCTACTCGATCAGCGGTATCGCCGGATTGGGGTTTATTGTCTGGGGGCATCACATGTTTGTTTCGGGGATGAACCCGGCACTGGGCATGACCTTTATGGTCTCGACAATGATGATCGCCTTGCCCAGCGCGATCAAAACTTTCAACTGGATGGGGACGCTCTGGGGTGGGCAGATTCAGTACACCACACCGATGCTTTTCGCACTCTCGTTCGTTTCGATGTTTATCATCGGCGGCCTGAGCGGGATATTCATGGCTGCCACGCCGGTCGATATTTTTATTCACGACACCTATTTCATCGTGGCCCACTTTCATTACGTACTGTTTTCAGGCACGGCGATGGCCGTCTTCGGCGGCATCTACTATTGGTACCCCAAGATGTTCGGCCGGATGATGAACGATTCCTGGGGGAAAATTCATTTCACGCTGACCTTCATTCTGCTCAACTGCGTCTTTTATCCAATGCACATCTTGGGCATGACAGGATTTCCTCGCCGGTTGGCTGATCCTTATCAGTACGAAACCTTCCAGAACCTGCTACCACTCAATCAGTTTATGAGCCTGTGCGCGTTACTGTTGGTGGCTTCACAGATCATTTTCTTCGTGAATTTCTTCGGCAGCATGTTCTTCGGCGCCCGCTCCGGTCGAAATCCTTGGCACAGCAACGGCTTGGAATGGCAGGCACCCAGCCCGCCGGGACATGGTAATTTCGACTTCCAGCCAGTGATCCATCGCGGACCGTACGAATACAACTCGCCTGAGGTGGAGGGGGACTATTATCCCCAAACTCAGCCACCGCCGGAGATTAAAGAGTAATCCAGTTGCAACCGAGGTATGAAGCGAAGCTGACAACATCACCGCAACTAGGCCTAGCAATCGATTCTCAATCGACTGATCATGCAACAATCGTCGTGCCAACCTGTTCGATCGCCCTGGCCCCATCGCTGGGCCTGGCTGTTGGCGTGCGCCACGTTTCCGCTGATCTGGGTCGGCGGCTTAGTGACCACGACCGAGGCTGGTATGGCTTTTAGCGATTGGCTCACCTCCGACGGCCATTTCATGTTGTTCTATCCCTGGCTCAGCTCTGCAGGCGACAAGTTCGTCGAGCATGGGCATCGCTTGCTCGGTGCGCTGGCGGGCCTGCTGTCGATCGGATTGGTGCTGGTGGTGTGGCGAACTGAGCCGCGCAGCTGGGTGCGGAAGTTCAGCCTGATTCTCTTGGCGGGCGTAGTACTGCAAGGGATTCTTGGCGGACTGCGGGTCGTGCTTGACCAGCGAACGCTGGCGCTGGTGCACGGCTGTACCGGGCCGTTGTTCTTTGCGTTGTCGGTTGCGATGGTCCTGTTTACCTCGCGGTGGTGGCAGACAGCCGCCCGGCTGTCGGGCAAGTCTGGGGCCGACGGCAAAAAGCTTTTTCGCTTGGCCGTCCTATGTGCCGGTTTAGCGTACGCTCAGTTGGTTATCGGAGCCGTTGTGCGACATACCCCGTCGATGACGGCTGCCGCGTCGTCGGCCTGGTTTCAAGTGGCCGTTTATTTCCATTTGTTGTTGGCGCTGTTGCTTGTCGGGCACATCGGGCTGCTTGCCTGGCGCTCTGTCCGGACAAAGCTTCACAGCACGGCCGCGGTTGGCTTGGTGCTGCTCATCGGTGTGCAGATACTTCTAGGAGCAGGCACGTGGCTGTTGAAGTATGGCGTGCCCTACTGGGCTACGTCGCTGTTGGGCGAGCTGAATTTTGTGATTGCCGAGGCAGACCTGCTCCAAGCCGCGATTATTACCAGCCACGTAGCGGTCGGTTCGTTGATTTTTGTAATGGCGCTGGCAATCGCTGTTCAACTCGGTCGGCAAGTCGGTCTGCGGTCTCAGGCAGAGTTAAATTCCAATTCCCGACTGGCGGGGGTTGCCCGATGAGTACCGTCGAAGCGACAACCCTGGCTTTAGAACGTCGCGGCGGCGCGGTCATAGCGCGGTTGGCTTATTATCTGGAGCTAACCAAGCCGCGGATCGTGGTGCTGGAACTAATTGTCGCGGCCACGGCGGCCTGTTTGGCGATGCCTCGCGCAGTCGATCTGGTGTTGGTGCTCCATGCATTGCTGGGCACCGCGCTGGTTGCCGCTAGTGCCAGTATCGCCAATCAATGGTGGGAGCGGGACAACGACGCCCGCATGCCGCGTACCGCCGCTCGGCCACTGCCCACGGGCCGAGTTAGCAGTGCTGAGGCACTGATCCTCGCCGGTTTGGGCCTGCTGGTTGGTTCCGCCTGGTTGTGGTGGCAAGTGAACTTGGTGACCGCGACATTGGGTCTGACGAGCTGGATTCTGTATGTCCTCATTTACACACCGTTAAAAACGCGCACGCCACTGAACACGGCCGTTGGCGCCTTGGCCGGGGCCATTCCCGTGCTGATGGGCTGGACCGCCACCGCAGCGCCGTTGGAGATAACCACCTGGGCGCTGGCGGGTGTCTTGTTCCTCTGGCAGTTCCCACACTTCATGGCCATTGCCTGGCTGTACCGAAAAGACTACGCCGCCGCCGGTCATCAGATGCTCACCGTGGTCGACCCCTCCGGCTTGCGTAGCGGAGCCCAGGCCGTGTTGGCGTCCCTGGTGTTGATTCCAGTGAGTCTCGTGCCGGCACTCTCCCCGACCAGTGGCAGCCCCCGGGTTTACTGCCTGTGGGCCGTTGGTTTGGGAATCGTGCAATTGGTCGTGGCAATCCGCTTCGCCGTGGCACGTGACGACGCCTCGGCTCGGTCCCTGTTACGAACGACCTTGCTCTATCTGCCGGCTTGGATGGCGCTGTTACTGATGGTGACGATGTAATCACGAACCTAAATTGAATCCTAAGACTCGTACAAGCTGACAACTCTATCTTCCGCGACTCCATAGAAAATCATTTCCATGAGTGACGAACATATATCTCACGGCGACCAGCACGACGGGCATGGTCATTTTCCGATGTTCGACTACCAGCCCGCGATGCCAATTAACAATGGCAAGGCGTTCATGTGGCTGTTTTTGTCCACGGAGATCATGTTCTTTGCTGCCCTGATCGGTACCTATATTGTGCTGCGATTCGGGGCCTTGGCCTGGCCGAGCACCCACGACGTCCATTTGGCGGAGATCTGGGGAGCGGTCAATACGTTCGTCCTGATCTGTTCCAGTGTGACGATCGTCTTGGCCTTGGAAGCGGCGAAGAAAGACCGCGCCGCGACCGCCAAGGGCTGGATGGTGCTCACCTTCGCCCTGGGCACTGTCTTTCTGGGTGTCAAGGCGTATGAATATCAAGCGAAGTTTTCTCACGGACTCTATCCCCAGAAGCCGCATAGCCAGATCTATGAAAAGGCCGATGTTTACTATGCTCAGGCCGTCCGTCAGCGGGTTGATGCTCTTCGACTGGAGCTGACCGGCGGGGCCGAGGCGGGCGAAGCAGCTGACACATCGGGCGAGACGGCCGAACCTGTTGTGCCTGATAGCGCGCACCGGATCGCTGTGCTCGATAAAATAGGTTCGCAGCTGGCGGTCGCCGAGCGAGAGATCAGCAATCACCCCTATTCACCCCAGGGGCGGATTCTGCTGCTAAAACTGGCCGATGATATCTACCCCCGAGCAAGTGTTCACGAGCATCGCCCCGGCTCGCAGCACGCAGCCGACTCGGCGAAGTCTAGATTTACCCTGGTCAGTAATACCAGCGGCGTCACGGGCCACCCGGTTGGATTGAACGATCAAGAACCGTGGCTGAAGCTGCCGATCATGATTCCCGGTGGCAACATGTGGGCTAGCACCTATTTTCT
>Ga0315336_1005021_pt1 | contig 14926 bp, 15 predicted proteins | sample ASW5metaG_FD_204512 | JGI IMG/M metagenome (GOLD analysis project Ga0315336, IMG submission 204512) | Ammonia-oxidizing marine archaeal communities from Monterey Bay, California, United States - ASW #5 | ecosystem: Environmental > Aquatic > Marine > Intertidal zone | place: USA: California...
TACGAGATCGGGCCGGGTGACATGATGTTTGTGCCGAAGGATAACCATATTGCTTACGAGGCGGACGGTGAATGTACGATCTTCTACGCTGCCTATCCGGTGAACTGGAAACAATTAGCGGGTTTGAAAGAGGTCCCCGGTATCGACCCCGGCGACATGTAAGCTAGCTCGCTTTTGCAGCACAAATGACAGAAACGGTTGCATACAAAGTACCTCAAGTCATATGCACTAACTAAGGAGGCGTGAGTGTTGTGGATAGTAGTCAGGAAGCTTTGTATATAAATGACTTTTTGTCGGACGCTGGTTGCTACCTAATGGGTTATATGTCCGACGTAGTAGATTTTCAGTACCAATATGTTTTCTTAGTGAAGAATACAAAAACTATTTGGAATGGAAATTCTAGAGGTACATAACGACAAGGAATCAATTAAAGGGTTTGAAGTAGAGTTTTTTGTAGGAATGGGATAGTTACCGAGCTACTACAGAGGGAAAGTTTATATGCTTGGATTACATGGAGTCCACCACAAGATAGCAAGTATTGAACAAATGGCACTATCGCAAGTTTGAGTCAATGAATCTTAAGCCAAAAGATTACAGTGAGGAAGAGGAAGTCTAGATGAAGTAGTTGCTAGAACAGGAGCGTTAAGACAGTTGCACGATTTACTTAGAAGTCCATTGACAAGAGAAACGGCTCCATCCCGCGGTACTATGCGAGCATTAACTGAACACGAACAACGAACACGCGAAGGTGTATCGAAACTTTATACTTATATGTTTAGTGACAGTTGTTATGCGGAACTGATTAAACACGCATTAGAAGTTGCTAATTTGGAAGAAGATATGCAACGGTTATATGACGTTGTGCCAGGTTGAGTGCTTGAGAGTCGTTTCCGTGTAAATAGTAGCAGGAACGCAAAATGACGATAGACGGAATTACTTCAGGTGCATCGCTTCAGAACACAGCAGACAAGTACGGCAAGTTAGCAAAGGAACAAAAAAAGAGAGAACGCTCGGGTAAGCAACAACAGCAGTTGCTACAATTACAGAGACATTAAACAGAGTATTTCACGTAGGTTTTCACGCATAGTGTGAGAGTACTGTAAAACAAGGCTAATTTGGTGGAGCAGTTTACTGAAAATCTCCGTGTCGGGTGTTCGATTCACCCCCTCGCCACCAACTCATATTTGTTAATAAAAGCTCTGGGGAATATTTAGGCTATACATTCAAGCTTAATCGTCAGTAGACGGGGGTCAAAAGCTAGAAATTCGCTTGTTGCTTACCCCGGTACAATTACATTGTTTGGTCAAAATATTAGTATGAAACAGATTATAAAGCGTAAAATCTGAAGCAGTATAGTTCTAGTCTGGTATGTAGTTAATTTAGTGTAGTGAGTCGGAGAGTTTATTGGAATAACTGATGCCCAGAAAGTTAGTAGACAATATTTGTATTATTCCAGCGCGAGGTGGGTCCAAAGCTATTCCACACAAGAATATTGCTAACCTTGGGGGCCAACCGCTTGTTACTCATTCAATAAAAGCGGCTAGGGCTGCCCGATCAATTGACCGTATTGTTGTCTCAACCGATGATCCAATCATAGGAAAAATTTCTGAGTCTGTTGGAGCGGAAGTCGTGTGGCGTCCTGGTTGCTTGTCTGGTGACACCGCTACGAGTGAAGCAGCTTTAATATATACGTTGGAATACTTAGAAATAAACGAAGGGTACGACCCACAGCTTTTGATCTTTCTTCAGTGTACTTCACCATTGACCTTGCCTGAAGACATCGATGGAACTGTTAGAGCACTAATTGATAGTGGTGCAGACTGCGCGTTTACGGCGACAGAGTTTCATCACTTTCTTTGGAAATTTACGACGGTATCAAATGCTGAGGGCATAAACCATGACAAGTCAATTAGACCTTCGCGACAAGTTGCACCGGAGCAATACCTCGAAACCGGTGCTGTATATGCAATGCGGGCAAGGGAATTTAGGCAAGCAGGCCACCGTTTCTTCGGTAACACCGCTATGTATATAACCCCAAGGGAGAGATGCCTGGAAATTGATGAACCGATTGATTTGAATATAGCAGAGGCTCTATTCCAGAATCGGGCGAGATCGAATTGGAAACATTTTTTGCCAAAATCTATAGAGGCCATTGTTATGGATTTTGATGGTGTGATGACCGACAATCGAGTACTTGTGTTTGAAGATGGAAGGGAAGCCGTCTTCTGTAATCGTGGGGATGGGTTAGGTTTAGAAATGCTACGACGGCATAGCATACCGATTGCGGTATTGTCTTCGGAAGCAAATCCTGTCGTGACATCGCGATGCCGAAAATTGGGTATCGAGGTTATGCAAGGCATAGAAAATAAATCGATTGTGCTCAAAGACTGGGCGGAGAAAAAAGGATTATCATTATCTAATATTATCTATGTTGGTAATGATACTAATGACATTGATTGCATGAAATTAGTCGGCTGTCCGATAGCGGTAGCGGATGCTAGCAAAAATGTGCAATCAATTTGCAATCTCGTCCTAACAACTCCCGGTGGTCACCTCGCGGTTCGAGAGTTGGCTGAAATTTTGGAAGAGCATATTCAAGGCTGCTAATGTGTCTAGAATTACAAATTTAGGTGGGAAAGAAGTCGGCGATGGTCGACCCTGTTACGTAGTCGCAGAAATTGGTATCAATCACAATGGTTTGATTGATAATGCAAAGTCATTGATTGATGTGGCCGTACGGGCTGGTTGCGATGCAGTGAAGTTTCAAAAGCGTACGCCTGAATTGTGTGTTCCTCTTCAACAACAGCAACAGCCTAGAGATACTCCGTGGGGAATAATGACATACCTAGAGTATCGCCATAAAGTGGAATTTGGTGTGGAGGAATACGCCGAAATTGACCGTCATTGTCAAGCAATGAACATACCTTGGTTTGCGTCTTGTTGGGATAAGTCAAGTGTTGATTTGATAGATCAGTTCGATCCACCCTGTTACAAAATCTCTTCTGCAAGTTTAACCAATGATGATTTAATTAAGCATATTGTGAAGATGGGTCGGCCAGTCGTTCTGTCGACGGGTATGTCTACAGACGAAGAAATTAACTGGGCGGTTGGTCTGTTAGCTGGTACAGAACACATTATTTGTCACTCGACAAGCACATATCCTTGTTCACTGGAGGAATTGAATCTATCTATGATCAGTACGCTCCGCGATCGATTCGATTGTCCCATTGGATATTCAGGTCATGAAGTAGGTATTGCGACCACACTATGCGCGTTGACTCTGGGTGCAAGTTTTATTGAACGTCATATCACACTTGATCGGTCAATGTGGGGCACTGATCAAGGAGCTAGCGTAGAGCCTCAGGGAGTTGTTAGATTAGTTAGAGATATCCGAGCTATAGAATTAGCTATGGGAGACGGCGTTAAGCGCGTATATAAAAGTGAACAACCTACACGTGCGAAACTTAGAATGTAGTAGTTTCTGTTGCCTCGACAGTTAATATCAAATCGCACTCAGACCAATAAACGTTATTAAACGACTGGCTAATTGTTTCAGTCCCTTGCGCTTGGTGGTTGTGTTGAGAGTAGAACTAGTGAGGACGTTGCATTATAGATAACAGCAAGCACTATGTTTCAGAATGCAGCAGACAAGTACGACAAGTTAGCAAAGGAAAGGAAGAAGAGAGAACAAATACGCAAAACGAGAGAACTTTTGGCAGAGCAACAACAGCAATTGCTACAATTACAGCGTAAGTAGGAATCGAATTCCACGCAGTTTTTCACGCATAGTGCGAGACTACTGTAAAACAAGGCTAAATTATTGGTGCAGTGTTCTGAAAATCCTCGTGTCGGTGGTTCGATTCCACCCCTGGCCACCAATTAAAGCAACCACGTATTGCTGGAAACAGTAAAACAAATCTTGAAGCACCAGTCGAAGCCTACTTACTTTGTAACGTTTGCGGCGATCTTGTAATCAGCGAGATGGTCAACGCGTCGGCCAGTGGTACATCGCTTTATTTCCCACGCTGCGCTCTCGAATAAGTACTTCGCGCTCGACCCTTCGAATGATCAGATCTCAAAGCCAAACACCGCAGTGCAAGATCTGGGTCGATGCCGATGCCTGCCCGAAGGTGATCAAGGAGATTCTTTACCGGGCCGCTGACCGGGTATCTGTAATGGTTACCTTGGTGGCCAACCAGCCGTTACAGGTGCCACGATCACCCTATATTGATACTGTTCAGGTGCCGTCCGGCTATGACGTCGTAGACCACCACATCGTGGAGCAAGCAAACGCCGGTGACCTAGTGGTCACAGCAGACATTCCTCTGGCCGCTGAACTGATCGGTCAAGGATGCGTAGCTCTGAATCCTCGGGGCGAACTCTATAACAGAGAAAACATTCGACAGCGATTAAATATGCGAGATTTTTTCGATTCGCTGCGAAGCAATGGCATACACACGGGTGGTCCATCGTCGATTAGTCAGTCTGACCGAACTGCATTTGCTAACCAGTTGGACCGGTTACTTAGCAGATCAAACCACAACAAATGGGCAACCCCGTGACAATATCCAGTAAACTCTTAAAGGTTTCGTTACTGGGCTAAAAGATTGCTGTCCGGATTCTTGCCGAGAAATCGTACACCTCGATAATAGGCGTGTACGGTCTTGAAATATGTTCTCTCAATTTAAAAGGAAAAGCCTATGCCCGAAACGAACGTTTCTCAGTCCTACCAGGCTAGTAGCTTGGAAGAACAGCAGGCGGCCTATGATCGGTGGGCCAAGGACTATGAGTTCGACTTATGTGCTATGGGCTACCGGATACCCGCGATGATTGCTGCTGTATTCACTCGATTCGTTGCATCGGGTACGACTCCGATTCTCGATGCTGGGTGTGGGGGTGGCATCCAGAGCGAAGCACTTGCTATGCTGGGCTATGGACCGATGACGGGTATCGATCTATCCGAAGGGATGCTCGACATTGCTCGGGATAAAGGAATATATGCTGAACTGCATCAGATGACACTCGGCGAACGACTGGATTTTGGTGACGATACGTTTGCCGCTGTATTGTCGAGTGGAACGATCACTCCGAAACATGCGCCGGCCCATAGTTTTGATGAACTGATTAGGGTAGCAATGCCCGGTACACCGATTGTTTTCAGTTTGCGTGATGATCCTGCTCAGGAACCTGCCTACCCAGAAGCACTATCGCGACTGACGGCATCAGGCGTCTGGCGCGAAACCTTTGTGACGGAAAGTTTTAAAGGCATGCCTTACGGAGAACCCGAGATTTCCCATCGAGTTCATGTCTACGAGGTAAGTTGAGCAGGCTTCGGTCCGGCTCTGCTAGATCAAGATAATTTCGACTAAGAACAAGAAACTGACAGACAGCAGCGACGATAGGGAGCATACAACGCGTACAGATCTTGATTAAGCAAATATGGGCTCTTTGTTTAGAATTTATTGCATCTTAGATCTGCGTTGTTCCAGAACGTTTTCTTATCTAGATAGTTTGAAATGCCCTAATTTGTTCACGAACTCGAATCAATTTGGTTGTAAATTCCTAGAAAATATTTGTAGCCATCGATAACAAAAAACAATGGCCAATGCTCATTGTTTCTAATGCGTAGCAAATTAAACTGCTCTCGAAGAGATTTGTCTATGTTCAGCTCGCTGTCCATCTCACTCCTTCTGCGATAAAAACTAGACTCACCTTGTTGCTTGGCCCTAAAATGATTCGGATAAGATTGCAGAAATTGATTGATGACGTCGAAGGTAGCCTGTGCTTGCTTTAAACGTATGTCATCATATAGTTCATAGCCAGATAAGGTTGAAAGTATATTTCCCTAGAATATCGCCGGAATCTACTTGTTCTGTCGTTTCTAATAAGCAAACGGGGATTTCCTTTTTTCCATCTAAAATTTGCCATTTAACTGGTGCAAATCCCTTGCCACGAGGTAGATCGCTCTCATGTACTACTAAGTTCATTTAGTTTGTTTTCAAAAAGTTAGGGCCAAGAATATTTGTATATCCGAGAATAAAGACAAAATCCTCAGACTTTCGTAAGTACTTCTCAATCCAGTTGTTTCGTTTGTCAATCAAAAATGTTATTTGGTACGGAAGTCTATGTAGTGAGTGTTCTATCGAGAACGACTCCTCCTAATGTAATTTAACTAGGTATACATAGTCATCGTCGGTGTCATTGTGAAAAAAACCAGATTTACTAAAACATCGGATACTAGCTGAGTTGTTCCGCTTGATTTTAGCCACTAATTTTATGGCGCTTGGTGGCTTTGCGAGGCATAATGATTTGTCGAGTAAAACTGACGACAATCGCTGCTTTCTTCGACTCGGATTCAAGTTGATACTAATATCACCCAGCTGCTTCCTATAATCATAGTCAATTCTTACCACACCTATTTTCCCTAACTCGTCTTCTCCGACGAGAATCACTCTGTTGTGGTCGGACAGACCAGATTGAAACCACTCAGCGTGTTCTTCCCATTCAACAAGGTCTGAATGGATAAACATGGAACGAGTGAGCCTATCATTTCTCCATTTGAATATATCAAGTGAATCTTCAATTGTTGCGTGTCGGACTTTCATGCTTGAAGTCTTGCCACTAGTGTTTTGTAGAAGTTTTGGTTCAACAAAGTTCCTAAATAACGGGCAATGTTGTATGCCAATAAGATTGCCATACTCATCGGATAAGGACAACTATAAGATTAAGTTAGGCCAATGATAAGTGGCATGAGTCGATTTCATACACGTGTACCAACCCACTGAATTTAGTAGTAGTTGTTGATAGAAAGTCATAATGTCAGTGCTTCGGATTACTACCGTGCCAAAAAAGTTGGTGTTTAACAAAAAATTCACGAACCTTCTAAATCACGTCAAACATTCAACTTACGTGTCTCCTACCAAAACAATCAACCAACCAACCAACCTAATTGCTCAGGAGAGACTGATACTACTGTCCACTGAGGGTCAAACCAATACAACATAGAACAAATAAACACGACGCGTTGTACTATCATGTTTAGATCTGGGATAAATATCCAGGTGTTATTCTTGCAAGGAATCAGTTTTCGTGCATAGTTCGTTATCTTCTAAATCGATTGAGATCGAAATTGTGGTATTGAATGCTTGTTTGTCATGCAACATGATCGAACAATGAAAATTACAGATGTTTGTGTACGATCCATCCTCTAATCATCAACGTATTTGTTGACCGGCCAACTGACTATGCGAGTGATGACAACAATTCCGCAGCACGATCTCCACCAGATTCCTAAGGCGGTACGGGAGATCGAAGCGAACGGGTATGACGGTGTCAGCACACTGGAAAATCGTCATGATCCCTTTTTGCCCTTGGGTATCGCGGCAGTTAATACCCAGAAGTTGGAATTGTCGACTGGCATCGCTATTGCGTTTTCGCGCAGTCCCATGGTTGTCGCCAATATTGGCTGGGATCTGCAAGCCGCATCGGGGGGGCGCTTTGTACTGGGTATTGGCAGTCAGGTCAAAGGTCATAACGAGCGTCGGTTCAGCGTTCCGTGGTTTCCTCCCGCCCCTCGACTGCGCGAATATGCACACGCGTTACGCGCCATCTGGACTACCTGGAAAACTGGAGAACCACTGAACTTCGAAGGACAGCATTACCGTTTTACCCTGATGACGCCGAATTTCACGCCAGAACCGATGGCTAGCCCGGCGCCGCCGATTACAGTTGCGGCGGTCGGTCCTGTGATGATGAAAGTGGCTGGGCAGGCTTATGACGGCGTGCGCCTCCATCCTTTTTGTACTCGTAGGTATCTGGAAGATACTGTGATGCCTACTCTTGAAAACGCCCTGGCGAGCGTTGGCCGTCAGCGAAAAAGTTTCGAGATTTCAGGAGGTGGTTTCATCGCCACGGGAGCAGATGATGAGGCGGTGGCCAAGATGTTTGAGTGGGCGCGCATACGTATAGGGTTTTACGGTTCAACCCGAGCGTACTGGCCAGTTCTCGAAGTGCATGATCTGGAAGAGTTGGGCTTGAAGTTGAACCAGATGTCTAGAAACAACCAATGGGATCAGATGGCCCAAGAAGTGACTGATGACATTGTGCATTTGTTTACCGCTGTGGGGCGCCACGACGAGATTGCCGAGGTGATTAGAGGACGTTTCGGCGGTATTTCGGACGCTGTTTACGACAGTGTGTCATCTGAGTTGCGTGGTGGCCTGCCAGCCGACGTCATTCAGGACATTCAATGTATTCCATCGCCCTTTACTGGTTTCCCCTATTAAAAGGCGCCAGTGGGGCAGTACGAACAAGCGGCTACTGAGTTTTTTGGGTACTCCAGCGATCAAGAACCACGTGCGCATCTTCGTCTGAGCCCATGTTGAGATCATGATCTGGCCGTTTCGCCGTCAGTTCAATGACGTAGCCATTGGGATCCCGAAAATAGATCGAGTCAATGAATCCGTGATCGGAAATCCCCCGCGAATCGATCCCGTTTGCGATGCCTTTGTCCATCATCTCCTGCAGTCGGTCGTGTTCGACTTCAAGCGCAATGTGTAAATCAAAGTCGCGCTGGTCTTTAAACTCGAACGGTGTCTGCGGATCGTCAAAAAAGGCAAGAAACGACCCGTCATCCATTTGGTAGAACGTGTGCAGCACCTGGGTGCCACGGCCGGTAATGGTGGTACCGATTTCCAATGAATGAACCAGGGGTAGACCCAGAAAATCCTCGTAGAAACAGCGGGTTTCTTCGGAATCTCGGCAGCGATAAGCATTGTGATGAAGGCCCTTAATCATGGCGTGTATCCTGTGGCGTTACGTTAACGTATGTGTTGGACTATTCAGTCCAGAAGGCTGTCAGCACGCACCCGTTCACGCTCAGTTGCTAGATGAGCTTGAGTGACCTGCCCGTACAGCTCACGTGGGCGGTGTACATTGCCGATCATACCCTTTTTCTGCGATGACATGGTCAGCAGCAATCAGGAGCACACATTTAAGGTCGAAGGGACAGAGAAAGTTCCGCATAACAGCACAGGCGTGAGTTGTCAGTAACTTACGAACCGATGCTTCGGGTTCGGCTGAGGCCGTTCAGAAGATCGGGTAGACCCTGTGGTTGATGAGGGAGCACAGAAACGATGGATCTGAAGCCAGTGGTATGGTCTCAGTTCTACGTTAAGTTGAAAGCAGCTCAGAGGATGGCTCACCAACAGCTGTCTGAATAATCTCCAATCGCATTTTCCTCGCTGAGGTGAGTCCGTTTTAAATTGCCACAATCGGTGTCATCGGCTTATTAATTCTGTGGGGTTGCGGTCAATTCAAGGGCCGATTCGTCAAGTTTGTTGGCGGTGACCACGTAGAACCTTTAGTCACAGGTTTCACTGACCACACTGCAACTGTTGTCGTTGTACCCAGAAAACTGGGTGTAGCATCGTTCCAGTTCCTGGGTAACTTGCATCAGAGTTGCTTGCCCATCGGCCCGATGGGAACGGGCGCTGTAGGCATGCCTTTATCAGCATCCATTTTCTCTCGGCAAAAGCGATATCCTCCGTGCTGCTTTCACCGGTCGTGCTGACGACACCATCGACGTTAAATTCAAAAACCGGTGTGTCAGGACTGCTGCCATTTTCTAAGCCCATACGGGGCATTGTAGACAAGGCCATGGAATTCACTGAGTCTGGTGCTGGTTATATGTCCGGTTGAGTGATGGCACAATAGCGCTTCTAGTTGTACTTCAGGAACTCAGAGAGAACATGAAAGTCAGTGTGGTCATCCCGGTGTTCAACGAGCACGACACTTTGCCTGAGATTCTGGCCAAGGTCCGGGCTGTCGACGTGGAAAAAGAGATTATCCTGGTCGATGACTGTTCGACAGATGGCAGTCGTTTACTGGTTGAGACACTCTCACAGGACAGTGATATTGTTGCTATTTATCATGACGCCAACCAGGGCAAAGGTGCGGCACTCAGAAGTGCTTTTGCGCAGGCTCGCGGTGATGTGGTCCTGGTACAGGACGCCGACCTTGAATATGACCCGCTTGATTATCTGAAACTGCTGGAACCGATCGAAAGCAGTGGCGCAGATGTGGTCTACGGCTCGCGCTTGGCCGGTGGGGAGTCACACCGGGTGCTCTATTTCTGGCATTCCATGGGCAATCGGGTACTGACTGGGCTGTCTAACATGTTCAGCAATCTGAATCTGACCGACATGGAGGTCTGCTACAAGGCGTTTCGTCGGGAGATCATCCAGGATCTGCCACTGCGTGAGAACCGTTTTGGTTTCGAGCCAGAGGTTACGGCGCGTCTCGCGCGTTACCGAAAGCCGGACGGTAGCCGGCTGCGGATATTCGAAGTGGGCATCTCCTATGCAGGACGCACCTACGAAGAAGGCAAAAAGATCAGCTGGCGCGACGGTTTCAGAGCGCTGTGGTGTATCGTCCGCTATAACCTCGGACCGTGACCGCAGCCAGACGCTCACTCAGTTCATGATCTTCCAGCTCCCGTCTGCCTGACGGCAGGCCGTGCCGTAACCCTGGTGGGATTCACCACCAACGACAATCTCCGTGGTGAATTCTCGGCAGGGCGTACCGTCCGAGGCAACCACGGTTTTAGTCGGCGAGGTGCTGCCGCTGTGGCCAGTGTTTGGATTGTTCCAGGTCGACGTGGCCCCGTCCGTTGTGCCCTCGAGTGAATCCTGCAGGTTCTCTCCGGCAAGCAGCCGGTCTTTTTCATCCAATTGTGCACCGATCTGATCACCGGCTATCGCGCCAAAAGCAGCCCCCAGCATGACAGCAAGGTTCTTGTGTTTGTGGCCCTTGCCCAGGCCATAACCCAGTACGGCGCCCAACAGGGCACCGGCCGCAGCACCGGATTGCTGTTTGTTGATGGTGGTTGAACAACCACCGAGCAGTAGGCTGGCGCTGATAATTCCGACGACGAGGCCGTTTGATTTCATGTTGATGCTCCGGTGAAAGATCTTTGCTCTATGTAGCTGCTCTGGCAGGGCCAGACGAATCCTGTCGATTCGGCCGTACCAGTGCGGCTATGTATATGCCTATTTTACAGTGTTCGAGGTGATTAGGATGTGGCAAATGCCTGTGTTTTTGAGCCCACTGCCGCTCGAATGCCGGGGCGGGTGGATGCAAAGTGACTAAACAGTGCGCCAAGGCCTTAGGGCCGTCGCTGCTGGCGCAGCCAGCCACCAAGTTCTGTGCGCTCGCGGTCCGTCATGCCGGTGGCGTTGCCAAGCGGCATGGCCTTGCTCAGCACGGCCTGTGCCATTACCCGCTCAGCCGCCAGGATGACTGTTTCCCGGGTGTCGAGTGTCAGCCCCGCCGGCGGGCTCTTAAATCCACTGTGACTGGGCGTTGCGGCATGACAGGCGACGCAATGCCTCTGGATGATGGTCAGGGCGCGTTCATCGGAGACCGGTTCAGTCAGGGGGACCGTCTGTCGAGTCGACAGGAATATAACGAGCACGATGCCAAGCAGCGCAGCCAGAGGCCACTGCCACAACAGGGTAAAACCACGGGCGCCGGTGTGCCAGGTATTGAAAAAATGCCGGACCACACCGCCAATCAGCAGAATGAGTGCGATCACCAGCCACCCCCAGGTGGCCTGGCCTGCAAACAGAAGGGGGTAATGGGCACCGACCATCAACAACAACACCGGCAGGGTCAGGTAATTGTTGTGCAGCGACCGTTGTTTGGCCTGCTGCCCGAGTCGGGCAGCAGGTTGCCGGCCTGCTTTGAGGTCAGCAACGACTTGTTTTTGGTTTGGGATAATGATGAAGAATACGTTGGCCGACATGATGGTGCCGATGACCGCGCCCACGTGTAAGAACGCTGCCCGGTCACTGAAAAGCTGATTTAGACCCCAACCGACCAGTACGATCAGAACAAATACCGACAGGGCGAGCAGGGCCGTGTGCTTGCCTATCGGTGATCGGCAGAGCAGATCGTAAACTAGCCAGCCGCCGGCGAGGAAGGCGAGACTGGCAATAACCGCAACTGGTACCGAGACATCTGCCCGTTGCGTATCGATAAGGAAAGTTTCTGCGCCGAAGTAATACATGACCGCCATCAGTGCAAAGCCTGATAGCCAGGTGAAATAAGCCTCGTACTTGAACCAGTGCAGCTCTTCGGGCAACTGTTCGGGGGCAACCATGTACTTCTGTACGTGGTAGAAGCCACCGCCGTGGACACTCCAGGACTCGCCGTCGACACCCGGCGCCATTTGCTGGCGACGCCGCAGGCTCTGGTCTAGCCAGATAAAATAGAATGAGGTGCCTATCCAGGCGATACCCGTGACCAGGTGTAACCAGCGGATTAAAAGTCCAGCCCACTCCTGCCAGGCGATTTCCATAGTTGATCTGCTCCGGGTCGGTGGGTTGCCTGGGCACGCAGAGGATGTTCTAGAATTGGACTGTAGAACAACACTCGACGGCATGCAAAGCGCAACGGCCTGTCCGTCATTCGACGATCGACAGTATAGGAGCCCTCCCAAGGATGAACGGCAAACTGATCGCATTTTTCCCGGAGGCGGCCTTTGGGCCCGCGCTCAACTCGGTTGGCATCGCGCAGGCCTGTGAAAAACTGGGGCACAAAGCTGTGTTTCTAACCGATCCGGGAATGGCGGGTGTATACCAGGGCTACGGTTATGACGAACACCTGGTCAACATGTCCGAGCCCATGCCGCCAGATGAAATGGCTAAGTATTGGTCAGATTTCATCAACGGTCATATTCCAAATTTTGATCTTTCACCGTACGAGCAGATCGATAACTACGTGAAAGAGTGCTGGGAAGCTATTGTTGATACGTCGATCTGGGCGGAGAAGGAACTGCCGGATATTCTTGAGACACTCGAGCCCGACATGGTCTGTGTGGATAATGTGGTCCTTTTCCCGGCGATCAAGCGCTACGCACAAGCACACGACAAACCCTGGGTGCGCATCATCTCGTGCTCGGAGAACGAGATTCCCGATCCGGATATTCCGCCTCACCTGTCCGGGTGTGGTGCGGATGACCATAACTGTCACGCGCGTTATCTGTCACGCTTTAACGAAATCGTGGGTCCGATTCATAAACAGTTCAATTCCTTTCTTCAGCAGTGTGGTGAACAACCTTACCCGCGTGGTGAGTTCTTCGAGGCGTCTCCACACATGAATCTGCTGCTCTACCCCGAAGCGGTCAAATTCAACCGGCGAGAGCCTCTGGACCCGGCGCGATTTCAATATCTGGAGGGCTGTGTACGCGATGAGGTGGACTATGAACTGCCAGTCTTCGCTGTAAACAACGATTCACCGCTGCTGTACGTGAGTTTTGGTAGCCTGGGGTCGGGTGACACCGCGTTGCTGAAACGGTTGATGAATGCCGTATCCAAGCTACCGGTCCGTGCTCTTTTCAATGTGGGAGACTATGAAAGTGAGTACTCTGAGATTCCAGTAAACGTATCGATCGCATCCTGGTACCCACAGCCCTCTGTTATCGCGCAGGTCGATGCAGTAATCCACCATGGTGGCAACAATTCATTTAACGAATGCCTTTACTACGGTAAACCCGCCTTGATCATGCCCTACGTATGGGATGGGCACGACAACGCAACCCGCGTCAAAGAGACCGGTCGCGGCCTCCACCTGCACCGTAACGACTGGAATGATCAGGAACTTGCTGACTGTATCATGACATTACTGAATGATCAGGCGATGCGGGCCAGACTGGCAGCAACTTCCGCGCACATGCGTAGCCGCCACGGCCCGACCAAGGCAGCCGGAATTCTCAACGACCTGCTGGACTGAAACGGTCAGTCGATTACGATCACGTCGTTACGGAATCGGGTCAGTGGCTCGTTGCCGTTTTCAGTGATTAGAAACATATCGGCGTGTTTGAACCCGCCGATACCGTCTACAGAAATCATCGGCTCCATCGACATCACCATATTGGGCTGTAGAACATGGTCGTTATAGGGGCGAATTTCTCCGAGTTCATCGCGCCCATACCAGTAACCCATGATGCCGAATGAATGACCCGTGCCGAAGGTCCTGTTCTCCAGCAGGCCGTGTTGTTCGTAGATGGGATTGATGACGGCGTCATCGATGTCACCGAGCCGTACTCCGGGTTTAAGCGCAGCGATCCCCGCATGATGGACCTCAACCTGGATCTCGAAGTACTTCTGTACCTCGGCTGATATTGGTCCGAAGACCAGGCTTCGTTCCAGCAGGTGGTAATAGCCCAGGATCATCGGAAATACGTTCAAGCTGAGCAGATCGCCGCTGTGTATCTGCCGATCGGTGTTAAGACCATGCGCGACTTTGGTGTTTTCAGGGCCCGATTGTGCCCAGCAGAAGGTGCCGTCGCATTCATGGCCGGGGAAACGGCGGCAGATTTCTTCTTCCATGGCGGTCACTGACGCTCGGGCGACCTGTACTTCTGTTACGCCGTCCCGAACCGCATCGATAAAAGCCTGCGCACCGAGATCACAGATTTCAGCGCCATCCCGAATCAGCGTGATCTCTTCATCGGATTTGAGCATCTGCTCACACATCATGGCATAGCCCATTTCGGCAAATTCGAGATCAGGAAGCGCAACGCACAATGCCTTGTGCATGGTGATACTGACATTGTCTTCCTCAATGCCTATCCGCCCGCTGGTGATGCCACGATCGTGCAGGACCTGTTGCGCCAACCCCACCCAGCCGTCTATTGCGCTGGCATTGTCGGCGTAGATCCGGATGTCCCTGAAGCCACTGCCGTCGCCGACCATTTTGGCCGGTCGATCGTATTCGATGCGCGGTGCAATCACGGCAGGTTCACCGTCTCTGGGAATCACCAGCCCTTGTTCGCGGCCCCAGGGGATCATCCAGAAATTACTGTAATACAGGGTGTTGTGGACCGAGGTGATAAGAACCGCCTCGACGCTTTGTTCGTCCATGG
>Ga0315336_1005022_pt1 | contig 14926 bp, 9 predicted proteins | sample ASW5metaG_FD_204512 | JGI IMG/M metagenome (GOLD analysis project Ga0315336, IMG submission 204512) | Ammonia-oxidizing marine archaeal communities from Monterey Bay, California, United States - ASW #5 | ecosystem: Environmental > Aquatic > Marine > Intertidal zone | place: USA: California...
CTATGTTCGACGACGGACTTCGAGGCATTGAAGATCGCGTGGGGCGCGCCCTTGGCGTGGCCCGGGGCGTCCGCCTGCTCGACCTAGAGGAGGCGCTCGGTGTATTATCTTCCCTGCGGCTTGGCGTTGTTCATCAACTCGTGGATGCGGTCACACTGAAATCACTCAACGAGTCATTGCTCGCAGTACAACCCGGGCATATTCAGATGACGCTTGGCCACGATTGCGACGCGCTAACCCTGAGTTTCGAGCGAGCGGACTTTTTTCGTACGCAATTCAAGTAGTTTCGATGGCCAAACGGCCACGAGTCAAGCGCGCGCGATACGAGAACGGATTCATAACCTAGCAGTAAGAGAGGCAACGATTATGTGGGAACGATTTACTGAACGCGCCAAACACGTCGTGAGCGCCGCACGCGAAGAGGCGATGCGCCTCGGCAGCGAATATGTGCGAACCGAACACGTGCTGTTGGGCTTATGCCGCGAACCCGAAGGTATTGCCGCACGCGCGTTGGAAAATCTCGGTGTCGACATCGAATCACTCGCTATGGAAATCGAGCAACAGGTTCAACGCGGAAACGCTGTGGTCTCCGGCGAAGAAATCGCCTTCACGCCACGCGCCAAAAAAGTGCTTGAACTTGCCGTCGAAGAAGCCCGTCGTTTTAGCAATAGCTACATTGGTACTGAACATATCCTCTTGGGTCTGGTGAAAGAAGGCGAAGGTATCGCCGCCAAAGTATTACAAGACATGAAAGTCGATGGCGAAAAAGTCCAAGCCGAAGTTACTCGGCTACTCGGCGATCAAGGGAAGACCAGTTCATCGGGCCAAGCATCCTCGAGCAAGAAGTCGCAGACCCCCGCGCTCGATACGTTTGGCCGCGACCTAACTGCGCTGGCAAACGAAGACAAACTCGATCCCGTGATTGGCCGCGAAGGTGAAATCGAACGGGTTATTCAAGTATTGAGTCGCCGCACCAAGAACAATCCCGTCCTTATCGGTGAAGCCGGCGTGGGTAAGACAGCCATCGTCGAAGGTTTGGCCCAAGCCATTCAACAAGGCGACGTGCCCGACCTTCTGCTCAACAAACGCGTGCTCACCCTCGACTTGGCCGGAGTTGTAGCCGGCACTAAATACCGCGGACAGTTCGAAGAACGCCTTAAGTCGGTGATGAAAGAAATTCGCCGTGCAGACAATGTCATCCTGTTTATCGACGAGCTGCACACCATCGTCGGTGCGGGCGCAGCCGAAGGCGCAGTCGACGCGGCCAACATGCTTAAACCCGCCCTGGCCCGTGGCGAACTGCAATGCATCGGTGCTACCACGCTCGATGAATACCGCAAACACATCGAAAAAGACGCTGCACTCGCCCGTCGATTCCAGACCATCATGGTGGAAGCGCCGAGTGTCGAAGAAACCGTCGAAATCATCAAAGGCCTTCGCGACAAATACGAAGCGCATCACCGCGTGAAATTCTCGGACAATGCGATTATCGCGGCCGCCACCCTTTCCAATCAATACATCTCCGATCGTTTCCTTCCGGACAAGGCGGTCGACGTGATCGACGAGGCCGGCAGCCGTGCGCGGTTACAGATCACAACGCGGCCCAAGGCGCTCAAAGATATAGAACAACAGATTGTATCGATCACCGGGCAAAAAGAGTCCGCCATCCGCCGCCAAGAATACGAGAACGCTGCAGGCTTGCGCGATCAGGAACGCCAACTCATTGCCGAATTGGAACAGAAGAAACGCGAATGGGAAATCAAGCGCGATTCCGCTGAGATGGTGGTTGACGAAGAAGAAATTGCGTATATCGTTTCGAAGTGGACCGGCGTGCCGCTAACGAAACTGGAAGAAAGCGAATCCGAACGCTTGTTGCGAATGCGCGAAGAATTGCATAAGACGGTTGTGGGTCAAGATGAAGCCATCGATGCGATCTCCCGTGCGATACAACGATCGCGCGCCGGACTCCGAAACACGAGCCGACCGGTTGGGTCGTTCCTATTTCTTGGTCCGACCGGCGTCGGTAAGACACTACTCGCAAAAACCCTTGCCCAGTTCTTATTCGGTAACGACGATGCGCTGATCACGATTGACATGTCCGAATACATGGAGAAGTTTGCGGTGTCCCGATTGGCCGGCGCGCCTCCAGGGTACGTAGGCTATACCGAAGGCGGCCAACTCACCGAACAAGTGCGCCGCCGTCCCTACTCGGTCGTGTTGTTCGACGAAATCGAAAAAGCACACCCCGATGTCTTCAACATTCTGCTGCAAGTATTAGAAGAAGGGCAGATGACGGACGCCTCCGGCCGCAAAGTCGACTTCCGCAATACCGTTATCGTCATGACCAGTAATATTGGCGCGCGCAAAATTGGCCGTTCCGCGTCTGTGGGCTTTTCGAAAGGCACGAAAGACGACGAATACAACGCGATGCGGGCCCGTGTCATGGACGAAGTTAAAAAAGTATTCAACCCCGAATTTCTCAATCGCGTCGACGAACTCGTTGTATTCCAGCGACTTATAGGAGACGATCTGGTCCGGATCGTTGACATCCAGCTCGCCGAAGTGATAGAACGCGTCACAGAGAAAGGGTTTTCCTTTTCGATCGGCGACGAGGCCAAGCAATACCTCATCGACGAAGGGAGCGACGAACAGTACGGAGCGCGTCCGCTGCGGCGGGCGGTTCAGCAGTTTGTCGAAGATCCGCTGTCTGAATTGTTGTTAAGAGGGGCATTTGAACCAGGCGCACACATTGAGGTGCGCGTATCGAGCGGCGAAACCAAGGGCCTATACTTCGAGCCCGTGCTAGCCGTCGCGGAAGGTGTCACTACTTGAGATTTTGCCGGGCCCTCGGGGGGCTTGTTTGCGCCATTGCCATCGTAGGAATAGCAGGCGCGCAAGATGCCAGCGAGAGCACTATACAAGATATCCGCATCGTCGGATTAGAACGCATCAACGAACAGTTGGTGCGTTCCCAGCTCGAAGTTCAAGTTGGCGAAGCGTACAGCCCACGTGCTGTTGCACGCGATATCCGCCGTCTCTACGAACTCGGGTTCTTCACATCCATCGTCGTCGACGCGGCACCTGCAGCAGGCGGCCTAGTATTGACGTATATCGTCGAGGAAAAGCGCGTCATCGACGAGATCAAGATAATCGGCAACAAGAAAGTCCGTGACCGCGCTATCCGGTCCGTATTGTCATGGCGCGCCGGTGATTCATTCGTCGCCGACGGCTACAACGATGAACGCGAAGCCATTCTCGGCCTCTATGTATCCAAAGGACTCCCGAACACCGTAATCGAAATCAATGTCGAAGAAGTCGGCCCCTCCCGCGTACGCATTACATACGAGATCGAAGAAGGCAAAAAGGCTCGCATTAAGAACATTATATTTGAAGGTAATGACGCAATTTCCGATCGTAAATTGCGTAAGACCATGAAAACGAGACGCCGCTTGTGGATGTTTGGCGGGAAGTACGACGAGCAACTCTTCGAAGAAGATCTGAACAACGTTGTACGCGAATACGGTAACCACGGTCGTTTGGAAGCGGATGTTATCGACACGGACATGGCGTTTTCGCCGGGTGGAAAAGGTGTAGATATTACCATCCGAGTCGAAGAGGGCCCTGAATACCGAGTGGGATCACTCGAAATCGCAGGAAACGATGTTTACGACGACGACGAAGTCCTCAATGCCGTCAAAGTTACCGCCGGCGATGTTCACAACCGCGGCCAAGTGGAACAAGACTCCAGTGCCATCGCGAAAGGCCATCGTGACAGCGGCTACCTCGACATCGATGTCGCTCCACAAGTCACGCTCGACCGCGAGAACAAAGTCACCAACATCGTGTACAACATCCACGAAGGCGAGTTGAAATACGTCCACGAAGTGAAGATTACCGGCAACAACGTCACCAAAGACGAAGTCATTCGCCGCGAAATCTTTCTACTGCCCGGCGAGCGATTCGATGGCGCATTGCTTGATGCGAGTAGACGCCGATTGGAATCGACCGAGTATTTCGGGCCCATCCGCTTTAGCGTGGAAAACGTACCCGGTGATGACAAATTAGCCAACCTACTGGTCGACGTCGAAGAAGGTAAAACAGGTTTCTTCAATTTCGGCATGGGGTACAGTACCGAAGAGTCCTTCGGTGGCTACGCCGAATTGGAATTGAACAATTTCGACATTACCAATTTCCCCACATTTTCCGGCGGCGGACAACAACTGAAATTACGTCTCCATCTCGGCAGTGTGCGAAACGAATACTACCTAAGCTTCGCCGACCCAGAGATTTTGGGGTATCCCGTATTGTTTGGGTTCGATTTGTATGACCAATCCTATAAGTATTCCAATGGCGCCAACTACACCGAAGAGGTCACTGGCGGTCGCCTCCGTTTTGGTAAAGTCCTTTCTCCATACGTTAGCGCCCGCTCATCATTGGAATACCGCGAAGTCAATTACAGCGACGTACGGACAGGCTTTCTAAACCCCTTTCAGAAATACATTGGTGGTGACACCACGATCAGCATCGTCGGCGGGATCAACCGTACCAACTTAGACTCGAACCGCGATCCCTCCAGAGGATGGAAACACGATCTCGAATTGGAAATTGCCGGCATCGGCGGTGACAATGACTTTGTGAAATTTGAACACGACTCCACCTGGTACAAGCCGATCACCCGCGACAATAAATGGGTCTTCTCCTGGCGGACACGCGAAGGCATCTCCAATCCATACGGCGACACCGACTTTGTTCCCCTGGCCGACCGCTTCTTTGCCGGCGGCGCCTCGACCATACGTGGGTACGAGTCCCGCGACGTCGGTCCAAAAATCCGCACATTTCCCATCATCGGCCAGGAAGAAGCCATCGGTGGCGAGCTACGTATACTTGAATCCGTTGAAGTTAAATATAAATTGAGCGATTTGATCCGAACATACGTATTCGCCGACGGCGGCGGCGTCTGGGAATCCCACTCCGATTTCGATTTGGGTGACATGCGATACAGCGTCGGAATCGGAATGGGCTTCAATATCCCCCGAATTGGCCCGATTCGCCTCGATTACGGATTCCCGTTGAATCCGGATGAGGATCAGGGCAGTGGACGCCTCCATCTGCAAGGTGGTTTCCGCTTCTAACGCTGCAAATCGCAGCTCTAGCACACCCTTGCACGGAAATCGTGCCGGTTGCTATCGTATCGAGTAAATGCGAACCTACAACGTGCCGATGGGCTCGTTCGCCAGACTGTAAAACGACAACGTACAGGGGAATTTTCATCGTGAAGAACTCAACGCGTATATTGAGCGTGCTCGCCATCCTTGCCGTGACCTTGACCGGCCTATCATGGAACCTAAAAAGCGCTAGCGCCGGTACTGGTAAGGCAGGCGCCAACGCGGCCCCGATTCGCCCAGAGTCCTATCGCATCGCCGTGGTCAATCGGAAACAAGCCTTCGACGAATACAACAAACAAAAAACGTCATGGGCGAAACTCCAAAAAGAACGCGAAGCCAAACAGGCGGTTGTGGACAAACAGTCGGACGCCATCATCGCTGCTCAAAAGAGACTCGCCGAAGACAAGAAGATGAGCCAAGCCGAAAAAGAAACGCTCGCGATTAAAATTCAAGAAGACACATTAGACTATCAGAACGCGTTTCAAAAACTGCAAAACGAGATCAACCTTGAGGCAGATAAATTCTTCGCCAGCATAATGACAGAAGTCGATGCCGCTGTGCAGGCCGTTGGAAGTGCAGGCAACTATCATTTAGTCTTCGAAGCCGATCCCAATCCACGCAGTGGAGGCGCTGTACTCTACTTCAGCGCAACCATCGACATTACACCGCAAGTGATTCAACAGCTCAACGGCGGCCGCTAAACGTGCGTTAGAACCGATGAGGCCGGAAGCGCCCATCCTTCTTATTCGTGGACACTTCCACTTCAGAAATAGCGCAACTGGTAGGCGGCACGCTCGTCGGTGACGGGGCGGTTCGCATCACCGGAATCAACAGCATCCGCCAAGCGCGGATCGGTGATCTGACCTTTCTGTCCGACCGGCGATACAACCAATATCTTGAGACCACTGGCGCCTCAGCCGTTCTCGTGACGCGCAACGTCTCGAAAGCGTGTCGCCCCATCATTCAGGTGGACGACCCCTATGGGGCAATGCAGCAAGTACTTGAACTCGACGCCGCCCAACCCCTGTCCGCCGGCCCCGGCATTCATCCCACCGCGATCATCGACTCCACGGCGCAGATCGCCGAGAACACTACAATCGGCGCCCACGCCGTCATTGGGCCCGGCGCCCAAATCGAATCAGGCAGCACCATCCATGCCGGTGTATTTATCGGTGACGGCACCAAAATCGGGGCCGACGCGCTAATTTACCCCAATGTAACCATTCGTGAACGTATTACTCTCGGTGACCGCTGCATCATCCACCCGGGCGCCGTCATTGGCGCAGACGGATTCGGATTTAACCATGTAAACGGATGTCACGAAAAGATTCCCCAGACTGGGACGGTCCGCATCGGCGATGACGTGGAAATAGGGGCCAATACAGCGATCGATCGAGCCACATTCGGCGAAACCGTAATTGGCACGGGCACAAAAGTTGACAACTTTGTACAGATTGGCCACAATTGTGAGATTGGAAATCACTGCATCGTTTGTGGAAATGCAGGAATCGCCGGCAGCACCATCATCGCCGACCATGTTGTCGTCGGAGCTGGAGCAGGCGTTAGTGGCCATCTTGAAATTGGCGCCGGGGCGATGATCGGAGGGTATAGCGGCGTGACCCGGTCACTGAAACCGGGCGAGATCGTATTCGGCTATCCAGCCGTAGAACTCGGACGCAGCAAACGCATGCACGCAGCACTCCGCCAACTGCCCGACGCACTCAAACGACTTCGCGCGCTCGAACAGCGCACAGCCAAACCCGAGGGTGACGAATAACCCCATGGAAAAACAGCATACCATCGCCCGCGAGGGCTCATTCTCAGGCATTGGATTGCACACCGGCAATCTGACGACCCTGACATTCCGACCGGCCGCGGCCAATGCCGGCATCACCTTCTACCGTAAAGACTTGCCGAACAACCCGGCAATTCCAGCCGAGATCGACAACGTTGTCGACGTCTCCCGTGGCACGACCATTGGCGTCAATGGCGTCAAGGTCCACACCGTCGAGCACGTGCTCGCCGCGATTGCAGGCCTCGCGATCGACAATCTGGATATTGATGTTGACGCTAACGAAACACCGGTAGGCGACGGCAGTTCATTGCCGTTTCTCGACACACTAAAAGAAGCCGGTATTGTCGAACAAGATGCCGAACGCGAATACATCAAGATTAGTCAGCCCGTCTATTACAAGTCCGATGACGTTACATTGAGCGTGTTGCCCGCCGATGAACTACGGCTAACGATGACAATCGCATATGATCACATGGCCGTCGGCACGCAGTACGCTTCCTACACCGTCACGCCTGAAACATTTGAAAACGAAATCGCCCCTGCGCGGACATTTTGTTTCTTAAGCGAAGTAAAGACATTGCAAGAACAAGGCCTTATCAAAGGCGGCAGTCTCGAAAACGCCATCGTGATTGGCGACGAAGCCATACTCAACGAAGACCTCCGGTTTCCCGATGAATTTGTTCGCCACAAACTGCTCGACCTACTCGGCGACATGTACCTCCTGGGCAAGCCCGTCAAGGGCCACGTGATTGGCGTTAAATCCGGCCACGCGATGCACGTCCATTTCTCACGCCAGATTAAGCGTCAACTGCAAAACGGCCACACCAAGCCCAGGAACAACGGCGCGCGGTCGGCCATGCGCCGTCAACCAAGCGCCCTTGACGTCAACATGATCATGAAAGTGTTGCCGCACCGGTTCCCGTTTCTATTGGTCGACCGAATCGTGTCGTTCACGCCCTACGAACGGGTCCTAGGCTACAAAAACGTCACGGTCAACGAGCCCTACTTTCAAGGCCACTGGCCCACCATGCCCGTCATGCCCGGTGTGCTCATCATCGAGACCATGGCTCAAGTCAGCTCCGTCCTGATCTTTAGCGATGACGGCGAAGCGCGAGACCCCGGTAAAGTCGCTATTTTCCTGGGCATCGACCGCGCCAAATTCCGCCGTACGGTCGTCCCCGGCGACCAACTCGAAGTCGAAGCAGAAATGGTTCACCTACGCCGCAACGCTTGTAAGGTCCACGCGATTGCTCGTGTCGACGGCGCAGTCGCCTGCGAAGCCACCATGATGTTTGGCCTCATGGATTCCTCGAACCCTGACCAAGAGACCCTCAACAACCCCGGTAAGGCGACCAAGTAGCCGGCGTCTCGCGGTTCATCCGCTAGTTCGTTTTCGCGAGATCGGCGTCTTGTTTCGCCTCGGCAAGAGCTCCCGCGTTTCGCATAGGATCAGGGCCTTAATCGAATGCGAAGTCACGCTTATCCCTGGAATCGGGCGCGAGATTTACCGAAGTCGTAGGAATTCCGGATACGCCATTTTCGGTGGGTTCGCCAGACGATGCAAATACGATTTCCTGAAAGGCTTTCACATCACGCCCTCTTGCCAGTGCTCCAATAGGGTGATGTCAGATAAACGCATCTAAGCAGTCCCCAATTCATCCTAATGTAATGACGCCGCTACGCGGCAATTCTTGCGTTGGCCACTGTTCCCTGAAATCACGCTGAAGGAGGCTATTTCGGGCCCGCCGGACTGCGGCGAGGTTGATCGGACGGCCAAAATGGAATACATTTAACGGTTCGCGGTGTGGGTGCAAACCGCGAATTTCCGTAGTTTTCTCACGGCGACAAGACCTAGTGCAGGCTGGATTGAATGGGACCATCGATAGATAACCAAGCGCATTTGCTTTCTGATATTCGCGTCATTGAAGTCGCATCCCTCATCATGGCGCCTACCGCCGCCACCATACTGGCCGATTTCGGTGCGGACGTTATCAAAGTAGAAGATCCGGGAGGAGACGGGCTTCGCCGATTGCATCTGATTCCCGGCATGCCCGAATCCGAAATCCCCTTTTGCTACATCCAAATCAACCGCAACAAACGCGGAATCGTCTTAGACCTAAAACACGCCGAAGGCAAGGCCATTCTTCATCGGCTTATCGAATCGGCCGACGTATTCATTTCGAATTACCGCACTGCTGCCATCGAAAAATTAGGACTCACTTACGACGAATTAGCAACGGTGAACCCGAAACTCATCTATGCCCACGCTTCAGGTTTTGGGACTTCCGGCCCGGACGCACATCGGCCTGGCTACGACACGGTTTGCTATTTCGCCAGATCCGGCATCGAAACCCACATATTCCCCCACGATGGTTGGCTCTCGAACCAACCGCCTGGTACCGGCGACCAGCCCACGGGGATGGCGCTCTACGGCGCGATCATGACCGCATTGCTACACCGCGAACGAACCGGTAAAGGCACAGACGTAAGCACCTCGCTCATCGCCAACGGCGTTTGGGCAAACGCGTGCATGATGCAGGCGCAATATTGCGGCGCAAATTTTCTGGAAAAGCGCCCTCACGAGAACGCATACAACTTTACATCGCTCCATTACCGATTGTCCGATGAGCGAATTATTCGACTGACCGTCGTAAATATCGAACGCGATTGGGATCGATTTTGCCAAGCGTTGGGTCTCGAAGAATTGACCGATGATCCCCGATTCTGCGAACTGCAGGCACGGCGGCAACACATGCAAGAATGGATTGCAATTCTGGACCGTCGATTCGGGAAACACAATGCAGAGGAGTGGTGTGAACGGCTCGATCGATACGACATTCCGTTTGCCCTTCTACCGAAGAACTACGCCGACGTAGCAAACGATCCACAACTGGACGCAAACGATGTCGTGCTCGAATACGAACACCCAAAGTGGGGCGCACTTAAAACCATCGACAGCCCCATTACCCTTCGCGATGTCCCCAAGCGCGAACCGGCACCCGCTCCTGAGTTGGGCGAACATAGCCGTGAAGTACTGGCCGAATTAGGCTACGACACAGAGACCATGGAAGGACTGATTGCTTCGGGTGCCGTTGGTGCACTTGGAACTGAACAATAGAGCGTGATTTAAAATGGCTGATTAGCCGATTGGGAGAACGTGCTGTGGCGGATTCACCAATAACCCTTCGTAAAGAGGGAAAGATTTCGATCATCACGATCGACGATGGTAAGGCGAATGTTTTTGGCGTTCCGATGACGTCGGCGTTGAGTGATGCGTTGGATGAAATTGATGTCAAAGAAGGCGCCGTCGTCATCGAAGGCCGTGAACGGATTTACTCCGGCGGCTTCGACCTCAACGTGATCGGTTCGAACGATCCCGACGCCGGGCGAAAAATGACCCTAGGTGGCGTCAACGTTGCGTTGAAAGCGATGGACTTTCCGCGTCCGATTGTGGCCGCGGTCACAGGTCACGCAGTCGCTATGGGCGCCATTTTCAATTGTGGGCTCGATTGGCGTGTCGGCGCCAAGGGCCCGTTCAAACACGGCCTAAACGAAATTAAAGACGGCTTGACCTTACCCATATTCGCCATCGAGTTGCCGCGATTTCGACTGAACCCGAACAAGTACCAGGAGGCGGCATTCCAGTCGAAGATGTATTCCCCGGAAGAAGCCATCGAAGCCGGATTTCTCGATGAAGTCGCCGATCCGGACAAGGTTCGCGAACGCGCATTTCAGAAGGCCGAAGAACTGTCGGTATTACCTAACCCAGCGTACGGGATATCCAAGAAGCGCGATCGCGCGCGTGTTAAGCAATACATATCAGAAACACTGGAAGACGACCTGAACGCGATTCGTACGGACGCCCAGTTGTTGATCTAACGGCGGATGGTTGAGTACACCAGAAACGAATAAGGAGAACGACCGTTGAGCAAACCGGTTTTACGTACCAAATTTTGTGACATTATGGGCTGCGAGTATCCCATCGTAAGTGCGGGCATGGGGCCGAGCTTGATTGGCGAAGCTACTGGAGCAACCGTCGATCTCGTCGTCGCCGTATCCGAAGCCGGTGGCCTCGGCGTGCTTGGCGCTGCCGGGTACACCGTCGATGAGATGCAGGAGGCCATCCGCGAGGTCAAGAAGCAGACGGACAAACCGTTCGGTGTTGATATCTTGTTGCCCGCCGCGCAAGTTGAGGGTGGGGACGTTCGACCGGAAGACGTGCAAAACATTCCCGTTGGTGACGTCCTAAAAACGGCATTGCCGGGGACGCATTACGATTGGTTCTTGAAGATCAAAGAAGAACACAAACTCCCCGATCTCGACATTGAGATTAAAGGAGGTTCCACCACCACCCGCCCTCATGCTTCCATCAAAATCATATTGGAAGAAAGAGTCCCACTGTTTTGTGCGGGCCTTGGGAATCCCGGGTTTATGATCGAAGAAGCCCATGCCAATGAAGTTAAAGTCCTCGGCCTTGTAGGGAACACAAAGAACGCCCGCCGTGTCGCTGAGTCCGGTGCAGACTTCGTCGTCGCGCAGGGCCACGAAGCGGGAGGCCACACCGGACGCGTCGGTACGATGGCGTTATTGCCCCAGGCACTCGACGCGTGTGGACGCACGCCGTTACTCGCGGCGGGCGGCATCGGCGATGGTCGCGCACTAGCAGCTTGCCTCGCTATGGGTTGCGCAGGCGTATGGGTCGGAACGCGATTCTTGGCGACCAAAGAAAGCGGCCTCGTCGATGAACAAGGTCAGTTCATAGTGAATGCCACCGATGAAGACACGCGCCGGTCCCACCTTTATACCGGGAAGACGTCGCGAACAATCTATAGCAGTGTTCACGACCTGTGGGAGAAGTCGGGACTGGAGATGTTGCCGTTCCCACAACAGAGTCTATTGGCTTCCGCCGTGATTGGTAGTTTTCACAAAGCGAAGAAGTTCGAGTACGTTGGCCCCTTCTCCGGACAAATCTCAGGACTCATCGACGAAATTAAGCCAGCAGGAAAAGTCGTCGAAGAGATGGTGAACGAAGCCGTCGATATTCTTTGTAATCGGATTCCCGACGAAGTCGTCGCGAAGGCGTAGACGTTACCGCGTTCTTCTAAACACGTAAGGACACCACTATGAAAACCATCAAGCTTGGATGCGCCTCCGGATTTTGGGGCGATTCGAATATGTCGACGCCGCAATTGCTCGCTTCGAAAGAAATGGACTACTTGGTATTTGATTATCTCGCTGAGATTACGATGTCGATTATGGCGCGGCAGAAGTCCAAGAATCCGGAGTTTGGCTATGCGCACGACTTTGTGTCCAAGGTCATGAAGGACGCGTTGCCCGAAATCGCTGCACAAGGCGTGAAGGTCGTGTCGAATGGCGGCGGCGTCAACCCGGAATCGTGTGGTCGTGCACTTGAGAAGCTCATTGAAGAACTCGGCCTCAATCTTAGCGTTGCCGTGATAACGGGCGACGATCTTATGCCCCGTGTTGATGAACTTCGCGCCGAGGGAATGAAGGAAATGTTTACGGGGACAACGATGCCAGACACGTTCATGAGCATGAACGCGTATCTCGGCGCATTCCCCGTTGCCGAAGCCTTGGCCAAAGGTGCGGACATTGTCGTCACCGGCCGTGGCGTGGATAGCGCCGTGACGTTGGGGCCATGTATACACGAATTCGGTTGGAAAGCGGATGACTACGACCAACTCGCCGGCGGTAGCCTTGCAGGTCACATCATCGAATGCGGCGCGCAAGCGACAGGTGGATTGTTCACGGATTGGGATATCGCCGACGACTGGGCCAACATTGGTTACCCCATCGTTGAAGTGAGCGACGATGGCAGTTTTATTGTTGGAAAGCCTGAAGGCACCGACGGCATTGTGTGTCCCGGGGGTGTGGCGGAACAAATGGTCTACGAAATTGGCGATCCACAAGTCTACATTCTGCCCGATGTGGTGTGTGACTTTTCCGAAGTTAAGATAACTGAGGTGGGCGACCAGAAAGTTAAGGTCACCGGCGCGAAAGGTTCCACAGCGACCGACACGCTCAAAGTCTCCGCCACGTATTTTGATGGATTTCGCGTCATTGTCGGCATCACGATTCGTGGAATCGATGCTGAGGGTAAGGCGCGCAAGACAGTCGAGTCCGTACTCAAGCGGTCGCGGCGCATGCTCAAAGAAGCGGGCGCGCCGGATTTCACCGAGGTGCATGCAGATTATATCGGTGCCGAGAGCGAATACGGTGTCCATGCAAGCGTGAAAAACGTGAGAGAAGTTTGGGGTCGACTAGGCGCGAAGCATCCCAGTATGGATGCCCTAAAGTTACTATTGCGCGAGATGACATCCTCTGGGACCTCTATGTCACCGGGAACAACAGGAGGCGGCGGAGGCCGCGCTACGCCTTCGCCGATCGTACGCCTCTTCTCAAGTACCGTGAAGAAGGACACCATGTCGGCGACGGTCCATTTCAATGGCGAGAGTTGGACGGTCCCGTTTGCGGAGGGCGCGCCGCTCGATACGAGTTCTATCGAACGCCCGACAATTGATAGCGGAATACCAGCCGGCGATACTGTCGAAGTTCCCCTCGTAACAATTGCGCACGGGCGTAGCGGCGACAAAGGCAACCACGCGAACATCGGTATCATTGCCCGTAAGGCAGAGTTTTATCCGATTATCCGCGAACAAATCACGATCGGCGTCGTTGCGGAATTCTTCGCACATTACTTGGAGGGCGGCGTCGAGCGCTGGGACTTGCCCGGGATTCATGGGATCAATTTCCTACTACACGACGTGCTGGGCGGCGGCGGCATGGCGAGCTTGCGCCACGATCCGCAAGGAAAAGCCTACGCACAAATGCTGCTCGATTATCCGGTCCAAGTGCCGAAGTCGTTACTCGATTCATAGTCGCAACACCGTTTTTCAGAAAGCGTTAGGAGGCAAGTTGCAATGCCAGTGTTAGGCACCAAAGTCGATCGACGGTCGGAAGAATTCCAACAGAACCGTTCGGACATGTTGGAAATGTTGGAGACCATCGAAAAACTGCATGAAGAAGCGGCAGCAGGTGGGGGAGCGGAAGCGGTTGCGCGCTTACGATCGCGGGAAAAGCTTCCCATTCGCGAACGGATAAGCCATGTGCTCGATCGCGATTCACCGTTTCTCGAAGTCAGCCCACTGGCGGCTTGGAAATCAAACTACAACGTGGGATCGGGATTCATCGTGGGCCTTGGCGTTATCAACGACGTCGAATGCTTGATCTTGGGCCACGATCCGTCTGTGAGGGCGGGCGCGTTTAACCCGTTCAATGCCAAAAAGCTGATGCGCGGACTCGAAATCTCCCGTGAGAACCGGATCCCGTACGTGCAATTTGTCGAATCTGCGGGCGCTGATTTGCGCGGCGAAACCGATGGGGACCCTGACGCCGCAACGAAGCGCGAAGTCAATCACTTTGCCGAATCGGGCCGACTCTTCTACGAGATCACTGAACTCTCCAAAATGCGCATCCCGACGATTTCGGTCGTGTTTGGATCGTCGACGGCCGGTGGCGCCTATCAGCCCGGCATGAGCGACTACAACATTTTTATTCGTAAACAGTCTCGGGTGTATTTGGGCGGACCGCCGTTGGTGAAAATGGCGACCGGTGAAGACGCCGACCATGAAAGCCTGGGCGGCGCAGAAATGCACACGCAGGTATCCGGCTTGGGCGATTACCTCGCGGAAAACGAACTGGATGGTATTCGAATGTGCCGCGAACTGGTTGGCCACCTCAATTGGCGGAAACATGGCCCTGGCCCAACCATGCCGAACGATGAACCAATTCATGATGCGGATGAGCTTTTGGGCCTTGTACACAAAGATCTGCGCACGCCGTTCGATATTCGCGAAGTCATCAGCCGTGTCGTAGACGGTTCGAGATTTGAAGAATTCAAACCACTGTATGGGCCTACGTTGGTCTGTGGGTGGGCGTCCATTGA
>Ga0315336_1005023_pt1 | contig 14922 bp, 18 predicted proteins | sample ASW5metaG_FD_204512 | JGI IMG/M metagenome (GOLD analysis project Ga0315336, IMG submission 204512) | Ammonia-oxidizing marine archaeal communities from Monterey Bay, California, United States - ASW #5 | ecosystem: Environmental > Aquatic > Marine > Intertidal zone | place: USA: California...
CCTTTATTCTTATCAAATCCATATCTAGAATCTTGCTTGTGCAATATACACATGTAGCGATCACGGGTAACCTTTGCAACAATCGAAGCTGCTGCAATTGCAGCACAGCGTCTATCTCCTTTGATAAAACCTCGCTGAGCAATCGGAAGCGAGGGAATACCAGAGCCATCTACAAGAACAAAATCAGGTGGTGGCTGCAGAGCGAGTATAGATTTACGCATCGCGGCGAACGTAGCTTCACGAATGTTGATTCGGTCGATTTCTCTAGGCTCAATCTCCGATACATTCCAAGCTAATGCACAACCGATTATCTGCATGTACAGATATTCTCGTGCAGTAGCGGTCAATAGTTTTGAATCCTGAAGACCAGGGATATGCTGACTAGGGTCCAACACGACAGCCGCCGCCGCCACAGGTCCGGCGAGGCATCCTCGTCCTACCTCGTCAACACCCGCAACTCGAGAAAAACCACGACGCCTGATAGTGTTTTCTATCGTGCGTCGAGCACTTGTCCGAGTCATCAACGACCTAAGTGATCTATTGGAAGAATCTCTCTGATAAACCGTAGCCTAAGAAAAATCAAAGTCTAGGCATACAGCTCTAGTTCGCACGCTTTCGTTCACGTATCCTGGCTGCCTTACCGCGCAAGGCTCGCAAGAAGTACAGCTTGGCTCGTCGCACACGGGCAGAACGCACAATATCAACACGGTCAATCACTGGTGAATGAAGTGGAAATATACGTTCAACACCCTGTCCGAACGATACTTTTCTAACCGTAAATGTTGCCCCGACGCCACCACGATGCATGCCAATTACTACACCCTCAAAAATCTGGATTCTTTCTTTTTCACCTTCTCGCACCTTGACATGTACTCGAACGGTATCTCCAGACTTGATCGCTGGTCGCTGAAGCAATTGCTTCTGCTCAATTGAGTCGATCGCAGTCATACACCAACTCCCTTCTTACGCTCGCTTAATAGGTTATCAAGAATTCCACGTTCCTCTTCATCGAGCAAGGCTTCTGACAGCAAGTCAGGACGCTTATCCAGCGTTCGACGTAAGGACTCTTGTTTTCGCCATCTAGAAATTTCTTCATGATTCCCGGTCAGAAGCTCTTCTGGTACTTTCATCTCTTGAATCTTTGATGGTCGAGTATAGTGAGGAAAATCAAGCAACCCTCTAACAAACGAATCTTCTGCAACCGATTTCGCTTCTCCAACCACTCCTGGCACCAAACGCATTACCGCATCGAGCACAACAAGTGCGGGTAACTCGCCTCCAGTCAGAACATAGTCGCCAATAGATATTTCTTCAGTTACCACCTGTTCACGAACTCGCTCATCGACTCCTTCATAGCGTCCACACAACATCACTAAATGTGATTGTCGACTTAATCGTTCCGCCATTTGGTGCGTAAATTTTTTTCCTTGAGGCGAAGTCAAAATGACTTCTGGCGGGCGCTCAGCCGTCGCTACGATCGAATCAACCGCACGAAAAATTGGTTCGCATTTCAAAACCATACCTGGTCCACCACCGTACGGCATATCGTCGACCACGCGATGGCGATCCTCAGTGAAATCTCGTAGATCGTGTATTCGGACATCGATCAATCCGCGGTCAATTGCACGCCCAATCACACCCTGTTTTAGGCATGATTCGATCATCCGAGGAAAAATCGTGACAATGTCACTTCTTAACTGTTTCACCATCTACCTTGCTACTTAGAGGTCTTATTGAGTTCTAGTAGTCCAGAAGGTGGTTCAATCACAATCACACCAGCTTTTGGATCAATTTTAACGCAAATATCATTCACCAGTGGTACAAGTAATTCCTCGCTACCTGTGCGTACAACCAATCGGCTTCCTTCAGAAGAACCCTCAACTTGAATCACTTCCCCAAGTACCAGCCCGTCCGAAAGCTGTACGTTGCAACCAATAAGCTCATGGCGATAGTACGTACCTTCTGGCAAAGGCAACAACTCTGTTGTTGGCACACGTAGTTCTAGGCCCAAGAACTCCTCGGCTTCAGTCATTGTTTCGATTCCATGAAAACCGACTATCGGTCGACCTTGATGCATTCGTACGTTTGTCACAATTAGTTGCTCGGTTTGTCCAGACCGACGCACGTGAAGCGTTGCACCAGCACAAAACCGTTGTTCAGGAAAATCTGTTTCGAGATTGACGATAAGGTGTCCGTTGATACCGTGTGTTCTAGCTATGCGACCAACCATCGCCATTTCATTCCATGTGCCAGCGTCATCCATCCTCAATGAGGTCATCTCGAAACTCAACAGTCACATTTGATCCATCCACTTCGGTCGCTATATCTGCCATGGTCCTGATTGCAGCTGCCATTCGTCCTTGTCGACCGATCATGCGTCCCAGGTCACCAGGTCCAGTTACCACTTCAATAGTTTTGGCTTCACCTCTCTCGATTTCTCGAACAGAGACGGCTTCAACATTATCAGCTAGCGCTCGAACCACAACCTCTACTACCGCTGCTGCTCTGGTCACGATGACGCAGCTTCCACCTCTTGAACAGATTCACGTTTACGGGATCGTGACAAGAGGGTACGCACGGTGTCAGATGGTTCTGCTCCCTGACCAACCCAATGACCTAGTCTATTTTCGTCAATGTCGAACGTCTCAGGATTCGTTCGAGGATTATAGTGACCCAGAATCTCAATAAATCTAGCATCTGGAGTCTTGGACGAATCGATTACGACAACACGATAATGCGGTTGTTTCTTTTTTCCAACTCGACGAAGACGAATTGCGAGCATTCCATTCCTCTCTATACAATTACCAAAAAAATGAAAAGACTTTCATTGTCAAAAACTGTGTCAATATGTCATGACTTATTCTTTTGATTCGTCATTAGCCGTGTCTCCATGAATGACACCTTGGTAATCTGTTGCAAGTGCTGGCAAAAAGATTCGAACAGGCGGCGGGACAAAATCTAGGCTACAACTAATCAAAAAAACAACTACAACTTCCTCGATAAAAATTCCTCTAAGCTACTCTCAATGCAATGTTTATGGTATCCCAAATTAAACAATACTGTCAATTAACACCTATTCGTGCACTTTTTAGATGTTGAGGTTATCTGTTTCTTACTGAATTCAGCTTTAGAACTAAATTTTCTTATGCAGAAGTCGTCACCGGAAACGAAACCGATTCCACAATAGACAATCCATATCCTTCGAGTCCGACAAACTTTCTTGGATTATTAGTCAAAAGCCGCATAGTCTGCACTTCTAGATCTCTAAGAATCTGGGCGCCGATTCCATAATCGCGCTGATCCGACATCACACCGAGCTTGCTACTTGCCTCACCATCATCCAAGCCTTTATCTGCAAGTTCATAAGCACTAATTTTGCTTGCCAGAGTCATACCTTGACGATCTTGATTAAGGTAAAGCAAGATACCACGATCTTCATTCGCGATCCGGGCTAATCCAGCTTGCAACTGTTGGCCGCAAGAACATCGCATAGAATGAAACACATCTCCTGTTAGACAGCGAGTATGCACCCTAACCAAAACGTTTTCACCATCACTGATGTCACCTCGCACGAGTGCCACATGCGTCTCTTTTCCGATGACATTTTCGTAAGCTATAATCTCAAACTCTCCATATTCTGTCGGCAGCTTCGCAAGAGCGAGGCGTTTTACTAACCGTTCGTTTTGCATGCGGTACTTAATAAGGTCAGCAATAGTAATCATCAACAGATCGTGCTGCTGTGCAAACTTTATTAGTTCAGGTACCCGAGCCATTGTGCCGTCATCATTCATGATTTCGCAAATCACGCCGGCGGGGGTCAATCCTGAGATCCTGGCCAGATCAACGGCAGCTTCTGTTTGACCGGCGCGTACCAGGACACCACCTGGCCTGGCTCGTAATGGAAACATGTGCCCTGGTCGAGCCAGATCAGAAGGTTGAGTCTTTGGATCTATTGCAGTACGAACCGTAATCGCCCGATCTCCGGCAGAGATACCCGTACTGGTTTCCTTCTTGGCTTCGATAGAGACGCAGAATGCTGTGTCAAAACGAGCTGTATTTTGGCTGACCATAAGTGGAAGATCGAGTTGATCCAATCTTTCAGTTGTCATGGGCATACAGATAAGGCCACGACCGTACTTTGCCATAAAATTAATAATTTCCGGTGTCACATACTCCGCGGCAATCGTTAGATCTCCTTCGTTTTCCCGCGTTTCATCATCAACAACAATGATCATCTGACCATTACGCAAAACCGCAATAGCCTCTTCAATCGAGGCAAATGAACTTGAATCCCTAGTCAAATGTTTCCTCTCTCGTCCAGTCTTTATGATTCAATAATGGACATCAAACGAGGTTACTGCACAAAAAATACCAGCCTTCATTTATATGATTGTTAACTCTTGTCTGCTCTTCCTAATTCCATGGCATGAATCACGTATTTGCCAAGAATATCGCATTCAAGATTCACAGACTCGCCTGTACGATAGGTTTTAAATGTCGTATGTTCCCAAGTATAAGGCACAAGTTGAATCTCAAACTGACTTACATCTAGATTAATAATCGTTAGGCTAACCCCATCCACAGCTATCGAACCACGCGAAACCAAGTAGGTGCGAAGGTCTGCGGGATAACCAATTGAAACCCAGTGGAAATCCTCATCTTTCCTAATACTTCCTACAGTGCCGATGGCATCTACATGCCCCTGAACAAAATGTCCACCAACCAGGCCATTCGCACGAAGAGGACGCTCAAGATTAACCAACTTGCCTGGTGTAAGACCGCCTATAGTGGTAACGCTGGATGTTTCTGGAGACACCTCTGCGTACATAGTGTTTCCATCGATTCTCGTTACCGTTAAACAGACTCCGTTTACTGACAGACTATCGCCACTAGATAACTGAGAACACAAGGTTGAAGTCAACTGCAGGTGATGCCCAACATCGCCTAAGGTCAACTGGTCGATCGTTCCAAGTGCTTCAATCAATCCTGTGAACATAACCCTCCATAAACATGTCTTCTCCACAGGGCTTCACGCTTACATTAGTCAACGTGCTTAAAGACACTTCTTGTGAAGTCAACCAAGATAAGCCTTGAGAGCCAAGCGACGTCGGTGATAAATACATCTGAACACGATCAACGACATCAGCGGTCCACGCCGCTCGATGAATAGTCGTTCCGCCTTCGAGTAAAAGCGACATTATTCCCAAGTCACCCATACGCACTAAAGCCATCTTTATCTTGCGGGATTCAAGACATTCAATTTTCGCGCCGGCTTTTACCAGAATCTCAACATCCCCAACCCTAGAATCCACGACCTTGGTCGTTGTAACGATAATAACGGGTCCATGATCGAGCGTGGAAAAAATTCTGGCAGTCGGAGGGGTCCGTAGTCGTGTGTCAAAAATCACGCGAGTTAGTGGTCGCCTCCGATGAACCTCCCGAGCTGTTAAAAGAGGGTCATCAGTTACAATGGTTCCTGAACCAACACCGATAGCATCCACTTCAGCACGCAATTGATGTGCGTGTCGATTTGCAGTCGTCGAAGTTATAATTGCACGACTACCCTCCTTGCTCGTTGTCCAACCATCTTTACTTAGGGCAATCTTCATAGTGACAAATGGCCGGTTATAACGGATAAAGGTAAAGAAATCTCGATTGACTTGGAAGGCTTCCCGACCACAAAGACCCACTTCTACCTGCACACCTTGATCTCTAAGAAAAGAGATTCCTCCACGTGCGACGAGCGGATTGGGGTCTTCAACCGCGACAACCACTCGTCTTATTCCTGATTCAACAATTTGCTCAACGCAAGGGCCAGTACGTCCAGTGTGACAGCATGGTTCTAGAGTACAAAACAGCGTCGCTCCTTTTGCTGCAGGTCCAGCGGCACTCAGAGCGTGAACCTCAGCGTGTGGAGAGCCAGCTTCTTGATGATATCCTGAGCCTACGACAACTCCATCCGATACGATAATGGCCCCGACGATTGGGTTTGGGCTTGTTCGACCCCGTCCTCGCAATGCGAGGCGCAACGCCTGATTCATATATTCGAAGTCAGATAGAGCCATAAAACACTAACCCTTGCTGAATCCAAAGCGTCAATCAGGCTCGGATTCAATTCTCTGTCGACGCAACATGAGAGCCTCGACCGCTGCTCGCGGCTCAATGCGACCAGCAATCACTTCACTCATTTTCGAGGTAATCGGTAGTTCAACTCCATGAGAAGTCCCAAGTAACAGCGCGGCATCCGTCGTACGAATACCCTCAGCCACCATCGACATTCCAGTTACAATTTCGTCAAGAGATTTCCCCTTACCAAGTTCAAACCCCACACGCCGGTTACGACTCAGCTTACCAGTGCAAGTTAAAACAAGGTCACCCAGCCCACTTAGACCAGAAAGCGTTTCCCTGCGAGCTCCCAGTGCATATGCCAAGCGCGATACTTCGACTAATCCTCTTGTTATTAGACCAGCCAGAGCGTTCTGACCAAGTCCCAACCCTTCAACAACTCCTGCCGCTATAGCAATCGTATTCTTAAGCGCCCCACCAATCTCCACACCAATGACATCATCACTGCCATATAGGCGAAAATAGCGGGATCGGAACTGTTGTTGAATTAAATCACGCATATCGGTTCGAGAAGAGGCGACCAGAACGGCTGTGGGTAATTCGTGTGCTACCTCAAGCGCGAAGCTCGGACCCGACAACACCGCGATGGCACTCGATGGATTGACCTCTTGCTCAATTACTTCAGACATTCGAAGCATTGTTTTTGGTTCGAGGCCTTTCGTTGCACTAACGATCGTGGTACGGGGTGCTAGAAATTCAGCAGCCTGCTGTACTACAGATCGCAACCCATGTGAAGGAACTGCCACTACGACACAGTCGGATTCACTAAGCGCCTCCTTCATCGAGTCCATAGGATTAACGTTAGCCGGCAACACAATTTCTGGAAGGTAGGCATCATTCATACGATCACGTAATAATGTTTCAACAAGTGACTTGTTCCGCGCCCACAAATGCACCTTGTGCCCAATACGACCCAAGTGAATTGCCATAGCAGTACCCCAACTGCCGGCTCCTAGAACTGCTATTTTTTGATCCATCGTCTTCTTAACCTTGGATTTCAGCACCAAGTCGAGGCTCTATGCCCAACTTTAATCTGGTGATGTTTTCCCAATGCCGGTAAACAATCAACGCTGCCGAGAATGAAGCAACGACGACTATATGTAAAGGTTCAGCAATAAGATAAGTCAGAGGCACGAGAGTAATCGAGGCAACAATGGAACCTACCGATACATACCGAGTTCGCCAAACCAAAACGAAAAACAGTCCAGCCGTTGCAGCAACAGCGACCGGCGCCAGCACACCAAAAACACCAGCTGTAGTCGCAACTCCTTTCCCTCCACGAAATCGTAGCCACACTGGATATATGTGACCAATAATTGTGGCAAGCCCAACTGCAGCACAATTCATATCGCTTGCACCCATACGCTCTACAACTAGAACGGGCACTACACCTTTAGCCGCATCTAACATCACCACCGCCAAAGCTGCAGACCTGCCCGCCGCACGGAGAGTGTTTGTTGCACCGATGTTTCCACTTCCAATTTGTCGAACGTCAATTCCAGAGAACTTCCACGTTAATAAAAGTCCAAACGGAATCGAACCAACAATATACCCAAGCAAAACAAGTGTTGTATTCATAGCTGGGCACGCACCAAGTAAACCGAGTCAACGGCCCCGACCTAAAAACCAATCTCGGTGATTTCAATCACGATCTTCCAGTATTCGACGAACCATGTCGAGTGCGAACTGGGATGCTTGGTAATTGACAAGCTCACGTCCGCCATAAAACCTCATTGTTCTGACCTCCTGTCGATCAGGGGTTTCTACCGCAAACACCACCATACCTACGGGCTTCTCTTGCGTTCCCCCGGCAGGCCCGGCAATACCTGTTACACCAATACCCAGTTCTGTTCCGGCATTACTTCTTACACCGGAGGCCATCGCTGCTGCCACAGACTCACTAACCGCGCCGTGCTCATTGAGCATAAATTTTGGCACGGCAAGCCGCTTAATTTTTGTGTCGTTTCCGTAAGCCACCACACCCATTTCAAAGTAATCTGAACTACCAGGCACATCCGTGAGTCTTGATGAAATAAGCCCTCCTGTACATGATTCAGCCACTGCGATCTTCCACTTCCGAGCGCACAAGAGATCGCCAACCACTTGTTCCAACTTGCGTCCGTCACTGCTATAAAGCGATGAACCCAACGTCTGGGCTAAATCCTGAACTGCCCGATCTAATAACGCTAATCCTTCAGTTTCTGTGGCCGTGCGTACCGACAAATGAATCTCAATACGACCAAAAGTTGCCAAAATTGACGTTGCAATAGGAGGTTTCTTGTTCTGCCAAGGCGAATAGATTGGTTGTGTAAGCTCCTCGACCTGAGATTCAGTAAGACCAGTTATTCTTAGCACTCGCCTAGACAAACACATATCACGGGTCCGATTTCGCAATCGATCCCACAATGATTCATCAAACATTGGTTCCAATTCGCGAGGAGGACCTGGTAAAGCTACGATGATCTTATCTCGCCAATGAATCCATAACCCTGCCGCTGTGCCACGTGGATTTGGCAGGAGCGTTGCACCTTTAGGTAAAAGCGCCTGACGCCGATTGACATCAGGCATCCGCAAGCCCCTAGAAGAAAATCTCGTGCGGATCTGATCAACGATTTTAACGTCTTCTACGAGAGGTGTTTCTAAAACTTGAGCAATTACTTCACGCGTGAGGTCATCTTCAGTGGGTCCTAATCCACCGGTCAAAAATACCGCATCTACGCGACCCACTGCATGCCGAAGTTCATTTCCTAACTCTACATGGTTATCGCCAACAATAGTCTTGCCGCGCACCTCAACTCCAAGATCGTTCAATTTTTCAGTAATGTAAATTGAGTTTGTATCACTGCGAAATGGTGTCAACATTTCGCTCCCAATCGCAATAATCCAAGCTGTCTCGATCGGACGCGGCACATTACTACTCACATCAACCATTGGGGCACTATCCATAGAGCGATATGAATTAAAACGTTAACGTACAATCCGGCTACGACATCATCCATCATAATGCCCCAGCCACGTGCTAGCTGTTCACACCAACGAGCAGGATACGGTTTGACGATGTCAAATAATCGAAATAAAAAGAATGCTAGCAATATAACTGTAGTCGTTGGAGGAAGAAGCATCAGAGAAACCAACATGCCGACAACTTCATCGACAATGACAACTCCAGGATCTTCACTCTCAAGAACCTGCTCCACAATCGTTGAAGCCCAGACACCCACAAAAAATAAAATGGTGACGACAAGGATCTCAACCGTGAAAGATGCAGAATCCTTTATAAACCAAAACACTAACAGTCCAACGACTGATCCTATAGTTCCAGGAGCTATCGGAATATAACCAGCCTTGAATACTGTTGCAATCGCAAAAGCTAATCGATTCATTCACTATTCCCAATAATTTGTTTAATCCTTTTCACTGAACTGAATTAGCAACGCCTATCCAGGAAATCTGAATGGCCCCAGTTAGAGAAAGAATTTATTTTGTCAGCCATTAAGTGTTTTTCATGATGACTTAACCACTCTGGTCGCAGCGACACGATCATGAAGCGTGCGATCGTGCTGATCAAACAAGCCAACCACAAAACCGATCCCGCAAGGCAAAACCGAAATGAGATAGGCAGCCGCTCGCAGCAAGCCTGTGCCAAATCCTACGGAATTTCCATCAACGCAAATTACTTTGATACCAAAAGCCATTTTCCCGAGAGTCTGCCCGCCCGCCACTGTAAACGCAACAACATAACCCCCAGTTAATAAGAAAAGGAAGCCAGCTAGTGGTGCAACGGGAAGGTTCAACCATTCAGTAAATGCTAATCCAGAAAGCTTCAACGTCATGTACACAACAACTGCATTGATACAAACCATCAGAACAATATCAAGAACGGCTGCACAAAGACGATGAGATCTTGAAGAAGCAGTCATTGAAGACCTTTCAACGCCTGAAGCAATTGATTCTCGGACGCCTCTATCCAAGGCTTCACTATTTGGTGCTCCATCTGTTGGGTACTCTAGAAACAGCGGTAGTTCAAGATTTGACAAATCCTCTTCAGGCTCTGCCTTGAAACGCGAAGTCCCAGATTTAACCTGGTGTTCCAGATGAAGTGGAAGTTCGGCTAGTTCGCCACTCTTTAGATCGGAGCGAATCACTGGGTCCGATTCCGTGAGGGAAGCAGCTTTGAGAGATAAATCGTAACCGCAATGTCGGCATCGCTCAGCAGACCCAAAACCGACGTAATGACATTTTGGGCACCTCATTACAAGTCAAGTGTACTCCACTAAAGGCCTACGTCTGAGGGCCAAGAATAATGCTTTGCGAGCCGTCTAAGAATCTTTGTTGTCCAGCAAATCCTTAAGTTCAGTCATAAACTCACCAATATCCCTGAAATGCCGATAAACAGAGGCAAATCTAACGTAGGCCACTTTATCGAGCTCCTTAAGTTCACGCATGACGAAACCGCCAACTTCAGCTGCCGCAATCTCTTTTTCAGGTTGTTCCTGTAAGGCTGCTTCCACGCGGTCCGCAATAGCTTCCAGCATCGCTGCACTGACAGGCCTTTTTTCACACGCCTTCAATAAACCAGCCATAACCTTCTGTCTATCGAATCTCTCACGATTTCCATCTTTTTTCACAACCATGTAAGGAATCTCGTCGATTCGTTCGTAACTCGTAAAGCGACGGCCACAACCGAGGCATTCCCGTCGACGACGTATGACCTGACCTTCTTTCCCCTCGCGAGAATCGACAACCTTGTCACTTAGGTGATTACAAAATGGGCACTTCACCGTGAACCCCTTTCAGTTCAAGTCAGCACCGAGTACTAGTCATCACTTCTAGAGAGCACAATAGCGTCCATGCGAAACAGATTCAAACCATCCTGCGCCATTAGAATTGAACCAGCAATTGCGACTGGTATAAATAAAATGGCATGCAGAACGATCGCTGCAGCCACGGCTTGGTCGTTCGGCACTCCATAAAACAGTGTACAACCGATTTGAAATGATGCGTGAAATCCACCCACCCCGGCTGGTGTAGGCACCGAAAGACCTACAACCATGAGAGATAGAAGCAAAAACGCTCCCGTAAAAGGTAAACCCAATCGAAACGCTTCGGTAGTAGACCACACTCCTGTTGCGACAATTAACCAATGAAGAATGGAGAGTGCCATGGCCAAGGACAGAATACCTGGCCGTCGAGCGGCACCCAAGCCCAGCACAAATGTTCGCAAAAGTCGTCCAAGAACGGTGGCTAGACGCTTCGAAAGTATTTTATCGGCCTTCAGTACTAGCCGCTCAACCGATTCAGGATGCTTTGTAATGAAAAAAGCCAATGACAAGGCTAGGAAAGCGCCTAGCGCTCCCAAGACTCCACCGATTTTAATTGTCTCAAGCACTCGCCCTGCCACAACACCACCAGTTGGTTCAAAATTCATTAAGAAAACTCCAAATAGGAGCAGTACTGTTATGAAATCAAGCAACCTTTCGATAAGGACGGTTGCAAAAGCCGACGAAGCACTCACACCCTCCTCCCTAGCGAGAAGATATGGGCGTAACACTTCACCGGGACGCGCTGGCAACAGCGCTGAGGCTGCGAAGCCAATAATGGTAGTCCGCAATGCAGTTGTGAAATGAGTTCGGCCGATAGGTATCAGGATAATTTGCCAGCGTAGAGCTCGAACAAAGTAGGCTAACGCTGTCGTCCCTAATAAGATGGCAAGATAACTTAGACGAGCATTTCGAATCTCAAGCAAGACAAGATCTAAATCAATGTTCCAAAGAAAGAAAGCTAGTAAGCCTCCAGTCACACACACGATGAGAATGGTTCGAAGATGACGGAACATCAACACATATGTTCAGTGGTATTAGTTCAATACGCTTTTGACTATCCACCACAGCATAATCATAAACCTGTGTAAATATCACGATGTCGGACGTTTCGACGCGGACTGTACTACAAGGTCGGCAGCAAGTCGACGTCCAATCGATTTACTGCTTGCCGGCTCAACATAATCGACTGTAAGCTTGCACTTTCCCATTGGCCTACAGGAGGGTCTACCGTGTCGATGCAAACAATTCTCGAAACATCGCTGTCTGGACTTACCAGTCACTCTCGTGGAAAAGTCCGGGACATGTATGAAATTGAAGATAAATTATTAATGGTCACGACTGACAGAATTTCAGCATTCGATGTTGTATTGGAATCTGGAATTCCTGATAAAGGAAAGGTGCTGAATCAGCTTTCAGCTTTCTGGTTTAACCAAACAAAAGATATCGTCGCTAACCAATTCATTACCATGGATCCTTCAGAGTACCCGATGTCTACACACGTTCACGAGTCTGTTCTGAGAGGGCGCTCCATGTTGGTGAAACGGACTGAACCGATCCTCATTGAGTGCGTTGCTCGAGGATATCTTTCAGGTTCTGGCTGGAAAGACTATTGCAAAACAGGTTCAGTCTGTGGAGTGCCTCTTGCTTCAGGCTTACGTGAGTCAGAAAAACTACCTTCACCAATTTTCACCCCTGCAACAAAAGCTGCATCGGGCCATGACATAAACATTAGTGAGGAAGAAGCTGGACAATTAATTGGACGTGACCTAACCACCCGCCTTAAGGAAATCACGCTAGCTCTTTATGCAAGAGGTGCAACCCACGCGGAATCGTGCAATATAATCGTCGCTGACACGAAATTTGAATTTGGTCTTATAAAAAATGGCGATGAAGAAACAATTGTTCTTATCGACGAAGTGCTTACACCAGATTCTTCAAGATTTTGGCCGATGGCCAGTTATGAGCCAGGTCGGGCCCAACCGAGCTTCGACAAGCAGTATGTAAGAGACTATCTTGAGGAGATAAAGTGGAACAAGCAGTCTCCCGGGCCGTCACTACCGGACGAAGTCGTAATGCGAACACGTGAAAAATACCTTGAAGCCTTTCGAACATTGAGCTCTAAGGACCTATCGTAACCAAATGTTTTATTGTTTAATCCGTCGAAAATATGTTTAAAAAGCAGTGAAAGGTCATAGTTCGTGCAAAATAGATTAAAGCGCTTAGTCGAGGAGATGCTGGAAAAGGGTATCGACTATGATGATGCGCGACAGGCTTTGGAACGTCAATTTATTACCACCGCATTGAGCCGTTCGAATGGCAGTCGAGGAAAAGCGGCGAATTTGCTTGGAATGCACCGCAACACACTTAGTCGAAAAGTTTCAGAGTACAACTTAAAAAGATAGCTGTAATTTCACTTTACTCACCAAAGAGCGAAAAGTTGGGAGACCCACGGAACACTTTAAATACAGTCCTTGCCCTCTGTTGACACCCACTGTACATCAGCTATAATTAGCAGTTGTCCACAGCAACTGCCAGCGCACAGAGAACGCTCTAGGCGCCGTAAGGAAAGTTGTTTCATTAATTTCAAGGGAGTATGGAGTTTAGTCTATGAAAGTCAGACCACTACATGACCGCATCATCGTGCGACGCGTCGAGGAAGGCGAACAAAGAATCGGCGGAATCATCATTCCTGATACGGCCAAGGAAAAGCCCATGCAGGGAGAAGTCGTCGCGGCCGGTAACGGCAAGGTGAGAGATGATGGCAAGGTCGTTCCAATGGGCGTCACGACCGGGGATGTCATATTGTTTGGTAAGTACTCCGGTCAGGAAATCAAACTGGATGGCGAGGAGCTGCTGATCATGCGTGAGGACGAAGTCCTTGGCGTCATCGAGGGAAAGCCTTCCAAAAAAAAGAAAAAGTAACAAGGCGTTAAATGGGTGCGTGACTATGCGCAGCCTAATTACTTGACGCTAAATCATTATCTTCCTTCAGGAGTACAGTCATGGCAAAGCAGATCGTCTACGGTGAGGAGTCGCGGCAGGCAATCCTACGCGGCGTTAACGCACTCGCCGACGCCGTCAAAGTAACACTCGGACCTAAAGGGCGGAACGTAGTACTTGATAAGAAGTTTGGATCACCAACTATCACCAAGGATGGCGTTACGGTCGCCAAAGAAATCGACCTAGAAGACGCTGTTGAAAATATGGGCGCACAAATGGTGCGGGAAGTCGCGAGCAAGACATCGGATATTGCCGGTGATGGCACCACAACAGCAACAGTACTCGCACAGGCCATGTATCGTGAAGGTGCGAAGAATGTGGTTGCAGGTGCGAATCCGATGGAACTTAAACGCGGTATTGAACAGGCGGTTGAGGTTATCGTTGGTTCGCTCAAAAAACAGTCCAAGGCCGTGAGCGGTAACATGATTGCCCAAGTCGGGACGATCTCAGCAAATAATGATCCGACTATAGGCACAATTATCGCCGAAGCGATGGACAAAGTCGGCAAGGATGGAGTCATTACCGTCGAAGAGGCTAAGACACTCGAGACCTCGCTTGACGTTGTCGAAGGCATGCAGTTTGACCGTGGATACCTCTCTCCCTATTTCGTGACTGACCCAGAACGCATGGAAGTCAGTCTCGAAAATCCAGTGGTGCTAATCCATGAAAAGAAGATTAGCGCGATGAAGGACCTTCTACCATTACTGGAACAGGTAGCTCGACTTAGCCGACCACTCCTCATAATTGCGGAGGATATTGAAGGTGAAGCCTTGGCAACATTAGTCGTGAACAAGCTTCGTGGCACGTTAAATGTCGCGGCGGTCAAAGCGCCTGGGTTTGGTGACAGACGTAAGGCGATGCTGGAAGACATCGCTACATTAACCGGTGGCAAAGCTATCACTGAAGACCTTGGATTAAAACTTGAGGGGATTCAAGTTGAGGACCTTGGAAAAGCCAAGAAAATCACAATTGA
>Ga0315336_1005024_pt1 | contig 14921 bp, 10 predicted proteins | sample ASW5metaG_FD_204512 | JGI IMG/M metagenome (GOLD analysis project Ga0315336, IMG submission 204512) | Ammonia-oxidizing marine archaeal communities from Monterey Bay, California, United States - ASW #5 | ecosystem: Environmental > Aquatic > Marine > Intertidal zone | place: USA: California...
CAATCTTGGTCGCTTCCCAGCGTCGCCGCTCCGCCAGGCTTAGCTCGACCTGCGCGCGGGGCGGTGCGATTTCGACCCGATAGGTGTACGCCGGGCCGCCGGCGCGGAGATGGTCGTGCAGCACGAGGTCGTACTGGCCATCCGCGGGAGCGGTGAAGCGAACGTAACTGTCGGGTTTGCCAAGGTTGTCGTCGTTCGCGGCGATCTGTTTGTTCTTGTTGTCGATGTGCCGCACGCGAATCAGCGGATCGAGTGGCGAGCGGAGCCGCCGGGCGAAGACCTGCACGTCCAGCACTTGCCCCTTTTTGGCGGAGAAGCGGAAGTGATCGACGTCGCCCGGCTGTTGGATGACGCCGTTCAGCGCCCCCGGGACCGTTGCCGGCGTCGCCTTCTTGACCTGGTCGTTTGGTTCGACCTCCAGAGTGTTTTCCAGCTCATTGAAGCGAACAACATTTGGCGACGGTGCGATGCCATGCTCGTCCTGACAGAAGAGGCCCGTCTGTGTCGGTCCGTCGGATGGCAAAGCGATCTGCTCGTTTCGTTCGCCCGCCACGTCCCCGCGCCAGGAGACGTTCAGCGCCTCGCCGGGCCGACCTCCGGCAGGGAACACCGCCAATGGGCGAGGAAAGCGACCCAGGTGCAGCCGGTAGGTGCAGGCGTCGTTGCCGCCGAACGCGCTTTCGCGGACACTGACGACATACCGACCGTCAGCCGGAGCGACGATCGACACGACACTATCTTGCCGAACCAACGCGGTGTCGTCCGCGGCGGCTAGCTCGAACCGCTGGGCATCGAGAATCGCCAGGTGCGGGTCAAAAAACGTACGGCCCAATCGTAGCCCCTCGATCTCCGCGGTAATTCGCTCCCCCTGCTTGGCCTCGACGATAAAATAATCGACGTCTTCGCTTTTGATCTTGCCGCGAATCGTAACGTCCAGCTCAACCGCCTGCGGCTGGGAGAACTCGTTGTTCGGTTCCGTTTCGGCAATCTCTGGCAGGGCGCCAACGTGGAAGGTTCGCACGCGGGTGATGCCGGTTGCCGTCCGGACGCGGATCGGATGGATACCCAACGGGCAGTCGGCCGCGATCGAAAGCGTGGCTTGGGTATGTTTGCCGTTGACCGCCTTTAGTTCAGTGAAGGAGATACCGGGCCGAGAAAAGACGATCTCTTGTGGGTTCCGTCCGATTCGCGCCCCGTAGAAATTTGCCACTACTTCGGTTCCGCGTTGGCCACCTTGCGGGGCGATATTTCCTAATCGAGGATCGGCTCCGCGGGCCTTACAGGCCGGAGTGAATATTGCGAAGGCAACGAGCAGCGCTCCGACCGTTCGAGCTGAACGGCATTTCGCCGAGTGTTCAAGAAACTGTGCCAACCAGTTGAAGCAGTGCATAAAAAATCGGTTTACGCCAACAGATCCTCTCGGACCTGTCCCCCCTTGACGATTTCGATCGGCCGGCCGCCCGGCGACATCAGTTCTTTATCGGCGACAATTCCCAGGCATCGATAGACGGTCGTGGCCAGGTCTTCCGGGCCGATCGGATCGGCGTCGGGCTCGGTGGCGGTCGCGTTAGTAGTGCCATACGCAATCCCCGGCCGAATTCCGCCACCGGCCAGTACCACGCTAAAGACTTTTGGCCAATGGTCGCGGCCCGCGTCGGCGTTGATCTTCGGTGTCCGGCCGAATTCGCTGGAGACCATCACTAATGTTGTTTCCAGTAGTCCCCGCTGGTCCAGATCGCGAATCAGTTGCGCGAAAGCCTGATCGAACGCAGGCATTTGATTCCGCATGTTTTGCGTGATCTGCTGGTGATGATCCCAGCCGCCGTAGGTCAGCGTGACGAACCGCACTCCCGCCTCGACGAGCCGGCGCGCCATCAACATCCGTTGCCCCGCCGGATGCCGACCAAAAGCGTCGCGAAGTTTTCCATCCTCGGCCCCGATGTCGAAGGCCTCGCGGGCCGCTTTCGATTCGACCAACTGAAACGCTCGTTCATAAAATGTATCCATTGCGCCGACAGCATCCGACTTGGTCTTCTTGGCAAAGTGGTCGTTGACCGCCTCCAACGCCGTGCGACGACGCGCAAACCGTGCGTCGTCGATGTCGGAGGTGCGAGACAGGTCGCGAACCTGGAAACCTTTGGCGGCCGGATCGCTGCCGAGGCTGAAAGGTGCAAACGACGAGCTAAGATAGCCTGACCCGGCGTACGGCGTCGGCTGATTCGGTATGCAGACATACGGCGGCAGGTTGTTGCGCGGTCCCTGCTCGTGACTGACGATGCTGCCCATGCTGGGATAGACCACCGCCGGACTGGGGCGATAGCCGGTGAACATGTTGTGCACACCCCGCTCGTGGGCCGCTTCGGCATGGGTCATCGAGCGAATGATCGCCAGCTTATCCATGACCTGCGCCGTTTGAGGCAACGTTTCGCTCAGCCCGATGCCTTCGACGTTCGTCGGAATCGACTTGAATTCGCCCCGATATTCAATCGGCGCGTACGGCTTGGGATCGAAAGATTCTTGGGCAGAGATTCCCCCGGGCAGAAAAATCTGTATGACGCTCTGCGCGGTCGGTTCGACCGGGTCGTAATTTTTCTGCTCGGCCAAGGCAGTGCGGAGCGAGAAGAAATCTTCCAGGCTCAGTCCCAACGCGGCAACGGCCCCAACGGTCAAGAACCCGCGGCGCGTCGGCCCTCGCTCCGGCGAGCGATGGACCGGATGAACACGATAACAAGCCATCTGGCACCCTCCCTGTTCTTACGGCGGCAGGCCTAACTCGACACGTCCGTTGCGCGAACCGGCTCCGATCGAATGCAAACGGTCAAAACCCCAATTCGACCGGTGCAGGTTGGTGTCGGCGTACTACCCGCTGCGCTCAGCAACGGTCGCCTCGACCCAACGGTGGGACAACTGGCAGAATAGCGGCTGGGCCGCCGAGTGTCAAAAAGTTTCTCTCACCCGTTGAGTTGGAAAACGCCTCGGTCTTATGGCTTTTCCAGCAGTAGAGTAGGTGCCGCATCTACCTTCTCGGGGTGCCATGGCCTGAAACGCCGCTCTACACGCCCCGTGGCCACTCTTGTATTTACTTTACCTAGAAAAGTAGGTGCGGCACCTACTCTAATTGAGATACAAGTCGGGAGACCCGCACACAGCAGAGGACGAGAATCGTGGCATGCTCCGTTGTAATATCGTAGGCAGATCAGAGAATTACCGAGAGTAATCAACGCTCCCAGCCATTTCGGGGTTTTTTGAGGTTATAATCACCGGGTGATGACCGCACCAGAAGACAGAGCGGCTGCGATTGAACGCCAATCTCTCGAACTCGGCAAATGGGGAAATCTCCTGATGGCTGTGGCCGGTGTCGGCGCAGCTTACTTGTCTCACTCCGATGCCTTGCTAGTTGACGGACTCTATTCAGGAGTCAATTTCTTCTCGGCAATGATTGCTGCGAAGGTCAGTGTGGCCGTGCTGCAACCCGCAGACAGACGATACCCGTTTGGCTACGCAGCCTACGAGGCGCTCTACGTGAACTTCCGGGCAATGGTGCTGCTAGGCATCATGGTCTTCGCGGTCTTTGGCGCATTGCAGAAGATTACGACCTACGCTACTGGCGGCGAAGTGCCGAAGCTTGTCTTCGAGCCAATCATGATCTATGCCGTGGTGATGGTCCTAATCTGTGCGTCACTCGCCGCTTGGCACTATTACAATTGGCAGCGATCAGGAAAACGCAGCGAATTGCTAATAACAGAAAGCAAGGCGGCAATCGTCGACGGCGTGATCAGCGGCGGCGCGGGTGGCGGCCTGGTGGCAGCCAGTCTTTTACGAGGCACGACGCTGGACTTCATCGTCCCTGTTGCGGATTCTATCGTGGTCCTGGTCATGGCTGCACTTATCATTCGTCAGCCGGTGCTGATGTTCCTCGGCTCACTACGCGAAGTCGCCGGAGGTGCCGCCGAGCCCGCCGTCGTGGAACAGATGCGAACGCGGATCGACGAGCTTCTGTCTGACGTCCCCTTCGGCCTCATAGAGTTGGCGATTACAAAGTTGGGCCGCACGCATTATGTCGTCGCCTATTTAAACCCAGACACACCCGTTGAAGGTGCCGTGGTAGACGCGCTGAGAAACAGGATAGAGTCAGCTTGTGTCGAAGTACTTGGCGACGCGAAGGCAGAACTGGTCATCACGGCGACTCCTCCCTATCCGAAGTAGCGCAACGCTGTGAGCCGTACGCGCTAGCGCCGGGTGAATCCGGGCCACGTGTTGCCTCCGGCGCTACCCGTGGCTAGCGCCAGCGGCTCAGGTAGGCAACGCGCAAGGCGGCCAGAAACTGTTGCTGAAATCCTGCCGCCGATTCATAGAATGGATACTTGCCGGGAGATCCAGAAGAGATGCGGATGGCGGAATGTGGAACTATATTGCCTCTGACCCCTCCCCGACTTTTGTCCACAGCTAAGGAGGTCAAAATGTCCTAAACTCGAGACCATTTGTCCCGTGCGACTTGCAGATCGGACTGCAAAAGCTGTCGTCAATCAAAATGACGACGGACAGAAGTGTTGACTTTTGACCCAAAACATGGGACCCCAGACAGTGGGACAAAACTGAAGGCGGAATTCGGAATGGGAGTTGAGGGAAGAGAGTTCTTGCTACTGATTCGATTCTTCTTACTACGGAGTCACAGGGGGCACGGAGAATGAAAAGAGAGGTTGGAGAAAATAATTACTCTGATTTCTCAGACCTTCCCCGTGTTTTCCGTGTCTCTGTGGTGAAACCAAGACGGAGAAGGTCACCAGGCTTGGAACTACGGAGTCCCCATTGCCACAGGTTAGTATGCCACCGATACTTTTACGCACGCCCACCTCCCAACTCCAGAACCCCTGCAAACTATGTCCTACTTCCGCTCCAACATTGAATCGATGACTGGCTACGTTCCAGGCGAGCAGCCGCAGGCGGAGAAGTTTATTAAGCTCAATACCAACGAGAACCCGTATCGGTGTTCGCCGAAGGTGTTGGCGGCGATCGGCCAGGCGGTGCAGGCGGGGCTGCAGCGCTATCCCGATCCGAGCGCGTCGGCTTTTCGTACTGCCGCTGGAGACCTGCTGGGAGTCGATCCCGATTGGTTGCTTTGCGGCAACGGCAGCGACGACATTCTCACGATTGTGACACGAACGTTTGTCAATGCGGGCGATCATGTCCGCTTTGCCAATCCCAGCTACGTGCTCTACCGTACGCTGGCCCAGATTCAAGGCGGCGAGTGTCACGTTGTGAATTACCAGGACGATTGGTCGTTGGGCGAGGAGTTCACCAAGTCGTGTGACCGGTTGCGGATTGCGTACCTGGCCAATCCGAACAGCCCATCGGGTACGACGCTCGCGCCGGACACAGTGGCCCAGATTGCCGACGCCCTTCCCTGTCCGCTGCTGGTCGACGAGGCGTATGCCGATTTTGCCGAGACCGATTGCGTCGAACTGGTCGCCCGTAATGAAAAAATTCTGGTTGCGCGTACTCTCAGCAAGTCGTATGCGCTGGCAGGACTTCGGTTTGGCTTTGTGATCGCTCAGCCGCAGGTCATCAGCCAGTTGGCCAAGGTGAAAGACTCGTACAATTGCGACGCCCTGTCGATCGCCGGGGCGACCGCGGCCATCTGCGATCAGGTGTGGCTGGGGCAGACTCGGGACGCGATTCTCACCACCCGGGCGCGGCTGTCGGCAGAACTAAGGGCGCTGGGATTTGAGTGTGTCGACTCGCAAGCCAATTTCATCTGGTGCCGACATCCTCAAAACGAGTCGGAGCAACTCTACCAGTGGCTGAAAACCGAGGGCGTCCTGGTTCGCTACATGAACTTCGCGGGCTGGGGCGACGGCCTGCGAATAAGCGTCGGCACCGACGAGCAAATCGACGCGCTACTGGCTCTGTTGAAGAGGGCACTCTAGTGAACGTTTTTTCTTCCCCTCTGGCTCTCGACTCTCAACCCTCAACCCTAGACCCTCAACTTTCCCTGTTAGGTTGGGTATTTGGGGAAACGTCTTCCGGTGGGGAAGGCTTTGTTCGGGAACTGCCTGGTCCCCAGCCGATGCTAACCGTTAAGGACCATAGAATCGATTCCTGCGAAAGTCCTTACGTAGCCGGTACGGCTTGTCAAATCCGTGGCTGGCTTCGGCACGCTGTTCGTTCCCCGCTAGCGACCCTGAACCGCCTGAGCTGTAATGCACCGCACGTTCGTTCTACCACTGGTTGGCGGAATGTTGCTTCTGGCTGCGGCACCTCTGCAGGCTCAACTCAGCTTCGAGCCGGCGGTGCCTCAACCGATCGTTGCGTTGCCACCGGCAACCGTTGTCGGAGTCGAGGGATCCTCCGGGCAGTTTTCTGCCACGTCGACCACCAACACGATGTTGTGGAAGCAGTATCAGGCGCTGCAGACCGGCACCGAGAGTTATCGATGCGAACAGTGCGGCGGAGGACTTCGCTATCCGCATCAGCGGTGCAGTTGCAACACGCACATGTTTCCCTGGATCGAGGGACCGGGCAATTGCGACAGCTGGTGTGTTGGCCCGAAGTGGGCCGTCGAGGCCACTGGTCTGTTCTTGTTTCACGACGATGCCGATTGGGATCGGGTGATCGGCGACGTTGGTCTGACAGAAACGCTCCTCGATCAGTTCGACCACGGCCCCGGCGGGCGCGTGTTTGCCACAGCTTACAACGATTCAGGCTTCGGCATGCAAGTTGGCTACGAGGGGGTCAACGAGTGGGGCGCCCGGGCGGAGTTCGAGCCCGCGGCTGGTGCGCTGCGAACGTTCGATTACCAGACGAGGCTCAATTCGGTTGAGGTCAACTTTCTGCCCCGCGTGGAGTTCCCCTGGAAGTTTTTCTCCGGGTTTCGTTACGTGGAGATCAGCGAGGATTTCGTCGATTTTACGACCAACGCCAAACCGAATCCTGTGCCCGTCAGTGCGCCGGTTGCTGAGACGCCGGTCGTCGACTCGGGGACCAGCTTTCTGCTGAAGAATCGGCTGATCGGTTTTCAGCTGGGCGGCCGACGCGATACGTGGCAGTGGGGCAAGTGGCTCTCGGTCGAGACGTTCTTTAACGGTGGAGTCTATTGCAACAAGTTTAAGCGCCGCGATATCGCCAGAACCGTGACCACGACTGTCTACGGCGACGACATCGACACGTCCGACGTGGACGAGTTTACGCAGGTCGTCAGTACGGTGGAGACGCCCATCCGCCGCGATTCTGCCAGGATCGCTTTCTTGGGCGAAGCGGGTATTACCGGCGTGGTGCGGCTGAACCAGTGCGTTGCTTTGAAGAGCGGTTACCAGGTGCTGGTGGTCGACGGCGTTGGTCAAGGGTTGGACGCTTACTTTGCGACAAATCTGCAGCCGAGCACGGCGCTCTACCACGGCCTGCAATTCGGCGTCGAATACCGCCGCTAGTCCGGTGAGTGGGTTTCTCGTCTGCGCGAGCCCCTTCTCTTTTTAGGCTGGCGCGGGCTGTAACGATTCTGCTGGCCCTGGCGTGGCCAAACCGCAACTTTTTGCGATTCTCTTACGCCTCATCGAGTTGCGTTTTCTCAACGCGACCTACTCTTTTCCCAGGCCGCAGTCTCTAGCCCGCTTGCCCCATTGGTACGCGGGTTCCAGACGGCCTTTCCCCCTCCCCCTGCTGAATACAGGAATTTCGACTATGAACAGTTCACTGCTTCGCGACTCGCTGCCGATCCGACTACTGCGTCTGGCGACCCTAGCACTTCTGGCTTCGATCCTCTCCGTCGCTATCGCCTCGGCCCAGTACTGCACTCCCGACCAGTGCGACGAGTGTGACCTGAGGAGTTGCAACCTGAGTTGTTGCTACGACAGCCCGGAGCTATGGGTGATCAACACACGCTGCGCTCCGAAGTGCTGTAACCTGGACAAGGGGATGAAGTGCCTCACCTTTAAGCGCTACGACCCGAAGTGCTGCCGGTTCGTCAAGGAAAGCCTCGAATCGTTTCTCGCCGGGGAGGCGTCAATGCCGACGATGTTTTACGTCCATGGCAACACGTTGAAGCACAAGGGAGCCATGAAATCTTGCTGGCTGGTTTATTGCAAGATGCGGTGCTGCCCCGGGAAGAAACGGCTGGTCTTCTGGTCGTGGCCAGCCCAGACGGTTTTCAAGGGAATGCGTCTTCGGAGCATCATCATGGACAACTTGCGAATCAAGAAGGTCTACTCCGAGTACCAAGGTTACTATCTGGCGAAGATCGTACAGCGGATGAGCCTGTCGCAACGGGTGATGCTCTCCGGGCACAGCTACGGAGCAATAACGGCTGCCACGGCAGCTCACTGGCTCGGTGGAGGCTGCTTGAGGGGATTGACGCTGGACGGAGGCGTCGCTGTGGAACGCCCGAATCTGCGACTGGGAATGATCTCCGGAGCTTTTGACAATGACGCCCTACTTCCCGGCCACCGGTATGGACAAGCCTTCGTAGCTGCGGAAAAGGTGTTAGTAACTCGAAACATCAAGGATAAAACCCTCAAGAAGTGGCCAAGAGTTTCGTCCCGTGGGCGTCGCGCTTTGGGCGTGACCGGGCTGAATGCCAACTGCCTGGGACAGTACCGTTCCAAGCTGTGCCAGCAGACGCTTACGGCCGACGTCGGCAAGTCACACTACCTGAAGCCGCACTTGAGAAGTGCACGATTCGTCCAAGCGTTGTGCTGCATTTCGTTTCCGAAGTGCCTGGAATGTGCGCTTGAGCATCATCAGGATTCCACACGCCATGCCGAGAACGACCCTTCAGAACCGCAGCCGCTGACCTCCAACGAGCAATCCCCGGCGGATAAGCAGGCTCAAGAGATGGCGGCCGAGTTGGAATCGCGAGTGGCTGGCTGAAGTGCGCTACTGTAAGAGGTTGAGTGGCTACTCGATCGACCGGTGCGTTCTAATGCTGAGCGCCGTCGACCGGTAGATCTGCGGCCAGCACCACGGGCTGCTTCATCTGGGCGGAGATGAAATAGCCTTTCTGCAGGAAGCGAAGCGTATACTCGCGGACCTGTTTGTAACGAGGCAGAAGCTGGTGAATGCCATTCACCTGGGCAAAGTCACTTGCGCCAGCCAGCTTGGTCGTTTCAAGAGAGAGCAGCATGTCGTCATCGCCGGGAATCGCGGCCAGATAGCCATCGCTGTCACCGCTGCCGCCGGCCAGGATGCCAAACTCGAAGTCAGGCGTGGCCAGGTGGGGTTCCAACTCTTCCCAGCCGTGTCCAGGGGCCAGTTGCTTGAGCGGCTTGCCGGCAAAGATCTTGGCAACTTCATTGTCGGCCCAACTGTCGGCCATCGCCGCGCCGTGGTTGGGCGGAGCGAGCATTACGAAATACTTGTACTTAAGCTTCGGCTGCTCGGCTTCAGGTAGCGCTGCCAGATCGCTCAAACAATGGCGAATCACCAGATTGCCCATGCTGTGGGCGACAAAGCTAACAGTCTCTACCCCTTCGAGATGTTGCAAGACGCTGGCAAGCGACTTGGCATGCTCGCCGATCTCAGCCAGCGTCGAAGGGTACCCAACGTTCACTACCGACAGGCCTCCCTGATCAGCCAGATGGTCGGACAAGCCGTCCATCATTTGCCGGCTAGCCCCTAAGCCATGCAGCACCACCACGATCTCCGTCGCCATCGGCGGCAGCTCTTGTTCGCGTTTGATTTCAGCCAATCGGGTGAGACAGTGATCAAACGAACCAAACGTTACGCGGCGATCTTTGGGGTCAATCAACCGATAATGGCCCATCACGGCATGCTTCTGCACACGCCAGTCATGCAGGACTACTTCGTCCGACCAGACGAATCGGCCCCCCAGCGTCTTGCCACCAATGCCAAACAGGCCCCCCTGTGCTCCAGTTGTCGAAACAGAGACCGCCAGTAGCAATCCGGCGAGGATCAGAGTGGTGGCAAGACGAGTAGGTTGTGTTCGATTCATCGGGAAAACTCTCCAACGCGAGGCTGCGATCGGTGGGATGGCGGACAGAGCCAGTAGCGGATTGTACCGCGAGGAGCCCGTAAACCCAATGTAGCTACGGGCCGCTCTATGCAACAGTTCAGTCGGGGTCCAAGACCCCTAAGGGAAGCGGACCGATGCCAAAAATGAGCGGAAATCCTCCTGCTGGCTTGCTACCAGCTGGCTATCCCCCATCATCTTGAAAAACCAGACCTGACCCTCCCGCTGGACCATTGCCACAAGCATCGCTTTGGGTGGCTTGGGTGTGTCAGGGCCGAACAGCTCGACGTAGTTGCCCTCGATCTGGCTAATGGTGATCGGCTCGGCCAAGTCCTGTAGCGCCGCTGGGCTAGTCTCCGTCAGGCCGACCTGACCGGCCCATCGGCGGACGTTTTCCCCCACGTCGGCCATCTGGGTCCCTGGGGCGGCCGGGAAGTTGCTGACCGTAATCTCCGCCTGGGCATCCCCTTGAGTCACCACAAAGGCCGCTTTGCGAAACGGCGAAACGCGTCCCGGTTGCCACCCTGCGGGAGCTTGATACGAAAGAGGCTGTGCGTCGTCTGCCGGTGGTTGCTCGGTCGGTTGAACCGTCTTCAAGGGTCGGCTGCCGGGAGATCGTTTGGCCAACAAGCCTCTCAGCTCGACATAGGTCGCTGCACCCGATTGGGTGTCGATCGGCTTGGCAAGTTCGCTGACGGTCGCCCCATCCAGCGGAGACTGCTGCAGTTGTCCAAGCCACCGATTCACGTTCCGCAGCATGTAGTCTTCCCAGTCGCCAGTCATCGGCAGCGATGAGACAGAAACCTCCAACTCGCCCTGCTTGTCCGGCACCGTCAAGGTCGCCAATCGCATTTGCGTTCCGGGCTGTTCTTGCCAACCTCCCGGCAGCTTCCAAGTCGGAGGTTCTCCCGATTGCTCGGCCAGTTTGACGCTGGCGATCAGCTGCAAGAATTCTTCGCGTTGACGGTCGATCGCTGCAGCGGGTCCGCTAAGTTTAAAGAACCAGGCCTGATCGCCCTGCGGGACCACAGCTGTCAAGATGTGGTCGAGCTGGGCTGCAATCTGTGAAGCATCGACCGGCGTCTCAGGTTCGCTCGTCCGATTGACGGAATAGGAGCGAATCGTTTCATCCGGCTTGCAGCCGGCGAGCGCGGCGATTCCGACTGCCAACAGCAGGGTCAGCGCCGGCCTGCGGGACATTTTTTCCATGGTGCCGTGGTGTGGGAATGAAGACTGTCAGATAACTGTTGAGCAGGCGTCAAGGTTGAACCATCGGCCCACGCTTTGCAATCCGAAATCTTGATTTTCCCGGTGCGCAGAACCGCCCTATCGAAGTGCATCCGGCAAGAACTGGCCGCACCGCCGTGCGGCTGCAGCGAGCGATCAAAGTTACTTCAGCCCCAGCAGTCCCAACAGCGCATCAAGCATCGAGCTATTGAGCGCGTAGGGTTCGTTCCAGCTCCAGATGCTGCGGATCATGTCGAGCATCATGATCCCCCCCAGGGCCAGTAGAAGCGCGCACGAGCCGAGCAGTAGCACGTTGCCGATGGAGTAGGGCGCCTCCGTACCGGCACTAACTGCGGCGGGAACCGCGTAGCCAGCCGTGCCCAACGTGTCGTCTGCCTGCTGGGCATAATCTTCGGTCAGGACCAGCGCCTCATCTGCTTCACCGATGTCTTCTTCGAGAATGCCCTCTGCTTCGTCGGCGAACTCCTCAAGTTCGGCGTCCAGAGCGATAACCTGTGAACTGCTATCGCCATCGTCCTGCTGATCTCCCTCGCCCATCGGGGTAAGCTGGAAGTCGTCCTCCTGCTGCAGCTCCGAGAGCGACTCTTCTTCCACGGAGGGATCGCTGCCGATCAGCGAGATTTCCGGGTCCGATTCGCCTCCCAGAGAGAGCGAGGAAAGGATGGCCGAGCCACCCAACTCCAACGGAATGTCGTCCAAGGCCAGTCCGCTGTCGGCCGGCGCCAGATTGATGCCGCTGTCTCCGCTGTCCAAGGTGATGTCGCTGCCTTCCGAATCGCTGAGCACCAAGTCGTCGTCGCCGACCAGTTCGACCGCGGAGATCTGTGTGGCGTCGGAGCCTTCAGCGTCGCTGGTCAGGCTGATATCATCCAACTGTAAATCGCTGTCGTCCTTGGGCGCCGCCGGCTTGCCGGCCGCTTGCTGGACCTGGGCGACATCGTCGGGCGAGAGAATTCGGCTCGACTCGGCCTCCAGATCGATTTCCAGCTCTTCGAGGTCTTCAAAGGCGCTCGCCCCGGCTGAGCTTTCTCCCAACTCGTCGAGCACGCCTGAACCGGCTATGCCGGAAGAGAGGACGTCTGAAGCGCCCGAAGAATGTTTGATGTCGCCGCCGTCGGCAGACTCTTCGTCAGTTGACAGTTCCAGGTCTGCATCCTCGGAAGCTAGCTCACTCTTGCCGATGATGGTACTGGGAGGTGCATCGACCGATTCGCCCATTTCTTCCTCGCTGAGCAAGATCGAGTCGGACGGATCGCTTGGATCCTCGGTCAAATCGTCGAGCTCCAGCTCGCTGCCTTGGGAGAGTGGATCGGTGTCTTCCAGCTCCGATTCGCCCTCGACGACGTCAGACGCCGGCTCAGCAGGAGGATCGGCGTCGGCCAGCTGTAACTCCAAATCGCTATCGGCCTCGTCCGATTCAATCGGCGCGGCTTCCAACAGTTCCTCCTGAGAGACCAACCCAATGTCGCTGGGCGGTGGCAATTCGGGAATGCCCTCGGTCACCAGGCGCTCGATCTCGTCTCCGCGAAACTTCCAGCTGCTTCCGTCGCGATAGGCGCGCAGCTGGCCCTGGTCGCGCAACTCGTTCAATCGATCGGCTGAAATGCCTAGTCTTTCGACCGCATCTTCAAACTTGAGGAACTTCTGTTCCATCGAGACCTCGTGCTTTCTCAAACCGCGTGGGTCGAGTTAGCCCGCGACATCGACATCCGTGCTCGACTCGGAGCAATGATTAGGTTCGTTTCGTCATCTCCGGCTTAAGGGAGCCGCTGCAGTCCGTTGCGGATTTCCTCCGGTGTGGGCTTGCCGGTGTTGAATTCTTCCATCTCTAGGTCCCAACGAAAGTTTCGCACACCTCTCAGATGAATCTCACCGGTATTATCAATGTGGTAGACGCTCATGACCCTGGTCTGCGGATCAATAACGGTCACATGCGTCACTCCTTGAGTTTCGTTAACATTGAAATGGGTAATCAGTCCCGACGACGGTCCTCCGGCAGGTAGCGTGTGGTTGCTCAACACCCCTTGGGCGTTAACAGACCAGCCCGCCAGGCCAACCGCCAAACCGACCAGTGCCACCACGCATCCCCATGCCAACTGGCTCCTGAACAATGGACGCATAGCTCTCGTCCTCCTCTGGCAGCCGTGGGCGGCCATTGTCTGCGGAGCGGCTCTCTGCCTTCTATTTTAAGAGCAGCACCCCTGGGTTCAAGGAAAATTCATCCCATCTTGTTGCGACACCTTAGGTTAGTCAAATCCTACAATCGCTAGAAACCGTTCCCGAGAGGGGCCACTGGGCTGTTCGGGCTCGTGATAGACCCCCCGCCAGGCCCTAGTTTCTAAGCTGATCGGAGCTCGCCGCTTTATCATGCGGGACGGTTCGGCGGTCATCTGAGGCCAGTCTAGACCGCCAGGCGACCTGCGAACAACACCGGCTGGCCGGCCTGTAAGGTGTTTTTCCCGGGCGAAAAAGGAACTCTTGCCAGCGGTTGGGTGTCTGCTAGTTTGGTGCCATCATGTCCAGTGAACCATCAGACCCCCTTCAAGGGCGGCTCGAGTTTGCCGTCGAAATTGCACGCCAGGCCGGGCAGCAGACCTTGAGCCTGTTCGGCTCGGCGGGGTTGAAAGTCGACTGCAAAGCCGACGGTTCGCCCGTGACTGTTGCAGACCAGCAAGCTGAGCAACTGTTACGGGAGCGAATTGGTGAGCAGTTTCCCAAGGACGCCATTCTGGGCGAGGAATATGGCGAATCGCCTGGTACGTCTGGATTTCGCTGGGTGTTGGACCCCATCGACGGTACCAAGTCGTTTGTTACGGGCGTGCCGCTCTACACCACGCTGGTGGCGGTGTTGCAGGACGAGACGCCCCAGATCGGCGTCATATTTGCCCCCGCTGCCGCGGAAATGGTTTACGCAGGCCGGGGCCTCGGCTGCTGGCACATCGCTGCTGAGCAGCAACCTACCCGGGCAAGTGTCTCGGAGGTGAGCGAGCTGAGCGAAGCCGTCTTGTTGACCAGTTCGGTCAGGGAGTTTTCAACCGCCAGAGAGACTAATGGCAGGCCTTTTTACGACCGCTTGGAATCCGTCTGCCGGATGACGCGAACCTGGGGTGACGCCTTCGGCTATCTGTTGGTTGCCACCGGCCGGGCCGAGATCATGATCGATCCGATCATGAACCTCTGGGACGCGGCCGCGCTGCAGCCGGTGATCGAAGAGGCGGGCGGCAGGTTCTTCGACTGGAAAGGAACGCCAACCGTCCATAGCGGGGAGTCGATTGCCACCAACGGCCAACTCGTCGAGCAGGTGCTGGCCCAATTACGTGGCGAACCGTAGGTGAGGCGACTTATTGTCTCTCCCTGACCTCCGACCTCTGACCCCGGACCTCTGAACCCTGCCCTCTCCTAACCGACCAGCCACACAGCAGTTGCGTGGAATCTTCCCCACGGTATACTGGTCGGTTTGCTCAAGATCGATCATCGAGCGTCAATCCACCGAGCGGACGTGGCGCCAGCCCAATGTTCGGCCGGTTGGCCGGCGATTTACTCAGACGACGTTGAGGTAGATGTCATGGCCCGACAATGCGACGTATGCGGCAAAGGTCCCCGCGTAGGCAATTCTGTAGCCATCCGCGGCAAGAAGAAATATCTGGGTGGAGTCGGCACGAAAATTACTGGCATTACACGGCGGAAGTTCAAGCCGAATCTGCAGCGGGTG
>Ga0315336_1005025_pt1 | contig 14917 bp, 20 predicted proteins | sample ASW5metaG_FD_204512 | JGI IMG/M metagenome (GOLD analysis project Ga0315336, IMG submission 204512) | Ammonia-oxidizing marine archaeal communities from Monterey Bay, California, United States - ASW #5 | ecosystem: Environmental > Aquatic > Marine > Intertidal zone | place: USA: California...
GACCCGGATTAAAAAAAGGGGGCTGGCAGCCCTCAATCGGATTGCCGCGTTTCTCAAAAAGCATCCAGGCAGGGAAACACGGGTAGAGGGCCACACTGATAACCTGCCCATATCTGGAACTCTCGCCCGCCGATATCCGACGAACTGGGAGCTTTCCTCCGCCCGAGCGATTCGGGTTGTGCGAAACCTGCAGTCCATGGGCGTTTCGGCCGAGCGTCTCTCGGCAACCGGTCGCTCGTTTTACAGTCCTGTCGCCAGCAACAACTCGGAGAGCGGGCGATCAAAAAACCGCCGAATTGTAATATTGATGGGCAGGACCAAGAATGTGAAGAATTTCCGTTAACAACCTAGAAGGTTTGAATTTAAAACGAGAATTCTAGATGGTGCGCCCTCGGCTCCAGAGGATGGTCAATTCGGCAAGGCGCAATATAAGATCGTTTGGATGGTCAGCAATGGCTAGAATTTCATCGTGGCTCATACTGCATGTTCCTTTGCGGTCATTTTCCAACCCCCTCAACCGGTAGCTGGCGATTTATTTTTCAAGTTCTGGTCTCTGCACCAAGAGGGGTCAAGAGTTCGTCGCCGGGCCTTGGGTAATAATAGTTTTTTCGCCCGGAGCGCTTCTATGGGGAAATCAATTTGAAATCACTTTTTCTCGATTGACTAGGAGGTAGGATCTATGCCGAGGATTACCCCGGTGGGTGATGATGTGAAAGGGTCGCACGAACAACACTTTAAGCGCTCACGGCAGCTCTGGGGATCGGTTCCCAGCTTCTACCGCGCTCTCGCTCACTCGCCCGAAGCGTTGGAGCATATCATAGCCCTAACAAAGGCCCTCCGGGGTCAGTGGCGCGGCGAGCCCGCGAAGATGCGCTTAATGCAATTGGCCATTCTGGTACCCAGCATTATGAACCAATGTGTCATATGAACCGAGCACAACAAAGGGCTCGGTCGAGCTGCAGGGCTGGTGGATGCGCATTTTGAGGCCATTGCCGGGGATTGGGAGGCGAGCAATCTATTTAGCCATGAAGAAAAAACGGTCATCCGCTGGGCAGCGACGCTTACCGAAAATACCGCTTCGGGCGATGATGCAGCTTTTACCTCGATGAAAGATATATTCAGCGAAAAAGAGATCGTCGAACTGACCTTGTTCACCTGTCTATTCAATGCTTGGAATCGCCTTCAGGATGGATTTCAAAATCCAATTGAGCCTGTGTCTGAGCAGGTGCAGTGGCTGGATTGGAATCAGAACACCATCGCTTCCGGCTAACATCCCTCCCGTTTATTGGGCGATGAAAAGAAAGTTATATCCGAGGTAGGGTCCCCCTTCCACACCGCATATTAAGAAGAAGGGATTGTCGAGCCCCTTCCGTATCCATTCTTGCTCCATTTAGAAGTCTTCTATTCTCGTGCTGCTTGGTTTAGTCCCGTCTCATCTTTCCTCTCTAATACCCGAAGTCAGACAACCCGGTCCATTCCCCGAAGAAAAAAACGATGGTCCTCCAGATGGAAGCTCACCAAAGGCACGGACTAAGAATTTAAAAATGCCCAACCTTAAAGCCTGGCGGTCCACCTAGAATGGTACTCTAAGATACGATGTCTGTCCGATTCATCAATAGGGAAGAATGTGATAGATAGTATCCGTTGATGTGCCCCTCTATATAATCACAGGATCAAAAATTCCCTGACACAAACCCAATTATAAAGGTTCGGGGAGGGCGGAGGATTTGAACTATCTTTTGTTACCTTCGTATTTTGAATCCACGCATATCTATCAAAAAACTACCGTAATAATCTCGGCACTTCGCAGAGAACAACCTTATAAATAATAAAACCGCCTGAACTAGATTATCAAAATGAAATAGCAGACAGGGTCACAATCAAGGAGATTTTAATGGCGTCTCGACGCTATCGAAGGAAACGTAAGAGGCGGAAGAGGTTTCCCGGAAAAAAGATAATCCTTTGGTTCTTTATTCTGTTTTTCGGAATTGGAATTTACTGGATTGCATATATGTTCTGGTGGAAATCAATCTCTCAAAAAGAGACCCGACAAGAAGCAGTTAAGCTTCATCAAATATCGGTTCGTCTATATAGAGAAAACCGCCTAGTTGAAGCACTTTCTCCGGCCCAAAGCGCGCTAACCATCCTCGAAGATGAGATGGGAATGGAACATCCTGAGCTCACCAAAGTCCTTTACACTCTGGCTTTAATTTACAGGTATCAAAAAAATATTTCTGCCGCTGAAAGAGTGTATAATCGTATATTAACTATCCAGGAAAATTCTTACGGAAAAGATGACCTCGGGGTCGGGAAAGCCCTCTACGAAATGGCGTCCGTCTTCATCTCCAAACACAATTATGCTAATGCGGAGAAGCTCTTAAATCGAGCAATTACAATTTTTGAAAACGGAAAGAAATATGACCACAATTATACTATCAAGGCCTCGAACCGCCTCGTGTTTAGCTATCAATCAAGTGGAAAATGGAAATTAGCTGCATCTCTTCAAAAAAAAATACGCGGCATGCAAGCTAAGCACATAAATTTACAAAAGAAAACAATCACCGAAAAAAACATCGTTCATAAAGGAGGAAAACCAAGGGAAGAAAAAACGGATAAAGGTCTAATTACCCTTGCAGAGGCTAAGAATCTCACTGATCAGCCGCGCAAGCTGTACAAATCTGGAAAGTACGTTGAGGCAGTTAACCTGGGAAAAAGGATCCTGTATGTATTTGAAAGTAATTTAGGGACTGAGCATCCACTCGTAGCCATAGGGCTAACAAACCTGGGCTTCCTATATCAAAATTGGGGGACCTATAAGGTAGCCGCCTATCATTACCGCCGAGCCCTTAATATCCGGAAAAAAGCACTGGGCCTGGACCATCCATTGGTAGCTCAGAGCTTTAATAATTTAGCTATGGTCTATCAAGCTCAGGGGCGTTTCAGGGAAGCTGAGCCCCTCTTCCATAAATCTTTATCTATATTAGAGAAAAAAAATGAGCCCGATCACAAAGCAATTGTGAGGATTTTAGATAATCTTGCTAGGATGGCCGAAAAACAGAAGAAAATGAAGCAATCCACGGCTCTTAAAAAGCGGGCAAAGGAGTTTCAGGCAAGGTAAAGCAAGATAGGATGATAGGCTAAAATAGAGCGTCTGCATAGATTATTTTCAATAAATTGAAAACTAGTCTTGGAAAATTTTCAATTATTTTTTTTTTCAGCCTACCTTTTAAATTAGAATCGAATTACTTTCGATCTGGCAGCCAGTTCTTTGAAAATAAAATATCTCATTATCAATTTAATTCTATATTTCTTCATTTCCAAAGCTATGTTTTAGGTGTGGTCGTTCAAATTATCATATTCTGAAATTATTCGCACCGGAATTTTCATTTTATGAGAATTTGGGGCCGAATTATAAATACACCTATTTTCTGCTTGTCACCCATCCGCGTTATTATTTAGCCGACAAGGTTATCCAAGGATACACAGATGCATCTTGTTGTAACTTTATTGGATTTATGTAATGAGAATTATCTGGCATCGCACTTCTAATTTCAAAATCCAGTTATTCGTAAGCTTATGAATGTCAAAAAAATACAAGGGAAGGTACGAATCGACTTAAAATACGACTTACTACAGGAAAGGATTCCACATCAGGAAAATAATTTTAATCCCAAATGGAATCCTCCAATTAGCGGCACTGAATGGGTTGCTACTCAGCATATCTTATGGCTTATTGCATTCCATGCACAACCAAGGGTGAACTTCGATGGGGAGCACTCTTTCTAATTCTTTGTATCCGGATTCGAACTTCCCGACAATTTTTGGATAAGGTCGGTGCTCAAAACCGATTTCATGGCTACATCCATCGTCGGGTTTCTTTTTAAAAGCCGGGTAAGCACCCCCTTCGACCATGCCACGTAGCGTGTCGTCCTTACCACCCGAACGGTCGCTGACGCATTACCACCTTGAAGGTAGGACATCTCTCCAACCCATGTCCCATCCCTAAGTCGCACTACCTCGACTCCGTCTTTTTCAACGGCAACCTCCCCATTGTATATAACCAAAAGCTCTTCAATTGGCTTACCCTGCTCCGCTAAAACATTTTCGGGCTCACCTGTTTTCCATGCTCCTACCCCCAGAACCTTCATGAACTCAACAGGAGTAAAAGAGCTAAATATCGTCTGGTAAAGTTCCTGTTCTTCCTCGCTGAAAGAAACACTTCTTCTTTCCCTAAACAATTGAATGATACGCCAGGAGTTGAGGGCCAAGAGAAGAATCTGCCAAATGAGGACAGGAGTCCGCCCTAAATATATTCCAAAATACGCAAGACCTATCAGACTAGACCCCACCGCCAGGAGGCGAAGAAAAATAACATCATAGGTGAAATAGGCTAGTGCCGTGAGGCCGAAAGCAAAATGGATCACAAGATCTATGCTAATTATTTCAATGATGGCTGTCACGAAATCGGTCCTAATTCAAAGTAAAGTTTATCTCAAGTATTTCATCTATAATTATTAAATAATAATCATTATTTTCCAAATACTGTGCGGAAAAAATCATCCATTTTCCTTTTGGAGTCATCGAATGCTTCTTCCTTAAAAGCTTTTTCAAATTCGCCGACAGCTGGATGATATTTAGTACGTGACTCTCCCACTTCATCAAATTTTTTCACTGCGCCCTCATATCCAATCACATTCACGGGTTTTCCTGATTCGATAACATCCCTATAGCTTTCAGGGCTTTCGAGAACGTCTGCTTTTCCGTAAAAAATCAACACTGGTTCATCGATCCGGTAGCCAGGCCAACGTCCGCTTTCCTTCATATATTTAAAATTAGGATAAAATACCACAGCACCTTTAAGGTTCGCGAAGAATTTGAAACGATCTTTAAAGGTGAGTGCAAATAGTGCGCTGCTTCCGCCCCATGACCATCCCAACAGCCCCAGATTATTCTTATCAACATAACTTTGAGCTAGCAGGTACTTAAAAGCCCCCAAGGCATCAGCGACACGCTGGGGTATGGGTACGTCCTGCCACGATCGCATCATCTCGCCTCGGGCTGGGTCAGTGTCGTCTGAATCGTGCTCACACAGGAAGTCACGTTTGCAATAGCTGTCGACCGCCAAAACCACATAACCTTGCTCACGCAAATGCCGCGCCCACCAAAGCTGGTAAGGAAAAATACCACCTGCCCCATGCAGGGTTACAACGGCCGGAAAAGGTCCTTTACCATTTTGGCGGTAAAGTTTCCCTGAAATCTTATCTCCTTGAGATTGCTCATTTTCGAAACTATTAAAGACAACCAATTTACCAGCATCTACTACACCGCGGTAATCTGGAATTTCGGCTTTTGAGGTCATTGACACAAAAAAGAGAAATACTACAACCACACCAACAATTAAGGCCGATTTTCTTCTCATTAAATACCCCCTGGCAACAACGCTAATCTTTCCTTATTTTGAGCTACACTAGATGAAAAATAGGACTTAGCTTAGGTAAAAAACTCTTTGTAGATCGAAATTATTTGCTGGCACTACAGTAATTTAGAATTATGCGGCAACGCTTCCCTTTTCCCAAATTTTGACCTGTTTCCCCTGCCTTGGGTGTTACTTATCTCAGGAATGGTTATTAAGCTCGCTGACAATAATCTCTTAAATGACTCCTAGAGCCAAAATTGCAGTAAATTACCTATTAGCATTTATCAGGCTGAATAATTACCCTCTGCTCTAGACTCGAAAATTCCTTGAATCCCCCACACGATTCGCAGTAAAGCACAACAGGAACGCTGCAACAGGTAGGTTGGTAGACTAGGTAGTAGGGTCTAATGGCGTATCCCCACAATGAAGTGAATTCAAAGAGCTCAGGGAGATATTCTTCCATCCCATTAATAAATTTTTCAAACAGACAATCCTCTCACCCAGCATAGGCCGATTTTTTTTGAAAGGGTAGACAGACCAGCTCTCACAGGAACGGGACCTAGACGGAACCCACCGACCTTGAAAACGTTCAAGCCAAGATGCATCGCGAAAAAAATTAACCGATGTTTCAATCAAGGGTCCGAAACTTCAAGCATCAATAATTATTGCCAAGTATTGTAGTGCACAACATCCTTTAAAGGTTTTCGGTTTGCAGGCTTAAACTCTCCTCCCAACGTATAAGCAACCGGAAGTAGGGCAACTTGCATATAGTTATCAGGTATGCCCAACAATTTTCCTGCCTCTTCCTCACAACGCAAATGGAGCGTGGTCAAAACTGACCCCAATCCACGAGTTCTAAGAGCCAATTGGAAACTCCATATAGAGGGCATTACAGAGCCAAGCAAACCAGCCCACATATATCTTGGTGGATTTTCGGGCAAGTTTGTCTCAATACAAGGAATAACGTGAACAGGGACACGCTGAAGATTTTCTGCCAGGTAAATGGCTGATTCAAAAACACGGACGTCTTGTGACAGGCCAATTTCAGTCGCTTTTTCCTTTCCATTTTCTAAGTAATTCGCCGCCCCCTTACGGTAGAGTTCTGCCAGTTGTTTCCGCAAGTTTTTATCTGTAATAACCAACCAACGCCAGCCTTGTCTATTTGAGCCTGTGGGGGCCTGGATAGCTAATTCTAGACAATCCATTATAACTTGCGAGTCCACATTCCGATCAAAATTGAGACGCTTTCGGACTGCACGTGTAGTCGATAAAAGTCTATCGGTAACTTCGAGATTGAAATCTCCCATATAAGACTCCTTATTAAAATCTAAAGTTCCGAAAATTAGTCCGCAAAAAACCTTTCACCAAAATATTGCACACCCTCCTATTAAAGTCCTGTAAGAGTAGCCTAAGGGCTCCGCTCCAGTATTGACCTGTTCACCACAAAAAACTTACTTGGCTACCAGAAAACCCAGCCGGCCCTAACTTCCCATCTGACCATTAGGCGTTAGCCATAAATCGACTGAACACCAAACCAAAAAAGGCCACGGTAACACCGTGGCCTTTGTTTTTTTGGTAGCGGGGCCGGGATTCGAACCCGGGACCTTTGGGTTATGAGAATTGAAAGTCCCAAAAATGAGTGTATTGAAAACATTGGTGTTTGGAAACCCCGTAACGACGCGAAATAAATTTCCTGCGCTGTTTTCCGAACTCTAGTTCCTTTTGGTTCCCTCTAGGGTGTTAGCAGAATGTTAGCAGAACCACCCCACGGGTCCCAACAGGCCCCTTAATCCGACTCTATAAAGGTATTGCCCGAAGTAGGTAGGGAGTTAATTGCAAGACGATTTTAATGAGCTCCTGGCCGAGCTAGCGCCGAAAGCGCTTCGCTGGGCCAAGGCGCGCACCGGAACTGCTGACGGGGGGGCGGCAGAAGACATCGCAAATGAGGCTTTGGGGAAGCTCATCGCCCAAGGTAAAAGGCCAGAATCGCCAAGTTCTTACCTTTATACCGCAGTTTATTCTGCGTTCTGTGATTATCTACGAAAGAAGATTTCCGCCGTTGAGCTCGACGAGGACACCCTCGAGGGACGCGCCGCAGATTCGTTAGACTTTGCAAATCTCCGAATTGATATCTCACGGAGCTTAAAAAGATATTCTGCCGTCGAGCAGAAAGCCATCTGCCTCCACCTCATCGAAGGGTACACCCTCCGCGACCTCGCAAAGCTTTTTCCGCAATACAAAAAAGATAAGTGGGCTTCCATTATTCGTCGCGTAAAAAAAACTCTCTCTGAAAGATTAAAAGTCTATCTCTGACCAGACAAAACCTCGCGTGCAGTCGTCTCTATACATACATAACCCCCGCTCATTTTTGGGTTGGGTATTTCGGAGGAGATGAAAATTGGGCTGGACTTACTGCCACGAGATTGAGGAGAGACTAGAACCTCCCCGAGTCACCCGGCGGCGAATGCCGCCACCCGCGCACCATCTAGACAAAATCATGGACGGCTACTTATGCCGTCGCTCCCTCTCCTTTAAAACCGCCCTACACAACCGCTGGTATCCCTCAATTGACGCCGGAGACACCGTCCCGCGAGTCATTATCCCAGCCACCAACACCGCTGGCTTCCCGTATTGGCAAGCCCGAGCACTGCAACCAGCAGAAGTCCGCTACCAGTCGCCTCATGGTGTCAGTCGTCTTGACAGCCACGTGCTGGTTTTTCCCCTCCCGCATCGCCAGAAAATCGATGGGCCGGCGGTAATCGTAGAAGGGCCAATGGACGCCCTCGCGGCCGCCACCCTCGGGTACACCGGAATCGCCACGATGGGCGCCCTGCCCTCTGAGTCTGTCGTGGCGGCAATCGCAAAGCGAATCAAAAGCGCAGGAAGTCGCGCCCTCGTCGTTGCAGACGCAGATGCCACCAACCCGGCGGTGAAAATTGCCAGCGGGCTCAGCGTCCGTGGCGTCGTGGCACGAGTGGTTCAAGTACCTGGAGGAAACAAAGATTTGGCAGATGCCCTCCCCTCTCAGCGGGAGGAATGTCTTGCCCGCAATTAAGTACAACCCGCTCGTCGCTGAGAATCCAGAGTCCGCCTCCATAGAAACTCGGGAGGCGTGCCGGCAATGCGGCGTGTGCTCTCCGAGCCCGACGCTCAAGCCCTACGTGCCGCGAAACTGGTCGAAACGGATTGCGGTGGTAGGCGTCGTCCCAATGTCCAAAGCACATCGCCTTACAAGAAAGCTCTGGCAGGAAGCCCATCTTGAAGATGTAGACGTAGCAATTATTCCGGCACTCTTGGGGCCGGAGAGTGAGCCCTCAATGAAACAGTTGAGGGCGTGCAGGCCTTACCTCCTCCGGGGACTGCAAGCTCTTCGGCCCCTCAATGTCATCTGCATGGGCAAACACGCCCTGCGAGCCATCACGAACAGCGGCCGTGGCTCCGTCACGGAGTATCGCGGCGTAGTAATTTCTGCGGCCGCTGAGAAAGGCGTGCTGGAATCAAGTCCCCCCGTCTACACCACGTACCACCCTGATGGGGTGATTTCTGGGGGCGAGTCCTTACGCCCAAGAATCGTCGAGGACTTTGCCAGAATCAAATGGGGGTTTGTTCCGCCTCCGAGCGTAGGTAAGCCCCGAGGGCGGGTGGCCATCGACATGGAATACGGCCCTGACCGGGCCTTCCTAGCGATGGCGGTTGCAGATGCAGAGGTGGCCGATGCTTACGACATAGCCTCGGGCGGGGATATCGAAGACATACACGAAGCCGTCACCGGCGCACGAAAAATTCTGGGCCATAACGTCGCCGTCGACGTCGACCACCTCATTCAGCGGGGGTTGGGCACAAGCGGCCTCGTCCGTGGTGAGTCGACACTCGACACATTCCTGCTTGCCAAGATGGCTGACGAAAACCGGGGCGCAGGCAACTATAAGTTAGAGGTATTGCTCCGTTCTTTTTTCAATGTCGAGCCGTGGAAAAATAAGACAGAAATATATTCCGAATATGATGCAACGAAATGGCCCCCCGAACTTCGGCGAGAGCGATGCCGGCTGGATGCATGGGCCGCCGCCAAACTCGCTGAGCCCCTCATCAAACAAGTTCAAGCAGATAATCTTCCGCCTAAGCTCGTACGGTTTCAGCACCGCTTAGCGCTGACATTGCACCGCATCCACCACGCCGGCGCGAAAGTGAACATGGATAAGCTCGCGGAGCGAGCGGCGTACTTTCGTCAAGAAGCCGACAAATTTGGTGATTTGATTCAGCGGGAAGCGTTCCAGCACGGGATGACTTCGTTTTCCGCAACCAACCCTAATCACATCCGCGAGCTTCTCTTTAAAAAGATGAAGCTAAAATCCCACTCCAAAACAGAGAAGACGAACCTCCCATCGACTGCGGCGAAAGATTTAGCCGTTCATCAGGACATTCCAGTTGTGGATGCGCTGATTAAATTCAAAAAGTTCAAAAAAGTTTTGTGCACTTGGTATGAAAAAGGAGAAAGCAAACGTCCTGGCGCCAAGCCCCTCGTCGAATTGATTGATGAGCATGGACTCCTCCACTTCAACCTCATCCCCCTCGGCGCGAGGACTTGGCGGCGCGCAAGCGTTGCGCCCAACTCTCAGAACTGGCCCGAAGAGGTGCGCCAAATCATTGTGTCGAGGTGGGATGGCGGAACAATTCTCAACGTCGACTACGAAAAGCTTGAACCTACCATCATGTCTTGGGTAGTGGACGAGCAGAAAATGTACCAGCACTTCACCGAAGGTGAAGGGTACATCGGCATTGGTAAAGATTTTTTCGGAAAAACCATCGACAAAAAGTCGAACGACTACCGGATGATTAAATCCATCGTCCTCGGCATCGGATATGGCATGGGGCCGTGGACTCTGGCCAAAAATCTAGAAGATGCCGGCATCCCTCTGGCGAAGACATGGGATGGACAGGTGAAAGAAGCTGAACGTCTCGTCCGAGAGTACTTGAGGATGTTCCCTCAATTGCGGCGCTACATGAGACGGAAGAAAACCGAGCTCATCAAGCACCAGAGGAGCGTCGCTCCCTCCGGCGCGATTCGACACCTCCCCTGCCCACACGGCGAGGCGACGCAAAACTTCCAACATTTACGCAACGAAGCCATCAATTTTCCCATCCAGCATATCGCCTCGCTCGTCACGGGCTCTGCCCTGCTGGACGTGGAGGAAGCTCTCGTCCGCAAGTACTCCAACAATGACTGGGTGGGATATCACAAAAGACTTTTAGAAAGCCCTCACGAGATAAACCAGCCCGTTCTTATCAATGAAGTCCATGACTCCCTCATCGTGGACCTTCCCCCAAACCATTCCGAAGACATCGACATCATCGTCCGTACCATGCGCGGGCTTCCGAGCCTTCGCAGAATCCTTCCCAAGTTCCCGCTGAAGCCCAGCGTGGAACACATAGTCAGCGAATGCTGGCGTTCAAAATAAGGAGCTGTAAATGGCAAGAGCAACAGCACGAAGGAGAGGCACCAGTAGCAAAGGCGCGAAGTCTGAGGCCACCTACCGGCTCGCGGCGTATGTGGAGGACCAGAAAAAGTCCGTTCACATCACGAATCTGTGGGAATCCGACAAAGACGGTTGCATCGCAACCGGCTCGTCGAAGGCCCAGTACTTAGAGCCCATCGCCGACGCTCTCGACGGAGCGTGCAATAAGGGCAAGCAGGTACGGTTCGTAATCTTTGATTATGACCCGGACAAGTTTTCCGAAAAAAACGGGCGCTCCACCCGCCGCGCAAGGCGTGAGGAGCCCGAATCGGATGACGATATTGAGGATGAAGAAGACGCAGAATATTAGGCAGGAGATAAGCAATGCCGAAGGTCGGAACCAAGCACTTTCCCTACACCAAAAAGGGAAAAGAAGATGCTGACAAGTATCGTCAGTCGAAAGAAAAAGTAAAACCGAAGAAGAAAAAGACGAAGTAGTGTTCTATTTACAACACCAAGCCGGCGACGGCTGGGTTTTTACAGGGCTCGAGATTGGCGTCCCAGAGAATTTTGAGAGTCTGGATGACGCCATCTCTTGCGCTGTGAAATATGCCCGGAATGAGAGGTTCGCCGCCGCGTGGCGCGTAGTCTCCCCACTCCCCGAAGTACATTTCATCGCCCATAACGTCGCCCAAGATTTCGAAGATATGGAGGACGAAGCCGGTTGTTAACACTACCAAAGAATTCATTGAAGGTGACTCGCCACAAGGCCGCAGAGGCTGAGCTTCTGAAGAAACTGCGTGATGTTCTTGGCGCAAATGAGCGCGAGGGTATTCATGCCTCTGACTTGTTGGACCCGCGCCAGTCGTTCTGGCGGATGAAAGACCCACGTGAGCTCGATGAGCGGGAAGTGGGGTTCTTCATCATCGGCCGCGTCCTCCATGAGATTGTACTCGCTCACCAAGACGGGGAGTCGGACTTACCTACCCAGGTTCACCCCGAATTAGGAATTCATTACTCGATTGACAGTTTGGATGCGGCCGGCAACCCAGTTGAGCTAAAGACGTCTCGGGCAAAATTCGAGATGAAAAAGGTTTCAGAGATTGACAATTATATCGAGCAGTTGCTGGCTTACATGGCGGCCTCCGGCCGCACCGAAGGCCGAATCGATGTGCTTCACCTTTCCCTGCTCGACAACCCGCAGTACTCACAGCGCACGTCTCCAGCGGTTCGCTCCTACAAGGTGGTTGTTTCAGAAGCGGACTTGAAGCAGTTCAAGACAGAGCTCCAAGCAACCTCTAATGCGCTGAAGACCGCGCTAAGCAATGACGACCCATCAGAGCTCCCTCTTTGCCGCACTTGGAAGTGTGGCTACGGGAACTGCAAATGGTGGACAAAGTGCAAGCCCCCCGGCCGGCACGGCAAGAAAAACAAAAAAGACTGGACGGCATGAGATGTCAGATGTCGGCGTTAAGTGCATCTACATGAGGCCCGAAGAATGGAAACGGATGAGCAAAGTGTACGAAATCCTCGGCCTTTGCCGGGAAGCCCCCAAGGTTGAAGAACACATCGCCGTTTGGGTCAAGCCAGTACAGGAGGAATCATCCCTTGAAGCTGAGCTATGACCTCGAGGCGGTGGTGCTTGCGGCCCTCCAGAAGGGAGCCGCCGAACTTGAGATAGTTGACGAAAAGGAACTTACGAAAGAAGGCCGACAGGTTTTCCGGGCGCTGAAATTCTTGCGAGACAAAACCCGGGCCGAGCCCCCCTTCGCCACCACCTCCATCATCGCCACGCTTGACGGGGCCCTGGATGCGGACGCGAAAGCGTCGCACCCCTTGCTGGATAGGATGACGGCGGCGGGAGAAGCGCATGAAGCGGCAGAGCTTCTCTCTGCCACGAGAATGAAGCAGGCGCTGGTAGCGCTGGTGAACGGTGCGAACGAGCAACTCGCGACAGGAGACATGGACTTAAATCTCCTCGCCGAATCCCTTGAACTGGATGAAGTGGCCGGGGAGCTCACCCCACTGAGTGAATTGATGACGGTTACCACGATGCCGGAGGGGCCGCCGATACCTTCCCTTCCCCTCCTCTCCAAAGCCACTGGCGGAATGCAGCGGCTTTGGGTTGTTGGCGGTCCCCCCGGCTTGGGAAAATCCACCCTCGTGATGCAGATTGCACTCGATGTGGCCGAACAGATGCCCGTGCTCTACGTAGATTTTGAGAATTTAATTGAAGATTTGAGTGCCCGAATTACTTCTTATTTTGGAGGTGATATTGAGCGGGCCAAACGGGCCGCGAAAAATATCTTCTATCGAGACGACTTAACTCACATCGACGCTGACTTGAAAGCTATCGAGCCCCCAGCCCTGATTGTCATCGACAGCATTCAAAACCTCCCTACCGGAACGAAAGACAGGCGTGCTGGCCTCGACCGCTGGATGACTCGACTCAAATCACTCGCCAAAAAGGGCTATGCGCTCTGCGTGGTGAGCGAAGTGTCCCGCTCCTCCTATCAGGAGGTTCAGCTATCCGCGTTCAAAGAGACGGGCGCAATCGAGTACGCCGCCCATGTGGGCATTCAACTTGTGGAATGTGATGACGATGAGGACGCTCTCGAAATTCATATCGTCAAAAATCGGAACCGGAAGTACAAGGGGCGCATTTCGCTGTTAGAGCGGACAGATGGAGGCTGGGGCTTTAAGGAAGAAATGTTGTGAGCGACAAAGCTTGGAAACAATTTGAGCGCGATGCCGCCGCGTTGTTCAACGCAAGGCGTTTTCCTGCGAACCAAGGAGGCCCCCTCGATTTTGAAGGGCCGGAGTTTGCCGGCCAATGCAAGAACGTCAAAGTACTTTCCCTCGCCCGGATGGAGGAGTTAGCTCAGGCGGCAGAAAAAGATGCCGCGCAAAGTGGCAAGCTCGGCGTGCTTTGTTTGAAGCGCCGAGCAGGAAGCGGGCGTTCCACGCCTACACTTATCACCATGACGGAGGAAGTCTGGAAGAAGTTGTATGGAAAAAAGAAGTGACTTCGACGTTGACTTAGCTTTTGGTCAGGCGTTCGAGGCGAGGTTCGCCGACGTTTTTTCGGAGGGGACAAAAGTGGAAGTCAAAACCGAGCGCAACCACTGGTTTCGCACGGGCAACATTGCAATTGAAATTCAGTCCAGAGGAAAGCCTTCGGGGCTTAGCGTGACGAAAGCGGATTACTGGGTGCACATACTCGCCGATGGAGAGCGGAGCTACTATACTGCTCTACTGTTTCCCGTCGCGAGGTTAAAGGAGCTCGTCAAAATATACCGTTCCACCGCTAGGGGAATGGGTGACAACAACGCAAACATTTGCGTCTTAATTCCGCTAAAGGAAGTTTTTACTCATGCAAGCAAACGAGCGGAGAAGTCTGCCCGCCGGCGCAAAAGCGCCGGTAGTATTTGATATTGACGGAGTCCTCGCGGACTTTATTGCGGGATACCGCCAGCGGGCGAGTCTCATTACGGGCAAACCTCTAGATATTTACGGGCATGATAAGTCGATGACTTTTGAAGCCGTGCCGGAGCTCAATGAGGAGGAAGCCCGACTAGCTGTGGAATCCATCATGAGCAAGCCAAACGGCCGCTTCTGGGAGGGACTTCCCTCTGCCGTGAGTGAGGAAACTTGGCTACGGATTAGAGAGCTCACCGAGCAAAGGGACGTGTATTTTGTAACGGCCCGTGAAGGGCCGGAAGTTAAACAGCAAACGGAGGCGTGGCTCCTGGAGCACCTCTCCATCAGGCCTACTGTTATTATCTCATCAGCCAAGGCAGATGAATGTCGCGCTCTTTCTGCCGGCTGGTCGATAGAAGACAGGCTTGAGAACGCAGTCTCTATCGCGGCAACAAGCGGCGCACGCTCCTGTCTCATCAACAGGAGTTACAACCGAAAAGTTCTCCCCGATTTCCCGCAGGGGTTTGATTCGCATCAGTTCATGCGAGTGGACTCAGTGGATGAGTATTTAAATATTATTAATGGAGAATCGAATGAATGAAGTATGTGGCGAGATACTCGCCGACGC
>Ga0315336_1005026_pt1 | contig 14915 bp, 13 predicted proteins | sample ASW5metaG_FD_204512 | JGI IMG/M metagenome (GOLD analysis project Ga0315336, IMG submission 204512) | Ammonia-oxidizing marine archaeal communities from Monterey Bay, California, United States - ASW #5 | ecosystem: Environmental > Aquatic > Marine > Intertidal zone | place: USA: California...
TAATGGCGTCAAGTTGCAAGGGATAGTAACCTGGTTCGATAATTTTTCTATGCTGTTACGCCGCAACGGTCACACGCAGCTCGTTTACAAGCATGCAATTTCCACAGTTATGCCTGCTGAGCCCTTTCAGTTGCCTCACGGTGATGAGGAGACAAGTGCAGCAGAAGCTGAAATTGAGGAAGAGGAGGCGGTCGAATAGAGCCGCGTGGGGACTTTTTGAACAACAACCCCACTTCAAGAACCACCGCAATAATTCTTCACGCGGCCATAAGGGGCCGCGGCACCGCGCGCACGAGACATGCAAAAATCCGCTTAGAAGAGGCAAAGGGCTTGTCTGAAGCCATCGCACTAGAGGTAGCGCATGCTGAAGTAATTACTCTAAAGAAATACAACCCATCAACTCTGTTTGGGTCCGGTGTCGTTAAGAGGTTAAAATCCTCGGTTCAAAACCTATGTGCGGAACTGGTTGTTATTGACGGAACCGTAACCCCAGTCCAGCAACGCAACCTGGAGCAACATTTGACGGCTAAGGTAATTGACCGAACCGGCTTAATTCTCGAGATATTCGGAGATCGCGCTAGAACAAAAGAAGGGCAGCTGCAGGTTGAATTGGCGCACCTCTTATACCAGCGAAGTCGTCTTGTGCGCAGCTGGACCCACCTTGAACGTCAGCGCGGTGGGTTCGGTTTCCTAGGTGGACCTGGGGAAACTCAAATTGAAATTGACCGGCGTTTAATTGACATCCGTGTTGCTCGAATTAAGAAGAATCTTGATAAGGTTAAGCGGATGCGGAAGCTGCATCGCAAAGCCCGGAAGCGTGTTCCTTATCCTGTAGTTGCGCTAGTAGGCTACACAAATGCGGGAAAGTCGACCTTGTTTAATAGTTTGACCCAGGCCGATGTCCTAGCCCAAGATAAATTGTTTTCTACACTAGATCCAACTATGCGAGCTATATCTTTAAATTCTGGTCGCAGAGTAATTATCTCGGATACGGTTGGTTTTATTTCTGATTTACCATATGAATTGATTGCCGCTTTTGGGGCAACGCTTGAGGAGGTGATTGACGCAGATATTATCGTTCATGTTCGCGATATCGCTATTCCCGAAACCGATATCCAGTGCAGAGATGTGACAAATGTTCTGAAGCAGATGGATGTTCCTCGATCCGCTAATCAGCCTGTTATCGAAGCTCTAAATAAGATCGACCTATTATCTTCGGAAACGCTGCAGCACCAAATTGGAATCTCAACACGCCATGACCGGAAAGTAGTAATATCAGCCGTAACGGGCTCTGGTATTCGCGACCTCTTGGATAAAATTGATGAAATAGTCGCATTCAAGCGAGCTACCCTCGGTGTATCGGTACCGTGTGACGATGGAAAAACACTTGCCTGGTTATACCGCCGTGGCGAAGTTCTAGAGCGCCATAATCGTGCGGAAAAAATATATCTAAAAGTTATGCTAGATTCTGATGATATGGCACGTCTGCATAAGCGTTTCAGTGTTGATCTTCTTTGATTGTTAAAAAAGGAGCAATTACCCATATTCAAAGTACAAAGAGAACAGGTTGCGGACATCATCCGTGAAACCGCCCAGGAGGTTGTTCTTCCCCGCTTTCGCCGACTTGAAATTGACGATGTTTGGTCCAAATCTTCTCCCGGTGACGTAACATCAATTGCCGATCACGAATGCGAAGCTATTTTGACGAGGCGCTTATCTGCATTATTGCCAGGATCACTTGTTATTGGGGAGGAAACCGCTCACGAAAGGCCAGAAGTACTGGATTTCCTCCACACTGAGTCACCAGTCTGGATTTTGGATCCAGTTGATGGCACTCAGAACTTTGTCCACGGTCGTCCAGAATTCGCCGTGATGGTCGCTCTGATGTTCAGTGGTCAAACTCTGATGAGTTGGATCTATGACCCTCTAAAAGACCTTCATGTTTGGGCAGGACGCGGGGAGGGGGCCTGGTCTGGAGACAGACGTTTACAAATTAAGAAACCAAAAAGTTCAACAAAGCTTTCTAGTATGGTCTCAGCACTTTACGAATCCAACTCTTTCACCATAAAGGATAATTTCGAGAAGAATATCCGACTAGGAAGTGTTGCACATGATTATTGGGCCCTGGCCGAAAATAAAATACAAGTTCTTTGCTTCGGTCGCCTAAAACTCTGGGATCACTCCGCTGGTGTTCTTCTCCACGATGAAGCCGGTGGCTACAATTCTATGCTTGATGGTGGCTGCTATAACCCAGCTATTTCGAGCCAGAACGGCATACTTTGTGCACCCGATAGGGATGTCTGGAACACAGTTAGCGATATACTTAAGCGTAGCTAGGCTGTTGGAACAGGTCGCACGACTGCTGAATTCGAAACTTAGCCCCAACAGAGCGTACCCAAGAAAAAATGAAACTTAAGAAAGAACTATAGTTGCGCCCTATGTTTGCTTAGCGCGTTGCCACAGTCTTTCTAGCTCGTCTAATGTTGTGTTTTGCGGATTTGTACCAATCTCCGCAAGCCAATTCTCAATCTTACGGAAACGGGTTTCAAACTTTCTATTGCTCCGTCCAAGCGCTGCACCCGGGTCCACCTTAGTCTTGCGTGCCAGGTTGACCACCGAAAAGAGCACGTCACCCAGCTCGTCTTCGATACGATTACTGTTCTCTGATCTAGACAGTTCTCTTCTAAGTTCCTCGACCTCTTCTGAGACTTTATGAATTACACCATCCAGCTCAAGCCAATCAAATCCCACACTTGCTGCCCGCTTCTGCAACTTCTCTGCCCTTATCATAGACGGTAGGGCTGTGGGAATGTTATCCAAGACACTCGGGAGATTGGCTCGCATTCCTTTCTTTGTTCTGCGTTCGGAAGCCTTGATATTGTCCCATGAACTCTCATCAGTACTCTCTATGCCCCTAACTCCATCTCCAAATACTCTTGGGTGGCGTCGAATCATCTTTTCCGAAATGTTGTGAACGACATCATCAAAATTAAAAAACCCGCCTTCTTCAGCAATCCTTGAATGATAGACAACTTGCAACAGGAGATCTCCCAGCTCTTCTTCTAGATCAGCCATATCGCTTCGCTCAATCGCATCAGCCACTTCGTAAGCTTCTTCTATCGTGTGTGGGGCAATTGTCTGGAAAGTCTGGCTTATATCCCAAGTGCATCCAGTTTCCGGATTTCTCAAGTCCTCCATTATTCCTAATAGATCACAAAGCTTCTTTGTTTCGCTATCTGACGGGCTAGCATTATTGCCTGTTTTCACTGTTCATCCTCTTTTTTTTGTTTGAACCGGTATTTCTATCAAAGTAGGCCAGTATTATGTGCTGGAAGAGGGAGGGGGAAGTTCAGAAAACTTCTGTAAGTACGGTTTATGTGCTAGAATATGTCGCATAATATATATTATGAATAGTTTCGAGAGTACAAAGCGATGTTCAAAATCGCATACGCGCCAGTCCTTAATCGAGCAAAACGGACTTTTCCCGTGTTGCTTTATTAAATAATCTAAAAAAATTGTCCGTCGTCACTTCAGCGAGACGCTCAGGGGTTATGTTCTTTATCGTAGCTAGCTGTGCAGCGGTATGCACCACGAAAGCTGGCTCATTTCGCTTTCCCCGTGTGGGCATTGGTGCGAGATAGGGTGCATCAGTCTCCACAAGTAGGCGATCTAACGGCACAAACTTTGCCACATTTCTTAGCTCATGGGCGTTCTTAAAGGTAAGAATGCCTGAAAAACTAATGTATAGGCCAAGGTCCAGAGCTCCCCGCGCGAGTACTTCTGACCCAGTAAAACAGTGTATGACACCCTTAAATGCCCCCTCTTTCATTTCCTCGTCTAATATGCGTGCAGTAGTGTCATCAGCATCGCGCGTATGAATAATGACTGGTAGTTGGGTGGCACGCCCTGCTTTAATATGGGTGCGGAAACTCCCCTCCTGACAATCCCTTGGACTATTATCGTAATAGAAGTCTAAACCGGTCTCACCGAGCCCAACGACGCGATGGTGTTTAGCCAAATTTACTAGCTCTTCATTGGTAACCTTAGGCTCTGTTGCAACATCGTGGGGATGAACACCTATACTGCAATATATGTTTGGGTATTGTTCTGCAATACCAATTACTTGTGGCGCTTTCTTGATTTGGGTGCAGATGGTTAGCATATGGCTGATACCAGCTTGTTTTGCCCGTACTAGGACAGCATCCAGGTCATGGGCATAATCGGGAAAATCTAAATGGCAGTGGCTATCAATGAGCATCACCCCTTCCCTTCTCCAACCAACTTTAGCTTATTAAAAACTGGTTCCGGTTTAGGTAGAGCAGTTCCGGATTTCAAACCACCAGCGGCTAGGCTTATCTTTGCAAAGTGTCGATCGGCGTCCGAAATAGCTAGTTGGTCTAGTATTTTTTCTGCTCCCGTGGGAACGAATGGCAACATCAAAATAGCAATTTTTCTAAGACTTTCGGAAAGAATGAATAATACCGTATTCATCCGAATTAGATTTGTCTTCCGCAACACCCATGGAGCCTGCTTATCCACGTAGCCGTTAGCCGCTCTTACCACTTTCCAAATTATCTCCAGTACCTCGTGAAAGGCTTTCTTATCAATAGCTTGCCTACAGGAATCTAAGGCAGCTTCAGCCGCTATTAGCAGCTTAGAATCATCTTCTGTAAATTCGCCTGGTTCGGGAACTCGCCCATCGCAATTATTGCCAATCATAGCCAAAACACGTTGAGCTAGGTTGCCTAATTCGTTAGCTAATTCGCCATTAGCCCTTTGGACCAGAGCCGACGAGGAAAAATCCCCGTCAGCACCGAATTTTACTTCGCGCAGCAGGAAATATCGCACCTGGTCAAGTCCGTAAGTTTGCACCAACTCTTCGGGATCTATAACATTCCCCAAAGACTTAGACATTTTTTGCCCTTCAACCGTCCACCAGCCATGAGCGAAAACCTCTTTGGGCGTTTTCAGCCCCGCTGCCATTAAAAAGGCTGGCCAATAAACGCAATGGAAACGGATAATATCCTTACCAACCAAATGCAGGTCCGCAGGCCAGAAGGTTTTGTAGCTAGCAGATTTCGTGTCCGGGTAATCAAGAGCCGTAATATAATTGGTTAAGGCATCAATCCAAACATACATTACATGGTCAGCATTTCCCGGTATCTCTACACCCCAAGCAAAAGTAGTTCGGGATAGAGATAAATCCTGCAGGCCACCTTCAACAAATCTGCGTACTTCGTTGAAACGTGTATTGGGTTTGACGAAATTGGGATTATCTTCATAGAATTCTATAAGCTTTTCTTGCCAAGCTGAGAGACGAAAAAAGTAACTCGGCTCTTCCACCCACTCTACCGGGGCCCCGGTGGGCGCAAGCTTTTGGCCAGTCGGTCCTTCAGTTAGCTCATTTTCCGAATAGTAAGCCTCGTCGCGTACTGCATACCAGCCACTGTATTTTCCCAAATAGATGTTGTTCTCACCGTTAGGAGCTCGGTTTTCGGAAATTCTTGTCCAAAATGTCTGGCAAGCCTTACTGTGTCTTTCTTCAGTAGTTCGGATAAAATCGTCATTAGTAATCTGCAGAGTAGATGTTAGGTCCCGGAATGTTTGTGAGACCTGATCCACATAGTCTTGCGGCTTAACGCCGCTCTCAGCAGCTGCCTTTTCCACCTTTTGACCGTGCTCGTCAGTGCCGGTAAGAAACTTTACTTGGAAACCGTCGAGCCGCTTGAAACGTGCCAGGGTATCGCACGCAATCGTTGTGTAAGCATGCCCTACATGGGGTTTGTCGTTTACGTAGTAAATCGGTGTCGTAATGTAAAACGACTTCTGATCCGCCATGGGTTTCTTTGTTCCAGTTCGGCCGCCCTGGCTCCGGTTTTTGACAAGAACCGGCACTGGTGGCGGGTATTGGGTAAGTTAGCCACGAACCTCTTCTTGGATAGACCCTAGTGCGCCTAAAATTGTTCGTCGACGGTCTAAGTAATGAGATTCAGTACGGGCAAATAGCAAGGATACCTTTTCCCACACGTCTACCCATTGATCAAGGCTCATAGAAGCTGTCAAACGGCTCGCCAACTCCGCCTCTCCACTGAATATTTCATTTGTGCTGCCCCATTCATGGCGGGCCGTTACAGAAATAATACGTCCAAGCCACCAAGTAAGAAGTTCGGACACAGTACGAAATACCTCTGCATGGGAAACCTTCTCAACAAAGGCGTGAAGTCTTGTAACCTGCAGGTTTGGCAGCTCCTTGAGCAGTGTTATTAGTTCATGAAATAGCGTAACACCACCCTGATCCAAGATTTCTAGGGCGCTACCAATACTACCGTTTGCAATCACTGCTAATGTATCCCTGTCCATCTCTGAGATTGTCGGACGGTATTTGATAAGTAAGGCCTTGAGTTGCTCGACGCTGAGTGGGTTGAGAGAAAGCTTTCGACAACGGGAGCGGATAGTAGGTAGCAGTCGAGCTGGGTTATGGCTTACCAAGAGCAAAAGTGCCTTTCGGGGTGGCTCCTCCAACAGCTTAAGGATTGCGTTCGCAGCATTATTATTCAGTTCATCAGCCGCGTCGACAACGATGACACGCCAGCCAGATTCCGCTGGCGTGAGACTAAGGAAACCTTCAAGCCCCCTCACTTCATTCACGCCAATAAAAGTCTTGCGCTTTGTCTGCGCAGTATCTATCCAGGCTCGCTCTACAGCTCGGAAATCACCGTGGCTAAGCCCGGCTACTTTGCGGAACACTGGGTCGTGCGGATCCATGCTGAGCTTTGATTCCTCATAGGTCTCACCTAGGGATTCCTTAGTTGCTGGTCTTGGCATATAATCTCGCGGGCTCGCTAGTGCATAGCGTGCCATCCGGTATGCAAGTGTAGCTTTTCCTATCCCGCGTGGCCCGGAAATCAACCAAGCGTGAGCGAGTCTCTCATGAGACCAGGCTTCGACAAAAGTTTTCTCTGCCTGTTGGTGACCTACAAGATTCGGATTCCCTCTGGGTATCAATGGTTCTATAGAATGATTAACGCCCACCTCAATGCGCCTTTTGTAATCTCTGGTGGGATATCTCTAGAATGTCAGCGTGGATGGTTGCAACTTTCCGATCGGCGTTAATCACGAAACATCGATTAGGATTCATCTCTGCGATGGATAGAAAACCGGCACGTATGCGATTATGAAAGCTAATATCCATCCGTTCATATCGATCCTCAGGTCCTCCACGGCGCATAGCCCGCTGAAGGCCTATTTCAACTGGAAGATCTAGAATGAAGGTTAGGTCGGGTTGAAAATTGGCAAGGGTAATCTCGTGCAACTTTTCTATGTCTTTTATCGATAGGCCGTAACCATGGCCCTGGTATGCAACGGTAGAATCTGCAAACCGATCTGAAATTACGACCTTACTCTTTTTCAACGCAGGTTTAACATTATTGATTACGTGATCGCGTCGGGCCGCATAATGCAGCAAAGCCTCGGTTCTCCCATCCCACCTTCTGGTTGCGCCAGTTACAAGTAGAGTCCTGATCAGCTCCGCACCAGGCGAACCTCCTGGTTCTCGGGTTAACAGAACGTCCCTGCCAAGACTTATAAGGGCATCGGCCAAGAGTTTCGCTTGCGCCGTTTTTCCGCTACCATCACAGCCTTCAAAGGTGATAAACGTCCCGCCTGCCACGCTGGAAAGGCTCCTTCTTGTCGGCATCAGTCTGCGTTACTGCGCAAACCCGAAAAAAATATGTGATGCGGCGGCCCTAAGTCGACCCATAACACCGAGCTTACCAACAGAAGCTGCCGCGACAAGAGGTAATTCCACAGTTTCAAAACCCTTGGCCGATACCACTAACTTTGCGATTACATCGTCCTTCTGTATTGGTGCGGGAACGGGACCTTGGTAAACAGCTTTGACTTCCATGCTTCTTAGCGATCGGCGCGGTATAGTTATGGTCAATTTGTCTTTAGTTACCAATGCCACTTCTGTTTCAGTCCCTAACCAAACCTCTGCATTACTAACTGCTTCACCCGCTGCAAAGAGATCCCGATTTATGAAATTTCGAAAACCCCAATCAATGGCCAGCGCAGCTGCTTCAGCTCGAGCTCGGGTACTTTCAAGACCGTTCACTACCACGATTAAACGGCGACCGTTTCGTACAGCCGACGCTGTCAAACCGTACCCCGCAACAGATGTATATCCGGTTTTGAGACCATCAGCGCCGCCTGGGCGGTAAAGAAGAGGATTACGATTGTACTGAGTAATATCGTTATACGTGAACTCAGTTTCCTTGTAGAGAGAATAGAATTCCGGAAATTTAACTATAATCTGTTTAGCTAACACAGCTAAATCATGGGCCGTCATATAGTGGTCAGGATCTGGGAGACCAGTGGAATTAGTAAAGTTACTTCCGGTCAGACCTAGTTCAAGCGCCATTTCGTTCATTTCGTCGGCAAATGCGCCTTCACTGCCAGAAAGGTTCTCCGCCACCACGATGCAAGCGTCGTTTCCCGACTGAACAATAATTCCCCGCAATAAATCTTCTACTCGTACCTGCGACCCTGGCTGCAGAAACATTGTTGATCCACCACTTGCTGCACCGCCTTTGCGCCAAGCATTCTCACTGACCAAAAATTCGTCATCCAAGGAGAGGCTCCCGGATTGTATGGCATCAAAGACCATATAAGCTGTCATAAGCTTGCTCATTGAGGACGGTGGCATTGCTTGATCAGGGTTCTCTGCCTCTAACACCGCGCTCGTTTCAAAATCGACTAAGATTGATTCTCGAGCCCCAATATCAAGCGCATTAGCGTCCGACAGAACTATGATCTGGACCGCTAGTACGAAGCCCCACGTTGCGAAAAGACATCCCACCCTCTTAATAAATTCTGGGCGATTAGAAATCGCACACATGCCTTGGCATTCCCCTCAATAAAGTCAGCTAATTTCAGTAGATGGTTAATGTTTTGTTATAAGCTTTTGGTGAAAATATGGCAAAATTTCTAATAATTGTCAGGTTTGCTGCCTTCTTACTCAACTACAACTATAGCATCGAGATATCCGGCGTTTTTCATGACCGAAACTGTTTTGTGTGCCAAACTTGAGTCACCAATCGGTCCTAATCTCACGCGATACAACATTTCCCCCCTAACAGTCTTTGAAGCTACGAACACGTCACCAAAATCCTTTAGTTGTGCTTCTAAACGAAGTGCGTTGTTGCGATCCGCAAAAGCACCAACTTGGACGAAGTAGTCGAGCGATGGGTTTTTTGAAACTGCCGGAGACCATTCATCCTCTGGAAGCATATCCAAAGAATTTAGAGACTCCACCTCGACCGGTGACAATTCTTTTGAAGTTATGGCAGGGGCATTGGCAAGTTTTGGTAAACTGGGCATACTTGATAGGTCCCTATTGCTGCTCGCTGAGGATGCGTCCGGCAAAGCTCCTGCAGGCAGCCTGCTGGGTTCCGGTGCTATCCTAGCTGCTGTCTCTCGCATTGAAATAATCGGTGATGCTGACTTAGCGGGAGCGGCTTGATTGGTTGGGAGTACATTGTCCGATTGAGTACTAGTAAGAAGCGTTGGTGGCGAAGCGGTAGAGGTTCGCGTTTTTGCTGCTGTGCTGGTTGGAAAATTCCCGCTAGCGATAGATGGTGCAACCAGATTGGAGACTTTTATCGTTGGTCTTGGCACCGCTTCCACTTTCGGTAAGTCTAGTTTCTGAGTCCCTTGGGCAATATTTTTCAATGTCATACTGTCGTCCGTCACGATGACCACCCTCACACGGGCAGTACCTCGCTGCTCAAAGCCCAGCAACTGTGCTGCACGCCGAGATACGTCGATGATGCGGTCCTCCACAAAGGGCCCACGGTCGTTAATCCTTAATCTTATAGACCTCTCATTTTCAAGATTGGTAACTTGAACAACGCTAGGCATCGGTAACGTTCGATGCGCAGCTGTAAGCGCATCCATATCATAGGTTTCGCCGTTAGCCGTGCGCTTCCCGTGAAACCCCGGTCCATACCAGGATGCAATTCCTTCTTGTTCGTAGGAGTAATCTTCGCCTGGGTAGTACCAAACGCCAGCAACTTCATAGGGACTACCAACTTTATAGTTAGTCACTAGATTCCCGAGTGCATCCCTACCGAACTGCATATGTGGCGGCAGGTCATCACTAGGCTGGCGGAATGCCTCACAGGCAACAAAAAGGGGTATTACTGCTGTTGCAGCAAGAAACCAACGATACAAAACTGGTGACATCATATTGTGCCTAAACCACCCAACCATACATCATCTAGCAGTTTACGTGACAGCCATAGCCCTGGCAAGGCGTCCTTCTAGGTGAAAAGTCTTCGCCATTCTATGGAAAGGCAGTGTCCGTAGTTATCACGTCCAGAAGGTTCTTATCTGCATATCCGTCTGGTGGTAGCCCCTTGGCAGCTTGAAACTGCACTATTGCACCTTTAGTCCTTGGACCAATTCTGCCATCACTTTCTCCGGGATCAAAACCAAGGCTCCGTAGCCTATCTTGGAGCTTAATGATATCGACCCGCGCTAACGGTAGTTCTTGTTGCCGGGGAGATTCCAGCGGTCCTCCCCCAGCTATACGATCAGCAAGGTGCCCGACTGAAATTGCGTATAGACTAGAGCGGTTCCATTTCATAATGGTGCGAAAGTTTGCGTAGACCAGGAATGCCGGACCCTTAATTCCGGCTGGCAGAATAACAGACCCCTCAATTTGCACTTGCGGCAAATCCCGTCCATTAATTCGCCTTATCCCGAGCAACTGCCACTCGCCCAAATCTTTGTTTACCGAAAAACCAATATTCTTGAGGTCAAAACCTCTCGGGAGCTTAATCTCCCTGCCCCACGTTTGGTTAGAATTCCAACCCAGCTTTGCGAGAAAGTTCGCCGCAGAACCAAATGCATCTGGAAGCGAAGACCATATGTCCTTGCGTCCGTCACCATCTTCATCTACCGAGTAGGTCATAAACGTTGAAGGCATAAACTGAGTCTGCCCCATGGCACCGGCCCAGGACCCCAGCATGTTGTCTGCCATGACATGACCGTCGTCAAGTATGAACAAGGCATCTAATAATTCCGAACGAAAAAACTCACTACGACGTTCATCAAAAGCTAGTGTTGCTAGAGCTGCCACTACTCTAAAACTGCCGAGGTTCTGACCAAAATTAGTTTCCAAACCCCAGAATGCCACCAAGAACCGGCTTTGCACTCCATACTTTCTCTGTATAGAATCAAGAATATTAGAGTGTTTTCTCAACAAGATTCGACCGTCCCTTATTCGCTTTGTTGAGACGCGACTACTTAAATACATCCAAAAGGGCTGGATAAACTCTGCCTGAGAACGGTCGAGCTCAATAACACGCGGCAGTGGAGCTACACCTTGAAAGGCACTAGCAAATGTCTTTCGATCAACACCCTTTTCGATTGCTTCCTTTTCTAATTGCAATAGCCAAGCCCCAAAGGGATCAGGGGCTAGACCATCGAAGTGTTCACTCACTGTCGTGGTGTAAGCTCGTTCATTCTTACGGTCAGCCGCCTCTGGAAGACTCTCCTGCCCTGGAACAGCTCTACTGAAAAACAGTATTACAGCAGCCAAGAGTAGCACTGGGCTTAATCTTGCGTGTTGAATGGTCAGTTTTCCACCTAAACTACTAATTTAACTTGTAAAGTAGGCCACAAGCTAAGAAAGCGCCATAGGCGATAAGATGCAATGGCCTTTAAAAGAAATACAGAAAACGACCGCCACAAGCCCGCAATGCGGACAACGTATCGCGTAAGAAATTATTGACTACCCCAATCAAATCAAGTGTTGTTACCATAAGCTATCTAATCGAATCGTTTGGCCCCGCCAACTACGGTAAAACCCAACGTAATGCCTACAACCTTGTCAACTTGAGGCTTGGCGTAGAATCCGATAATTGGGCCATGACCGGCTTTGCCAAGAACCTGTTTAATGTTGAGTATCTTGAAGAAGTCATTCCAGCACCGCAGTTTGGTGGATCATTCATTCACCCCGCTGACAAGGCCCGTTGCGGCGTCGACGTTGTCGACAGGTTCTAATCGCCACCTGAAAGAGGTGCTTCCAAGAAGCCAGCTCTTTCGGTCCGCATTATCAAGACTCTGCATCTTAGTTCTTTTTTCTGCTGCCAATGTCTTAAGCACAGGCGCGGAGGCAATAGATAAGGTAAGGTTTGGAACTGACTGGCGCGCTCAGGCTGAACACGGCGGCTTCTATCAAGCTGTAGCTAATGGAATTTATGAAAGCTACGGTATTGAAGTAACCATTCGACAAGGTGGCCCGCAGATCAATCATAGCCAACTACTGGCAGCGGGTCGCCTGGATTTTTCTATGGCTCCAAACTCTTTCATCCCGCTTAATTTTGCTCACGGGGGAATTCCTATTCTGTCGGTTGCGGCAATTTTTCAGAAGGACCCTGCTGTTTTAATCTCCCATCCCAACGTTGGCCACGAACGCCTCGAGGACTTGAGGGGTGAAAGAATCATGATCTCGCCGGATACGCGAATTGGGTTCTGGCGTTTTCTCAAGCAACAACTGCATTACACCGATGATCAAATAGCCCCCTATACTTTTAACGTCGCACCTTTTTTGTCTAATCCACAGTCGATCCAACAAGGCTACCTAACCAGTGAACCTTATCTGATAATGCGCACCGGCATAAAACCAAACGTTTTTCTCTTAGCAGACGCTGGATATGCGAGCTATGCCGCTATCATTCAAACATCGCAAACATTGGTTGATGAGAATCCTCTCTTAGTTCAGAGGTTTGTGGACGCTAGTATTAAAGGTTGGCATGGCTTTCTTTATGGTGACCCGACCCCAGCGAATGATCTTATACAACGGGCGAACCCCGACATGAGTGATGACTTGCTAGCTTATGGGCGCGAAATGCTGTTGCGTCATGGTATCGTGGATGGAGGCCAAGCCAACAGGGATGGGATCGGTGCGATGACGAACAACCGATGGAAAACCTTTTTCGATGTAATGGTCGCTGACGAGCTATATCCTGCAAACATGAATTTCAGAAAAGCCTATGACCTCCGCTTCATCGGCAAGAGGGTCGAGATGACTACAATCGAGCGCGGTAGCGACTAACCAATGACACAAAGCCAGTACTTGACCAGTCTTTTAAGTGTCAACAAGACGTTTTCGTCGGGCATTGAGGCTTTGAATGCTTTAGATCTCAAAGTTTTCCAGGGAGAGTTTCTTAGTCTTGTTGGTCCCTCGGGCTGCGGCAAATCAACAGCTCTTCGTCTTATAGCTGGTTTGTTGAAACCTACCGCAGGAAAAATTGATAATTGGGCGCAACCCGGCAATGGTGATGTTGGCTATGTGTTCCAGGATCCGACTTTAATGCCCTGGGCGACCGTTCTCGATAACGTTATTTTGCCATTACGGCTAACGCAACAGTGCTATGAAAACAAAGAGGAGCGTGCAGCAGCGGTACTGCGATGGATAGGACTCACAGGATTTGAAAGCGCATATCCACGCGAGCTTTCAGGCGGTATGCGCATGCGCGTTTCAATAGCGAGAGCGCTGGTAACAAATCCAAGTTTAGTGTTGTTGGACGAACCGTTTGCCTCTTTGGATGAGTTCACTAGATCTAAGCTTAATGAGGACCTCCTAGCATTATGGGAGCAACACCAGTGGACTGTGGTGTTTGTCACTCACAGCATTCGAGAAGCCGTCTTTTTGTCGGATCGCGTTGCGGTTCTTTCACCAAGGCCGGGTAACCTGCTGTCAACCTTCCGAATTCCTTTTTCCCACCCTCGGCGAGGAAATTTGCGCAATGCGCATGAGTTCACGGATCTTTGTGGCGAAATCTCATCGACATTGACAGGAGGCATGGGACAGTTATGAGAGTTTCTCAGAAAATCTTCCACATGGTATCCCCATTCCTTTTTGGCATTGCTCTGCTGGCACTTTGGGAGCTTGCCGTAAGAGTAAATAGTGTCCCCGAGTATATTCTTCCTGGTCCCCGAGCAATCTTGATAGCACTTTGGATCGATGGCCCCGACCTATTGGTTGGGCTGCTCATCACATTGCAGGTGACACTCGCCGCACTTGTTTTAGCAGCCGTCACAGGTGCTGGAATAGCAATGATCCTAGCCCAAACGCGCCTGATAGAAAAAACGCTATTTCCCTATGCGGTTTTCTTGCAGGTAACTCCTATCGTCACCATCGCTCCATTTGTGATTATATGGGTCGAAAACGTGTACCTTGTGTTGCTCCTTTTAGCTTGGATGGCGGCAGTATTTCCGGTGATATCGAATACTCTGACGGGCCTGAAAAGCGCAGACTCTAATCTACGAGAACTGTTTCAACTTTATGGCGCCAATAACTGGGAGGTGTTGACACGTTTGTTAGTCCCAACTGGTTTGCCCTTTTTCTTAGCGGGACTGCGCATTTCTGGTGGACTGGCTCTCATCGGTGCTGTTGTGGCCGAAATGGTTGCCGGTACTGCCGGAACTCGGTCTGGTTTAGCATCTCGTCTGCTGGAAGCAAGCTATCGGCTTGAGCTTCCACGAGCCTTCGCTGCCTTCTTTCTTCTTAGTTTAGCAGGCTTTTCTATCTATTTGATATTGCAATGGATTTCCCATCTAATGCTGCGTAATTGGCATGAAAGTGAGCGACTGCATGAGAGATGATCTAAATCACTGATCATGAGCACAAGCTTGCCAGGGTTCTCCTTACCTGAAGAACAGTACGTTTTTGTATATTCGTCTACTGGTGCCGCACTTGTACACAACGCATACCGCTACATGACGGCAGCGCGGGTTGCCGGGAGACTTGTCAAATTGAAAACTTAAGTAATTGGCTCTATAGTCCCACCTTCTAGGCTTACTGTTGGCACTGCGCGGGGAATTCTAATCATGGCGACAAAAGCTAA
>Ga0315336_1005028_pt1 | contig 14910 bp, 10 predicted proteins | sample ASW5metaG_FD_204512 | JGI IMG/M metagenome (GOLD analysis project Ga0315336, IMG submission 204512) | Ammonia-oxidizing marine archaeal communities from Monterey Bay, California, United States - ASW #5 | ecosystem: Environmental > Aquatic > Marine > Intertidal zone | place: USA: California...
GAGCGCTGTTAACAGGAGGTGGACGCGTACTCACAACGGGAGCATTGGTACTGTAATATGCCCGTTGCAAAGCGCTCCACAACATCTACCATCCATATTTAGATCGATTTCCTTTCCGAAGCGATCTTGTATCAAAATATAGTGAAAATGGACGAAGATTACGAGGCAGCGCCCTCACGCTTGGCGGCTTCTTCAGCGACCAGTTCCTTTTTTGACAGCTTGCCGACCGGAGTTTTCGGCAGTTCGTCCCGAAACTCGATCTCGGACGGCAGTTCGTGCTTGCCCAACCGCTCTACGAGGAAGCTGTGCAGCTCTTCAGCGGTCAGGTTTTCGCTGGTGTCCTTCAGCTTAACGAAGGCTTTGGGGCATTCTCCCCGGTAATCGTCGGGAATGCCGATCACAATGGTTTCTTCAACCGCCGGGTGTTCATAGATGGCTTCTTCCACATGGCGCGGGAAAACATTAAAGCCACTGGCGAGGATCATGTCCTTCATCCGATCGATGATGAAAGTAAATCCGTCCTCATCAGTGAAGCCCACGTCGCCGGTATGAAGTCGTCCATTTTTCAGGATATCCGCCGTCGCTTCCTCGCGACCGAAATAGCCTGTCATCAGCTGGGGCCCTTCGATGCAGATCTCGCCGGTCGCCCCCATCGGCAAGACTTTGTCCGGTTCGTCCTTGTTGGTAATGACAATGCGCGTTCCCGGAACAGGGAGGCCAATCGAGCCTTCTTTTTGCAATCCTTTGAACGGCATGACCGACGCGACCCCGCTGCACTCGGTGAGACCATAACCTTCAGCAAGAGCGCACCCCGACGTGGTCTCGAACCGGGACTTAATTTCGGCGGGCAAAGGGGCGCCTCCCGACAAGCAAAACTTCAAGGAAGACAGATCGTATTTCTTGAGGTCAGGGTGGCTATTCATGGCGGCGAACATGGTCGGCACCCCGCTCATGAAAGTGGGTTGCTTCTTGGCGATGTCTTTCATCACCGCTTCCAGCTCGAAGCGCGGGTGCATAATCAGTTCGGCGCCGATGCGAATGCCGAGATTCATAATCCCTGTCATCGCAAAAACGTGGAAAAACGGCAATACCGCTAGAATGCGTTCGCGGCCAAACTCGATTTCATCCGCCCAACCAGCGGCCTGCTGAACATTCACGTAAAGCGAACCATGGCTCAGCATGGCCCCCTTCGGTACACCGGTCGTGCCCCCCGTATATTGGAGAACGGCAATGTCGGTCGGTTGGGTGTCTACCGGTTTGCAATCTCCATTATTGTTCAGCAATTGCTGAAATGGAATGTGCCCGGCATCCCGGCTGACACGCGCGATGTCACGCCTCCGGACCAGTGGAAACAACAAATTTTTGGGAAACGGAAGAAACTCCGGCATGGTGCCAACCACCAGTGTCTTCAACCGGGTTTCGCTCATCAGGCGTTCCATCTTTCCGTACAGGATGTCCAGATTGAGCGTCACCATGATGTCGGTTTGCGAGTCTTCGATTTGATGTAGAAGCTCCGGCTCGGCATAGAGGGGACTATAATTCACCACGGTCCCACCAGCTTTCAGGATGGCATAGAACGAAATTACGAATTGAGGGCAATTGGGTAGAAACAAGCCAACTTTTACGTCGGGCCTTACACCCAAATCCTGAAACCCGCGCGCCGCTCGGCTGATCATGTCGTCGATTTGATCGAAACTAAATTTGCGGTCGAAAAAGTCCAGAAACGGCCGATGGCGGTAATTGGCGACGGCTTCATCCCAAAGTGACCACAACGGTTTGGGTTCAAACTGGGTGAAATAATCGAGATGCGCAGGGTAATTCTTGAGCCACGGATACTCTTCCCGGGATGCAGTTTCCTCGACCATCTTGTTGTGCCAATTCCCTTGTGTGCCGGACCCAGATGGTAACACAAACTCTTGGTTGGGACGAATGGGCAGAGGTAAAATCTTAGCCTAATTTTGGGGTGCCATACTTCGGGCGTATAAGGGCCGAAGCACAGCTCGTCGATTTCGCGCACGATGACGGATGCGGAAACGTTCAAGGCGGTTTCGCGTGCGCTCACCAGTCTGCGACCCGCCCTCGGCAAATTTCGCTTGAATTTACTTTAAACGACCAAAATCAAAGCATTAGAGTTTACGACGGCTGAAGGTTTGCCATCATTTCCTGGCATTTCCCGGTAAGCGCTGGAATGCTCGTATTCGGCGGAATTTCGCCACAGGTAATCACCAGCCCATCGCATTGAGGCAGATTTAGCCACGCGTCAGGAGCCGCCGGGAGACCCACAACTGCAAATCCTTCGCCCGAAACCGTTGCGTCGCCCAGTCCAATGGTCGCTAAAGGCTTCTTATGAAAGCGCGCAATATTTAAGAGCGGGGTCAAGGACGCTCGCCATTTTTCATCGTCGGGTTTGAAGGCCTCTTCCGCAACCACGATCAGATGGGCACCGGCCTCGCAAAACAGACGGGTGAGTTCGGCGCATATGCGTCCACATACTTCCCACCCCTGGTCGGATATTTCTGCGTTGCCGCCTGCAAGCTGGCGCGCCAGGGTTGCAGGACCCGTCACAACCGTGGCCAGCAGCGGACCGTCGGTCAAGGTGGCGGCAAGGCGCCGGGTGGTTTCCAGCGCCGCCTCGATCCGCGCGGATGATGCCAATTTGTCCGGCAAATCGGATGCTTCCGACAGATCATAAAAGGGCGGCGCAGCCACTTGCGGGGGATAGGTAGACCAATCGAGCTCGGCGCCCGCGGCCTCGGCTTCCATGGCGGTGGCGGCCGCCGTAAATACCGCATCCGTACCGATTGCCTTTTGAAGGGCCTCGAGGCTACGCGCCATTTTAGTTGGATCGCTTAGAAAACCGGCAAGGTTCCAGCCTTCGATTTGGGCTGCTGCCGCGTGCACCATAGGCGCGAACAGCGCTGGCTCGATCGCTTTGCCACGATTCAGGCTGCGGGCCCGCTTTTGCGGCGAGGCTGCCGGCTTTCCATCCATCCCCATGGCTGTTGCCGCCGACTAGGGCCGCATCACGACCCGCTGGGGCGCGCCATCGGGCCACGAGCCGAACCATTCCAGAATGTCTTCGCGCGGCTTTTTCTGGCTCCATTCAGCATCGAAATCATCATAGGACCGGCCTTCTTTAAGGCGGCGCCCACGCTCGGCGGCGCGAAGCTCGGCGGTGGCATCTTTGTCAAACTTGCCGCTCTCACGGTCACATACCACTTTGTATACCAGGCGCGCGACGTTCTCGCTTACGAAGCCGCGGGTCACGTCTTCCATGACCGCCTCCGGCTCACGTTCCAGTGGGTCGCCATAGCCGGCGCCACCGGTCGAGAACCCGATGGTGATCACATCGTCTTCTTCGTAGCTGCGTACACCGCGTCCTTGAAACTCAACCTCCCAATCGCCTTCGATAGTGTGATTTTCGATAATCTTGTGAATATCCAGGTCGATGTCGTCGCCGTTTCTCAGTTTTTCGGCGAGGTCCGCGTTCCTTATGCCGATGCCCGGCACCGTGCACGGGGCATAGCCGCCAAACAGGGGCTGCGGGGTTTGGATTTTACTGTTGTCGGAAATGGCGGTGAAAAAGATCTGCGACACGCCGTGGGTCAACCAAAGCTGCGCGGTGCCGGTGCCGCCCCGTTGTTTGCCGTGACCGCATGAATCGCGCCAGAACTGTGACAGCGGGATTAGCATGGGGGTTTCATTTTCCATCATCTCGACGTCCGACGCGCGGCCAAACGCACACCAGGCAAAGCCAAAAGCATCAATGCCGTCGCTCAGTGGCTTGCCGCCCTGGCCTTCAGTATTGAGGGCATAGGGCATCATGTCGACAAAAGGCGCGCCCCACTGGGTTTCGCCTGCCAGGATCAAGCCATTGCCCGCATTGGCTTGTGACGCCGCCGCCTGTTGCCAGTCACCGGTCGGAAACACAGTTTTTGCGACACAGTTGTGGATGGCGCTCATGGCGCCAGTTGCAATCATGACGGCGCAGCTGGTGGCGGCGCGTTCGTCCGGATAGAGGCATGACCCTTTGGGAAATTTGAAGTCAACCGACGCAAACGTGCCGTTCGATATCGGCAAGTCATGAAACGCGTACTCGTAGATGTAGTTGGTCATGTGGCCAATGACGGCTTGCGGGTGGGCATTGTAGGATGTCGGATTTTCCGGCGAGGTGCCTTCAAAATCGATGGTCAGCCGGTCGTCTTCCTTGGTCATGGTCATATAACAGTTGCGGATGAGCGCCTGATCGAACCCAAGTGAATCAGCGAAATTTACGCACCGGTACTTGCCGTCGGGCCACATTTTGATGCGGTTGCGGGCGGCGTCCTCGGCACGTTTGACCATCTCGGAAAACAGGCCGACGACGAAATCTTCGCCTTCCTTTTCGCACATTTCGACGACACGTTTTCGAACTCGATCAGCGGCCGTGCACCGGGCTTTCAGGTCAACGACAATCATTTGTGGGGCGCGCATGCCAAAGGCCATGAACATCTGCTCGATGTCCGGCCGCAGGTGAAAATTCTCACCCACTTTCATGGGCGGCAGGTTCATGCCTTCCTCAAAGCGTGATTTGGCGCTAATCGGCATACCACCCGGCTCGCAGGCGCCGGTTTCCGAGGTGTGGGTCAGCGCGCACGTCCAGCCGATCAACTTTTCCTTGAAGAAAATCGGCATTGCGACCATCAAGTCCGGGTTGTGAATGCCTCCATACAAAGCGTCATTACCAGCCCACAAATCGCCATCTTTGACGCCCGGGTCGTCGGCGTAATTTTCGCTGACGTACTTGATCACCATGGTCGGAATAACTGAATGCAAATAAGTGCCCGACGCGCCGTTGGCCAGGTCTCCGTTGGCCGTAAAAAGTCCAATGATGGAGTCGCCGGCAACGCCAAAAGATCCTCGGCACGAGCGCTGGAAAATCTCCATGCCCTCGTCGAGAATATCGTTGGTGCGCTGGAAGCCAATCTCGTAATTGCCGACACCCATTTTCTCCGCGCAATCACGCTCATAGTCGGTGGGTGGTGTTGGCTTCAGCCAGGCGAGCTTCTGTTCAAGAGTAGGAACTTGCATCAAGGGCCTCGTTTGATTGGGTTTCTAAACGCAACCGGATTCATTGGGTTGCTGCTAGCGAGTTCATTGCTTCCATGTTCTCAAGCACGCCGAACTTTCGGCTGTCGATATAGAAATTGCGATTTTCTGGCACCGGGATTGTGGTGTAGGAACTTTCAACTACGGCTGGTCCATCGACCACGTTACCCGGTCGAAGTCGATCCATATCATACACCGGTGTATCCACTAGTTTACCCAAATTGGGCCAATAAATCTCGCGACTGCCTTTTTGGGCTGCGCTCGGGTCGGGGCCTTCCAAAGGGTGCTCGGATACGGTGATTTCTTCCACGGGAATACTGGCCTTCAGCACGAAATTGTCTAAAAACACGCCACCTGGACGGTTGACCACCAAGGGGCTGAATGCCTGGCTGAACTCTTCCTCGAAGGCGTCGTAGATGCGCTCCATGTCGGCCTCGGAATGTACTTCCAGCAAGGGCGATGACATACGCTTCAGCTGCACTTGCCCGCCGTACATCATGTCGAGCTCCAAGGTAAAGTTGGCGTCGTCCACCGACAAACCTTCGCCATTTAAGTCCCGGATGGCGATGGCCATCAACTCGGCGACAGTATCGTTGAACGTTTGGTAATCAGTGCTGTAGACGCCCGTGACCGGCTCCATAAACACCAGTCGCCGGGATTGTTCGTAGACATGGAGGATGTCCATCGCCGATTGGCCATAGGCACAAAAGACGGGTGATTCCGGAAACACGATCGCTTGCGGGATGTCACCTTGATAAACCTCGGCATGTGTTGGCCCCGCGCCACCGGTCGCAAACAAGACAAAGTCTTCCGGATGATAGCCGCGCAGATGAATTTCCCGCTCAATCGCCGACGCCATGTGTTCGCCGACGATCCGGCGAATGAGCGAAGCGGCTTCAACCACCGAAACGCCTAACGGGTCAGCAATTTTATCCTTGATTGCCGCTTCAGCTTTGGTTCGATTGAGTTTCATTTGGCCGCCGAAGTAGTTATCCGGATTGATGTACCCCAGGACGACGTCGGCGTCGGTCACAGTCGGCTCGGTGCCGCCCATATCATAGCAAACCGGCCCGGGCATGGACCCGGCGCTCTTTGGTCCCACCTCCAACTTGTTGCCGAGCAACTTGTTGACCCAAGCAATGGATCCGCCACCAGCGCCAATTGACGTGGTTTGCAGCATCGAGATGCCGACCATCCATTTGTCGATTACCGGCTTAAAGTCATAGTTGCGCACGTTCGACTCGACAACCACACCAATATCGAAGCTGGTGCCACCCATGTCGCAGACAATGACGTTTTCTTTTCCGATCGCTTGTCCCATTTGAAAGCCACCGATCAGTCCTGCGACCGGGCCACCATTAAAGGTGCGGCTGGCCGAGGTTTTGAATAGGTCTGCGCTGCCGCCCGAATTGTGGATCATGAGGAACGGGCCTTCATAACCTTGGTCCCGCAGCCGGTCCCAGGTGTTGGACAGCTCAAGCTGCAGCGAGTGATACAGATATGCGTCCAGCACCGCAGTCATGGTGCGCTGATACTCGCCCGCCTTGCCGACCACTTCGCTTGCCAAAATTACGGGCATAAAGCCGATGTGGTACTCGTTGTACTCTTCCCGGATGATCTCTTTGATGCGCTTTTCGTGGACTGCGTTTCTGAACGACCACAGCAGCGAAACCACTATTGCGCGGGCACCTTTGTTGACCAAGATACGCAGTTTCTTGCGGACGTCGTCCTCATTCAAGGGGCGAACTACATCACCTTGGACGTCAATGCGCTCCTTTACGCCGACGATCATGTCCGGTGCCACCAATGGCTTAGGCCGCTCCTGCACTGCTAGATTGCGCCGCTCAGACGGCCGCGTACCATCCACCCACTGGGCGCCCCGACCAATGAGGATCGCGTCCTCGTGGCCTTCGGTGGTGATTAAGCCCACGCGCGGGCCCCGTCGCTCAATTAGCCGGTTCATGGCGACCGTGGTCGAGTATCGGATCATCTCGATCTGGGGTAACAGCTCATCCACGTCCAGATCCAGTTGGTCGGCGCCTTCTTCAATCGCATTGATGAAACATTCCGAAAGATCGTGAGGTGTTGTTGGTGACTTGGCGATAATTTTCCTGCCGTCCAAGGTTATGACCGCGTCGGTGAAGGTGCCGCCCACATCTATGTCGATGGAATTCATGAACTGACCTCTTGTTCAGGTGTGGTCGCCGTGTTGGGCGGCATAATTTTGCCGTCAATCAAAGTGATTTCGCCGTCTTCCAAGCGTTGCTTTAGACGATTTACATCGACCTCGATGTCGTGGGTAATCGGATGCCCCGGTGGAAGATATTCGGTTTCCACTTGAATGGCACAACCGGGGCAGTAGAACTCGATAATACGCACCCACTCCGGGTCGGGCGAAAATGTGTAGTCGCCCTCAAGAATGGGCGGATGAATCTCGCGTGGATCGCGCTCGTACACAAGACAACCGCGTTTGTAGTTTTCGTGGGCTGAAATCAGAACTTCGCCGCACCGGTTGCAGCACCAGTTTTCGCTGTCCAGATCCAGGTCCAGATATTCCGTGAAGTGGATTTTCGCCATCGGGCGCCTGCCTCTCAAAATAGAAAACTTATCGGGTCATCAAGCCGTTGCCGTGGTCGTCCACGGTCAATGTCCAGCCGGTGGGTACAATGCACGTGGTGCTGCCGCCTGAAACAATCGCCGGTCCCTGGATTGCCTGGCCGGGCGTAAATTGCATCCAGTCGTAAACCGGCGCTTCAACCGGATGTTCACCGAGCCACAGGGTGCGTGTGGGCAATGCGTCGCCTTCGCTGCCGTGTGACCCATCGGCCAGGTCTTCCGGCGACAGAGTAGGAATATCGATTTCGGCCCTCAGAACCACCAAGTCCACTCGGGTCTCGGACCGCTGCGCGGCGATTTGTCCGCCCAAGTCTTTGGCGGCGTTATCAGTCAATGCAAACGACACCCACGCAGGCGCCCCATCATCGCCGATGACTTCAAATTCAGCTTCGAAACTGGCGTCGGCTGGGTCAAACCCCTCGCCTTCGAGGTCAAGTACCGCGCGTGTGCGCAATTCTTCCAGCGCCGTGCCCAGAGATTCGTTGGCATCTGATGTACCGAGCTTCACATCCACGCCCTTGCGGTAAGTGTGGGTGATGTTGGATGTGCTGCAGCCAAAAGCACTGAACACGGGGCCCAGGGCAAAGAACACATAAACACGGCCCATGCCCAACTTTTCGGCGACGAACGGCGAGAATAACGGGCCGTTGCCGCCGGTCGCAAAGAGGGTCATGTTTGCGGCCGGGTGGCCGAATTTGTCGGCGGTTTCGGCGGCCAGCTCAGCCACCAGGTCCACGGCTTTATCGCGTATGGCCAGCGCCGCAGCCTCACGGGAAAGCTCGGCTGGACCCACCACGTTACGATCTATGGCGGCGGCGGCCAGCTCAACATTCAGCTCGCGGCGCCCCCCATGAAAACCCTTGGGGTCCAAGTATCCAAGCGTCAGGAAAGCGTCTGACAATGTGGCTTCGGCACCCCCCAATCCGTAACACGCTGGGCCGGGTGACGAGCCCATGCTTTCCGGTCCAACTTTCAACCCGTCAATGCCGCCATCGGTTTTGGCCACGCTACCGCCGCCGACCGAGCAAGAACGCAACAAGGGAATGGGTGCGCTGGTCGGAATACCGAACAAGTCGCCCGCCCGCCAGAACACCGGTTTGCCGTTGTCTGAAATGCTTGCTTTGGCAGTAGTGCCGCCGACGTCAAGGCACAACACTTTGGATTCGTCGTAAAGAGCTGCAAAGGACGCGGCGCCAAATAATCCGAACACAGGGCCTGATTCGATCGTATCGATGGCGCGAGTTTTGCCGACGCGCGCAACCCCGCCGTCGATGTGACCGATCAACAGCGGCCCACTCCAGTCGGCTTCGTCTTTCAAGCGGTCTTCGCATTTGAAGAGGGATGCGGCCAAGGGCGGATGAACGTAGGCATTGATCAAGGCATAATGAGCGCGCGTGAGGTCATCAGGGGTCTGAATAATTTCGCTACCCAGAATTACTGGCACCGAACCCACAAAATGGTCCGGGTACTGTTCGGTTATCATCGCTTTCAGGCGACGTTCTTGTGTGTTGTCTGGGAAGTTATCCGACAGGCATATACAAATACGCCGCACGCCGCGTTTGAGCATGCTTTTGACGGCTTCCAGAACTTGTTTTGGCTCGGGGTCTGGCCCAAGACCGACAATGTTCTCGGGCGCGATGAGTGATCCGACAGCAGGGGAAGGTGCCGCTCCGTAAAGTGTGCTTTCTGCTCCCTCAGCCACGAATAGCCCGACCTTCGCGCCTTTCAATTCGCCCAATACATTGGAGGTGACGGTCGAAGACCAGCGCACTAAATCCACATCGTCGAGGAAGGTGTCCAACTCTCCATATCCTAGCCGTTCGCCGGCTTCGGACAGGCAGTTAACAAGGGAAAGCGTCAAGTCATGGGGCGTTGAATCCACTTTCAAGGTGATCAAACCACCATTCCCCGAAACGATTGCGTCGGTCATGGTGCCGCCAGCATCGATGCTAACTGTATACATTCCCTACCCCTGCTCAGCCTGTTGGTGCGGTTTAAGGGCCCAAAACCAACAGAATCACCGTATTTTACCCTTGACTTTAAATAGGTATTAAAGTACTTATTTACGATTATAGCAGGTTGCACGGGATTCTCAACCTGAATATGTCGGCCGAATGTGACCGGCAGCCATCGGGGGGGCAGGGGATACCAACCATGTCAACGACGGTTGAAATTATAAGTCGCTGCCAGGAGCTCTATGAAGATTTGGAGTTTCATTCGGCGCGCGCCTGGAAAGACGCGGAGCCCGGACGCAAAATTATCGGCTATATGCCGATCTATATACCGCGCGAAATAATCCACGCGGCTGGCATGCTGCCGCTAGGGATCTTGGGCGGCGGTGACCAGCTTGAGGTCATCCACGGCGACGCTTATTACCAAAGCTACATATGCCGCATTCCGCGCTCGACCATCGAACTAGGTATCAATGGTCGCCTCGATTTTGTTGATGGCATGTTGTTCCCCAGTATTTGCGACGTCATTCGGAACTTGTCGGGCATGTGGAAACTCATGTTTCCCGATGTGTATGCCCGGTATTTCGATGTGCCTCAAAACTATGTGGATGACATTGGCGGCAACTACTACATCAGCGAGTTGAAAGAACTGCGGGACGGTCTGGCAAAATTGGGCGGGCGCGATATCACGGACGATGACCTGCGCAATTCAATCGCCGTCTACAATGAAAACCGTCGGGCGGTGCAAGCGATTTATGCACTGCGCGCTGCGCAACCATGGCAGGTACCCTCGTCAGATCTCTATATGCTGTTGCGGGCGGGCATGGTTCTGCCAGTCGAAGACCACACCCTGATGATCGAGGATTACATCAAGGCCGCCAAAACAGAAGACAAGCCCATGCGCGATAATTGCCGTGTGGTGCTAACCGGAATGTTCTGCGAGCAACCACCGCCCACATTGATCAAATCGCTGGAGCTGGCAGGTTGTTATGTGGTTGATGACGATTTGCTGCTGGTGACACGTTGGTTGCAAGGCGACGTGCAGGTGGACGGCGATCCTCTTAAAAATCTGTCCCATGCCTTCCTTCATCAATCCATAAGCACGGCGGCCCGCTATGAACCCGACGCAGCGGATAAAGGGAGATACCTTGTCGATACCGTGCGCCAAACCGGGGCCGAGGGGGTGATCTTTGCCGCCCCCAGCTTCTGTGACCCGGCGCTGCTGGAGCGACCCATGTTGCAACACGTTCTAGCCGACGAAAATATTCCCTACATTGCGTTTAAGTACGCCGAGAATTCAGGCCAAATGCAACCCATTCGTGAGCAAGCCGGAACGTTCGCCGACTCCGTCAAACTTTGGAGCGAAGCATGAGTAAAGCCCCTAAGCCAGATCCCCGCGATGCCATCAAAGATGATTCCATGCTCAAGCAAAAAGCCATGATGGCCGGGCACTACGAAAATCTGTCGAACGCTAAACGTGACGGTCGCAAGGTCGCGTCCACATTCGTTCCGGGCAACCTCAATGAATTGGTCATGTGCTTCGACATGCTCAACAACCTACCCGAGGTGAACGCCATCCAGAACGGCCTTCGAAAGACCAGCGGTGGTTACGTGCAGGAGGCAGAAAAACTAGGGCATTCCGAAGATGTGTGCACATACGTTAAGTCCGACATCGGCATGATGGCCAAAGGCAACATCGGGCCCCATGGCAAACCGCTGCCGGACCCGGATTTGCTCCTGCTGTCCTACACCGGTTGTTTTACCTTCATGAAATGGTTCGAGTTGCTGCGCGAGCAGTACAAGTGCGAAACCATCATGTTGCACACCCCTTACGAGGGCGACGGCAAGATCACGCAAAACATGCGCGACTATATGATCAAGCAAATTAAAGAAGAAGTGATCCCGACTTTGGAAAGAGTTAGCGGCGTTAAATTTGATATCGACCGGCTGCGCGAATATTTACGGGAATCGGCGAAGGCCGAGGAAGACTTGGTCTGGGTGTTGAAGAGCGCGAAGAAAAAGCCTTCTCCGATCGACGCTTATTTTGGCGGTATCTACTATATCGGGCCGATCTTTGGCGCATTTCGTGGGACACCCGAAGCAACGGCTTACTACGGCTCGTTACGTGCAGAAGTGCAGTCCCGGATGGAAAAAGGCATGGGACCGGTGACGCCTGAGGGTGACATGGGCAAGGAAAAGTACCGGTTGGTGGTCGAAGGCCCGCCCAATTACACCAGCTTCCGTGATTTCTGGAAAATGTTCTATGACGAGGGCGCGGTGGTTGTCGCCAGCAGTTACACCAAAGTGGGTGGCGTATACGATTACGGATTCCGCCACGATCCCGACAACCCCCTAGAATCGCTAGCTGATTACTGTTTGGGTGTATATACCAACCGCAATTTGCCTCAGCGGGTCGATATGCTGGCCGACTATGTCGAAGAATATGAAGCCGACGGTTTGCTGGTCAACTCGATCAAGAGCTGTAACAGCTTTTCGGCCGGGCAGCTTCTGATGATGCAGGAAGTAGAACGGCGAACAGGCAAGCCGGCGGCATTTGTCGAATCCGACCTGGTAGATCCTCGCTACTTCTCGGCGGCGAATATCAAGAACCGCCTGGAGAGTTACTTCCAAATGATCGAACAGAAACGTACCAGCGGTGGGGGCGCACCAGCCATGGTGATCGGAGGTGCGGCGTGAAGAGTTTCGTCGGCATCGACCTCGGCTCGACCACCACCAAGGCAGTGTTGATGGACGAGAATATGGAAATCCTGGGGCGCGGCATCACCAATTCCCGCTCCAATTATGAAACCGCTACGCGCGTGGCAAAGCAAGAAGCGATTGTAGACGCGCGTCTTGCCCTGTGTCGCCGCAGCCTCAGCGACGTGCCTGCGCTGGCGGGTAGGGTCGATGCGTTTCTTGACGACTTGGAACGCTCGTTTCGACTCGAACAGTTCCTTGAGCAATTGGTCGACTTGGAAGAAACCTGCCGCAACCAGGTTGTTGGTGATCGCTTTCGCGGCAAGGAAGTATCGGTTGGCCAGGCGCTCGACCAGGTGTTCGTTCTTCTGCGGGCTGAGGCCTCCAAGTTGTTTGCACCAGGCGCAAAACGGAAATCGGATTTCTTTCGCGATATCGCCGGCTCTAGATATCTGAATATTGCCGAAGCGGTCGCGAAGGACGCGGGCATCGCCTACGACTTATTGCTAAACGTTTATGACAAGTCGATCATCGAGGTTGAAAACCGCCCCCCCGCCGGTGACCTGGACAGTAAGTTTATGGCGGCACTGAACGCTATTTTATCTGAGTCGCCTGAGCTTCAAGCTGCAGGGGATGAGGTGCGGGCGCCGATTGAAAAGGCTCTCAAGATCGAGCTTGAAGAGGAGTATCTGGTTGGCACCGGGTATGGCCGGGTGACTTTGCCGTTTTCCAAGGAGCACATTCGCTCAGAGATTTTATGTCATGGCTTGGGTGCTCATATGATGTTTCCGGGTACTCGGACGGTCCTCGATATCGGTGGCCAGGACACCAAGGGCATCCAAGTGGACCCGAGCGGGATTGTTGAAAAGTTTCAAATGAATGATCGGTGTGCCGCCGGGTGTGGCCGCTATTTGGGTTATATCGCCGACGAAATGAATATGGGGCTTCACGAACTCGGTCCCATGGCCATGAAGTCGACACGTTCCGTGAGAATCAACTCCACCTGCACTGTGTTTGCCGGCGCCGAATTGCGCGACCGGCTCGCCTTGGGCGAAAAGCGCGAGGATATTCTGGCCGGTCTCCATCGAGCGATCATTTTGCGCGCAATGTCGATTGTGTCGCGCTCGGGTGGGATCACCGATCAATTTACGTTCACGGGTGGCGTCGCCAAAAACGAAGCAGCAGTGCGCGAGTTAAAAAAGCTGGTTCAGGAAAACTACGGCGACATAACCATAAACATCGATCCTGAATCGATTTACACCGGCGCCTTAGGGGCGGCGGCTTTTGCGTACCGCGCCGCCCAAGGGTTACCGGAAGGAGCCGCCGCATGACTATCACCGCAGGCGTGGATATTGGCACAGGTGCTGTGAAGGCTGCGCTGTTCGATGTGGATGGCGACAACGTCAAGTGGCTCGCGCGGGAGAGCTTCCGCATCCGACGGCGCGACCCCATGCAACTGGGCGAGGAAGCACTTGATGGCGTGATCGAACAGGCGGGGCTTAACCGCGATGACGTTGCCTACATCGCGACCACGGGCGAGGGCGAAACCGCGCCCTTTCACACGGGGCACTTTTATTCCATGACAACGCACGCGCGCGGCGCCATCTATTTGGACCCGCACGCGACCGCCGCTTTGGACGTGGGTGCGCTGCATGGCCGCGCCATTCGCATCGATAATCGGGGCAAAGTGCTCGGGTACAAAATGACCAGCCAGTGCGCGTCTGGCACCGGGCAGTTTCTGGAGAACATCGCGCGCTATCTGGGCATCGCCCAGGACGAGATCGGTGAACTATCTCGGCAGGCGGACAACCCTGAAAAAGTAAGCGGCATTTGCGCCGTACTAGCCGAGACCGATGTGATCAACATGGTGTCGCGGGGGATCACCGCACCCAATATCGTCAAGGGCATTCACCTATCGATGGCCGGGCGGTTGGCCAAATTACTGAAAGCCATCAAAGCCGTGGACGGGCTTGTGATGGTCACAGGTGGCTTGGCGCTTGACGAAGGTTTGCTGGAAGCCCTTAAAGAGGAAATGGCCACGCAAAAAAATGAAGTTGTCATTCGTAATCACCCGGACTCGGCTTATGCGGGCGCGATCGGGGCGGCTTTATGGGGGGCTTTCCGTCACGACAAACTGTCCCAGTTGGGCCAGTTAGCCGAGGCCTCGTAAATCTTACCCGACCCGCAGGCGAAACGGTAGGCGTTGCGAGGGGCTAAAGCCGCAGCGCTCGAAAAACTTGAGCAAATCAAAATTATTCCACGCCACTTCGGTGCGCACCTTTTCAATTTGCAGTGCCGACAAGTTGGTCAGTAACTGCGACATGAGCGCATTGCCAATCTTTTGCGCCCGATGGTCGGGATGAACGCCAATCGTATCCATGACCGCTTCCGGTTGGGCCTGACCAAACTCGCCGAAATCAATTCGAGCCATCACGAAGCCCACGGGCCGACCATCTAATTCCGCCACTAAGGAAACCCGCACGCCGGATTCATCCAGCACTTCTTTGAGCTTCTGAGTGTAATACGGGGTACGGTCGCGGCCCGTGTTTCGCCGATC
>Ga0315336_1005029_pt1 | contig 14909 bp, 14 predicted proteins | sample ASW5metaG_FD_204512 | JGI IMG/M metagenome (GOLD analysis project Ga0315336, IMG submission 204512) | Ammonia-oxidizing marine archaeal communities from Monterey Bay, California, United States - ASW #5 | ecosystem: Environmental > Aquatic > Marine > Intertidal zone | place: USA: California...
TGCGCAGGTCGGCGACCGACGCCGTGATACGCGCCGGGCGGCCGGTGACGAAGCGGTCGGCGGCGACCTCACCTTTCAGCCTCGCATCGGCAAGGTCGGAGCGGAAGGCATGAAGGCGAGCATCCCTGGCGGTCAAATCGATAATCCAGTCAATCTGCGATGGGGTCGGATGGCGGCGACGAGGTCAGATGGGCAGCTCTTGCGCCCTGGCAACAATACCATCGCCGAAGCGTTCGACAAAGAGCGCGCCTTCCACCGTGCGCCGGATCAGCACGTTGCGCTTGTCGAGCTCGTCGCGGTGGCGCGAGACCAGCTTCAACGCACCCATCGTGTCGAGGGCGCGGGTGATGACCGGCTTGGTGACGTTGAGCCTGGCGGCCAGCCCGCGCACCGTGTGCGGCGGCGGATCGAGATAGATGGTGAACAGGATCGCCGTCTGGCGCATGGTGAGATCCGGCGCGCCTTCGCGCACCTGGGCCAGCATCACCTGCTGCCACAGTCGCAAGGCCTGACTCGGGCGCATCGAGATCGACATCGCCCGAGCATGCCGGCAAATTGTTTCGGTTCCGTTTCAGTGACGGCTTTTGCGCCGCCTCGATCTTCCGGCCTGGAGCGGTTCAGCGTCTCCCGGGATCGCGGAACCGCTCTAAGTCTCTGTTTTTACGCAGTTCCGGACGGAGCGTCGCCAAGCACTTCTGCTGGAATTGCCCTAGACAAATCGCTGCGTAATCACCCGCTCTAGCGCGCGAATACCCTGCGCCTCGCCCCCGGTCAGGCCATGGGGGCGATCGGCCGGATTCCAGGCGAAGATGTCGAAATGCGCCCAACGCTCCGTCTTCTCGACGAAGCGCTTGAGAAAAAGCGCCGCGGTGATCGATCCGGCAAAGCCGTCCGTGGTGACGTTGTTGATGTCGGCAACCTTGGAAGAGAGCTTCGCATCATAGGGGCGCCACAGCGGCATGCGCCACAGCGGATCCTCGACCGCTACGGACACGGCGGCGAGGTCGGCGGCAAGCGTCTCGTCGGCCGTATAGTAAGGCGGCAGATCGGGGCCGAGCGCGACACGGGCTGCACCGGTGAGCGTCGCCATGTCGACCAGCAATTCGGGTTGCTCTTCATCAGCCAGCGCCAGCGCATCGGCCAGGACCAGCCGCCCTTCGGCGTCCGTGTTGCCGATCTCGACGGTGATGCCCTTGCGGCTGCGCAGCACGTCGCCTGGCCGGAAGGCATTGCCCGCGATCGAATTCTCGACGGCGGGGATCAGCACCCGCAGCCGGACATTCAGCTTCGCCGCCATGATCATGGAAGCGAGGCCCAGCACATTGGCCGCGCCGCCCATGTCCTTCTTCATCAGAAGCATGCCCGATGACGGCTTGATGTCGAGGCCGCCGGTGTCGAAGCAGACGCCCTTACCGATCAACGTCACCTTCGGCGCAGCGCTCGATCCCCATGTCATGTCGATCAGCCGCGGCGCTCCGGTTGAGGCACGGCCAACGGCGTGGATCATCGGGAAATTGCGCGCCAGGAGGTCATCGCCATGGATCACGGAGATATCGGCTGCGTGGTCGGCCGCGAGTTTCCGGGCGGCTTCCTCCAACTCGGCCGGGCCGAGATCGCTGGTCGGCGTGTTGACAAGGTCGCGTGCCAGGAACACGCTATCGGCGATGCGACGGACATGAGCGCCATTCGCGCCTTCCGGAAGTGCAAAGCGCAACGCCTTGCCTGGCTTCTTGCCATAACGCGTGAAGACATAGCCGCCGAGGACGAGCGCAAGCGCAGCCAGATCGGGCTGGCGCAAGTCTGATGCGAAATGCCAGTCGCCTTCCGGCAGCGCCCTTGCGAGCACGCCGAGAGCAAGCGCGCTTTCGCCTTCGCCCGTGCCGAACAGCGCGCCGGCAAGGCGACCGCCCTCACCCGGCAGGACCAGCGTGCGCCCGGCCTCGCCGGAAAAACCGTTGGCCCTGGCCCAGGCGAGGGCGGACGGCGGCAGCGCCGCCGCTTCAAGCGTGTCCTTTGCCACCAGATAGACAGGCAAGGCGGCTTCCGGCCTTTGTTCGACGAGTTCGACAGGCATGCGATGATCTCCGGCCGAACGCGACGAGTCGGCTTCTTAACGATCCGTTAGGGTTAACAGAATATTTCTGCGGGAGGGAAGACGGCCAGCCAATGGCCGCACAGGAATGGAGACCGGGCGCCGATGCCGATAAAAGCGTTGAACCTCAGAGCCAAGCATCTGATCAGCACGGCGCTCATGGCGGCTCTTGCAGCCGGCGTGGCGGGTTGCGGCAGCACCAGCCAATTGACCACCGGTTCCATCTCGCGCTCCGACAGCAGGCCGCTGGAAACGATGTCGGCCGGCGAACTGCACACGGCCACATCCAGGCTTGGCGAATCCTACGCGCGCAATCCGAACGACAGGCGCCTGGCGATGAACTTCGCGGCGGCGCTGCAGATGGACGGCGATGCCGACCAGTCGCTGGCGGTGATGCGCAAGCTGGCGATCGCCTACCCCAAGGATCGCGACGTGCTTGCCGCCTACGGCAAGGCGCTCGCCGCCAACGGTCAGTTCGAGCCGGCGCTCGACGCCGTGCGCCGCGCGCAAACGCCGGAATATCCGGACTGGAAGCTGGTCTCGGCGGAAGCCGCCATTCTCGACCAGATGGGGCAGAAGGACGAAGCTCGGCAGAATTACCGCAAGGCGCTGGAGCTCAAGCCGAACGAACCTTCGGTACTGTCCAATCTCGGCATGTCCTATGTGCTCGAAGGCGACCTGCGCACCGCGGAAACCTACATGCGCTCGGCTGCGCAGCAGCCCGGCGCCGACAGCCGGGTGCGGCAGAACCTCGCGCTGGTCGTCGGCCTGCAAGGCCGCTTCGACGAAGCCGAGAAGATCGCCTCGCAGGAATTGTCGCCCGAGCAGGCGCAGGCCAATATCGCCTATCTGCGCCAGATGCTTGCCCAGCAGAACGCCTGGAGCCAGTTGAAGGACCAGGACAAGAGCAAAGGCAAGCCGAAAGTCGCCACCAACTGACAGCGCCGCCAAGCGCCGACCGCTTCGACAATGAAAAGCCGCGCGAACCCCGCGCGGCTCTTTGATTTATGAGAACAGCCCGCCTACTGGCTCGAGGAGCTGTGCTGGTCGCCGAAGATGCCGCGCTGGCTGACCTGAATGCCGGCCGGACCCAGGATGATGGCGAACAGGACCGGCAGGAAGAACAGGATCATCGGCACGGTGAGCTTCGGCGGAAGTGCGGCGGCCTTCTTCTCGGCGGCGTTCATGCGCATGTCGCGGCTCTCCGAGGCGAGCACGCGCAGCGCGTGCGCCACCGGCGTGCCGTAGCGTTCGGCCTGGACCAGGGCCTGTGTTACCGACTTCACCGATTCCAGGCCGGTGCGGCTTGCCAGGTTCTCATAGGCGACCTTGCGATCCTGGAGATAGGACAGCTCGGCATTGGTGAGCACGAATTCCTCGGCAAGCGCCACCGACTGCGTGCCGATTTCGTCGGCAACCCTGCGCAAAGCCGCTTCCACCGACATGCCGGATTCAACGCAGATCAGCATGAGATCGAGCGCGTCCGGCCACGCCAACTGGATCGACTGCTTGCGCTTGGTAGCGCGGTTGTTGACGTAGAGGATCGGCGTGTAGAAGCCGCCATAGGCGACAACGACACAGACGAACAGCCTGATGAAAGGCGGCTGCTGCGGCAGCCCACCCAGCACGAAGAGATAGATGGCTGCCAAGGCAAAACCGACGAATGGCAGGACGAGGCGGAAGAAGAGGAAACGCGTCATCGGGTTCTGGCCACGGAAGCCCGCCACCTTGAGCTTCTGGATCGTGCCTTCATCGACGAGCGCGCGCCGAAGATTGAGGCGATCGACGATGTTGCGCATGCCGATGGACTGTTCCTCGCGCAGGCCCTTGCGACGGCGGTCGGCCTCGCTGGCCAGCCGCGCACGCTGCTCGGCGCGCAACCTGTCGCGTTCGAGCGCCACGCTCTTCATGCGGGACTTGAGCGACGTGCTGCCGAACGCCGGCATGAGCGTGAAGGCGGTCGCGAACACGGCGATACCGACCAGCATCGCGATCAGGAAGGAAGGGTCGGTGAGTGTTTTGACGACCTGCTCTGTCACCTGATTCGTCCCCCTACACTTCGAAGTTCATCATCTTGCGCATCACCAGGATACCGATCGACATCCACACACCCGCGCAGCCGAGGATCAGGTTGCCGATATTGGTGGTGAACAGCGGCATGATGTAGTTCGGACTCGACAGGTAGACGAGGAAGGCGACAACGAAGGGCAACGCGCCGATGATGACGGCGGATGCCTTGGCTTCCATCGAAAGCGCCTGGACCTTGGCTTTCATCTTCTTGCGGTCGCGCAGGACGCGCGAAAGGTTGCCCAGCGCCTCGGACAGGTTGCCGCCGGCCTGCGACTGGATCTGGATGACGATGCCGAAGAAGCCGGCCTCGCTGCATGGCATGGTCTCGGTCATGCGCATGGCGGCGTCGGGCACCGACATGCCCATCTGCTGGGAATCGACGATGCGGCGGAATTCAGAACGGACCGGTTCGGGCGATTCGTTGGCGATCAAGCGGATCGCGTCGTTGAGCGGCAGACCGGACTTGACCGCGCGCACGATGATGTCGAGCGCGTTCGGGAACTCTTCCAGGAAGGCCTTGACGCGGCGTGTGCGGCGAAACGACACGAACCAGCGCGGCAGGCCGAGACCGCCCGCCAACAGGGCGCCTGGCAAAGCCCACAGAGGCGCGCCGAGGAAAAAGAGAAAGGCCGTCAGGATGATCCCGCAGACCGCGGAATAGATATAGAAACGCTCGATCGGAACCTGCATGCCGGCCTGGCGGATCTGGACCTTCAGGGGCGGTTTCTTGACGTTGCGATCGTTGGTCTTCTGTTTTTCGTCGAGCTGCTTGAGCGAGTCCTGAAGACCTTTGCGCCGCTTGACCGCTTCCGCGGCGCGGTCGCGCGTGGCTTTCACCACCGACCGGTCGGTTTCGGCCGTCTTGATGGTCTGAAGCCGCTTGCCGGCCTGCTTCTCGTTGTCGATGCGCGTAAACAGGAAAGCATAGGCCAGCGCGCCGGCGCTGAAGCCGGCAAGCACGACGAACGCCAATACGGTGGTGTCAATTCCGAACATCGACCGCGAACCCCAAGGTATTTCGCGGTTTCAGATAAACCGCGAACCGACCTGTCTCCTCGTTTTGACGCAATTCCTCACGGCGAACCGCTGCGCACTTTTCCTGGAATTGCTTCAGGCCTCCAGATGCATCAGTCAGCGCGTTTCTCCATCGCCTCGAGCGCATTGGCGAGGCGCTGCTCCTCGCCGTAGTAACGGGCGCGGTCCCAGAAATGCGGGCGGCCGATGCCTGTCGACACATGCTCGCCGACCAGCCGGCCGCTCGCGTCCTCGCCCTTGATGTTATAGAGGACGAGATCCTGGGTGATGATAACGTCGCCTTCCATGCCGACCACCTCGGTGATGTGGGTGATGCGGCGCGAACCGTCGCGCAGGCGGGCCGCCTGGATGATCACGTCGACCGAGCCGACGACGATCTCGCGCACCGTCCGCTGCGGCAGCGAATAGCCGCCCATCGCGATCATCGATTCGATACGGTTGAGGCATTCGCGCGGGCTGTTCGAGTGGATCGTTCCCATGGAGCCGTCGTGGCCGGTGTTCATCGCCTGCAGCAGATCGAACACTTCCGGTCCGCGCACTTCGCCGACGATGATGCGCTCGGGCCGCATGCGCAGGCAGTTCTTGACCAGGTCGCGCATGGTGACCTCGCCCTCGCCCTCGAGATTGGGCGGCCGGGTTTCGAGACGGACCACATGCGGTTGCTGCAGTTGCAGTTCCGCCGAGTCCTCGCAGGTGATGACCCGCTCATCACGGTCGATATAGTTGGTCAGGCAGTTGAGCAGCGTCGTCTTGCCCGAGCCGGTGCCGCCCGAGATGACGACATTGCAGCGGACGCGCCCTATGATCTTCAGGATTTCCGCGCCTTGCGGCGAGATGGCGCCGAACTTGACCAGCTGGTCCAGCGTCAGCTTGTCCTTCTTGAACTTGCGGATGGTGAGAGCGGTGCCGTCGATGGATAGCGGGGGCGCGATGACGTTGACGCGCGAGCCGTCGGGAAGGCGCGCGTCGCAGATCGGGCTCGATTCATCGACGCGGCGGCCGACCTGACTGACGATGCGCTGGCAGATGTTGAGCAATTGCTGGTTGTCACGGAAGCGGACGCCGGTCTGTTCGACTTTTCCGTTGACTTCGATGTAGACGTTCTTGGAGCCGTTGACCATGATGTCGGCTATGTCGTCGCGGGCAAGCAGCGGCTCCAGCGGTCCATAGCCCAAAACGTCGTTGCAGATATCTTCGAGCAGTTCCTCCTGCTCGGAGATCGACATCGCGAAGTTCTTGATCGCGATGATGTCGTTGACGATATCGCGGATTTCCTCGCGTGCGCTCTCTGGATCGAGCTTGGCGAGCTGCGACAGGTCGATCGTATCGATGAGGGCGGAGAAGACCTGGCTCTTGGTGTCGTAGTAGGTCTCCGAGCGCTCTCGCTGGACCTTTCTTGGCGGCTCGGGCGCCATCGGCGGAGCCTCGACCGGACGGCGAGCCGGCTGCGCGGCCGGCGCGTTGGATGCCGGCGCGGCCGGCCGCTCGACCGTCATCGTCCCCGCTGAAGCGGGAGCGGCGGGAGCGGATGCCGGCGGGCGGAATTCGGGTGTCACCCGGTTGCCGTCGTCCTTACCTCTTTTACCAAACATGATCGACTACCCGATGCCGCTCAATCAGCGTCATTTCTTGTTGCGCGAGAGCTTGCCGAGGATCGACCCCAGGCCTGCCTTCTTCTTTGCCTTGATCTCGCTGCGTCCGGTCAGCACATGCGCAATCTCGTTGATGGTGGCGACAACCGGGCTCTTGGCGTCCATCTCGCTAAGCATGCGGCCGTTGTTGGCGGCGTTGCCGAACAGGAGCGGCTCGAAGTTGATCACCGCCATCGGCGTGATACCGAGCGGCTCGGCGAAATCGGAAGCCGCGATCTCGGGCCGTTTCGGCACGCCAGCCTGGTTGATGATCAGCTTTGGCGGCGGATCGTTCGGACGCAGCCGCTTCAGCATGTCAACCATGTTCTTGGTGTTGCGAAGGTTTGCGAGCTCGGGCGTGGCCGTGATGACGATCTCGTCGGCCTTGATCAGCGTGCTCTTCGTCCATCCGCTCCAGATGTGAGGGACATCGAGGACCACCAGGGGCGCGCTGCGCTGCGCCACCTCGATGATCTGGGTGAACGCCTCGGCGTCGAAATCATAGACGCGCTCCAGCGTGGAGGGAGCCGCAAGCAGCGACAGATGTTCGGCGCATTGGGCCAGCAATCGATCGAGATAGACCTCATCGACCCGCTCAGGCGAAAACACGGCCTCGGCGATGCCCTGGGCCGGGTCCTGGTCGAAGTCGATGTTGGCGGTGCCGAAGGCGAGATCGAGATCGGCGATGACGACTTCGGATTTGAACAGCGACGACATCGCCCAGGCGACGTTGTGGGCCATGGTCGAGGAGCCGACGCCGCCCTTGGCGCCGATGAAGGCGATCGAGCGGCCGATGGGTTCCGCTTCCGGATCGACGAAGATCGACGACACGACGCTGACGATATCGGTCATCGAGACCGGCGCGATCACATATTCCGAAATGCCCGAACGGATCAGCTCGCGATAGAGCCCGACATCGTTGTAGTGGCCGATGACCACGACCTTCGAGGACGGATCGCAGTATTCCGAGAGCTGACCGAGTTGCTCCAGCAGTTGCTTCGGTTCGCTGCGCGATTCCAGCAGGATCAGGTTCGGCGTCGGCGCGGACTGATAGAACTCGATCGCGGTCGGGATGCCTCCCATGTGGACCTTGAGATGCGCCTTGGCCATGCGGCGATCCTCGCCTGCGCGCCCCACGGGGCTGGCGACGCCTTCGGTCTCGCAGAAAGCCTGGATCGAAATGCGCGGCACCGGACGCAGCGCCTGCATGGCGGCGATATCCTGCTGCGAAAGGTCGCCGGTTTCCGAGGGCGTGTCGTAGGCAAGATTGCTCATCGTCATGCTCTTTCCGTGACTGCTCTCTTCGTCGTCCGGCCGCTCAGTAAGTCACTTCCGAATTGCCAAGGAACTCGTCCGAGATTCCCCGTGCGCGATACTTGTCGATCACCGCGCCCCGATTTTCTGCATCGATCTCGGACTGCTTGCGCGGACCGATGAGATCGTTGGGATTGGCCACCTGCGCCGCAAGATTGTTCTGGTAGGAGCAGCCGAAGTCGGCATAGTGCTTGTTCTCCGACGTCTCCAGGAGGTCGGCGGGCCAGCGTCCGCATTTGTCGGTCTGGGCTCTCACCGCGACGAAGGAGACGCGCACCGGCGCGGACGCCTCCGGCACAGCCGACTGGTAGGATGTCATGGCGATACGGTCGCGCTTGACGCCCGCCGCCATGGCGAGCCGGGCGAAATCGCGGCCGGCCGCGCGGGCGGCAGCCTCGTTCGCGGAGCCGGCCGGCATCGCGATCGTCAGCGCCGGGGCGGCGCTCCTGTCGTATCCGTCGAGAAAGCCGAGCAGCGCGTCGCGCTGCGCGCCGGTCATGCCGCGGTCGCCGGCGCCGACGGGCAGGTCGATCTTCTGGTTCTTCTCGGCGATGACGATCGGATGGGTCGTGCGGTAATCATCCGGGATCGATCCGACAGTGATGCTGTCGCGGTTGGCGCATCCGGCGAGCGACGCAGCAAGCGCGACCGCCAGGGCCGGGAGCGCCGAGCGACGGACTCTTGCGATGCCGGATACCGCCCGGATCGTCACGACCTTCGATGCTGACTTGGACATATCCGCATTCCCACTCATTTGTAGATGAAGCCGACGACGCCGTGGTAACGGCCGGCGGGCTTGTCTGTCTGCATTGTGCCGTAGACGCGGTTGACGCGGCCGAGGAACATGCCGGCGCCGTCGCTCGCAGGATTGAAATTGTCATCCGGCTTGGCGAGATCGTTGCGCGCCACCGGCCGTGTCAAATAGGGCGTGATGATGATGACGAGTTCACTCTCGTTGCGCACAAAGTCCTTGCTTCGGAAGAGCGTGCCGAGGACAGGGATTTTGGAGAGACCAGGCAGTCCAGCGACAGCTTGCCTCACGTCGTCGCGGACCAGGCCAGCGATCATCATCGAGCCGCCGGAGGGCAATTCGACCGTCGTATCCGCAAGGCGCTTACGCAACGACAGGATATTGGTGCCGGGGCTCGTCACGCCGGAGGAAAGCGATACGGATCCCTCGGTGGTCGGCTCGGAGACGGCTGTCCTGACTTTCAGGCTGATGCGACCCGGCGAGAGAACCACCGGCTGGAATTCCAGACCGATACCGTACTCGATCTTGTCCATCGTATAGTTCTTTAGGCCGGTCTGATTGTCGGTGGACACATTGGCCGTGACACCGCTCACCATATTGTACTCGCCGCCAACCTTAAATGTGGCCTTCTCGCCGGAGACGGCGGTCAGGGTCGGTTCGGCCAATGTCTTCATGACCCCCGACTGCTCCATGGCATTGATGTAAGCTGTCAGTGACGAGCTGCCGATGGTCCCGCCCGAATTCGACAGCTGTTTACCCAAGCCCATGAAATTGTCGCTGATCGCGCCGTAACTGATCCCGTTGCTTCCCCCGTTGCCAACCATATTGACGCCGAGTTGCTTCATCACCGAGCGGCTCACTTCCGCGACGGTCACCTTGAGCGTCACCTGGTCGTCGCCGATGATCTGCAGGAGGTTGACAATTTTCGAGACCCGGCGCTGCTGGTCGGGGTTGTTGATGTCGACGCCGCCATTGACCGAGCCGCCGGCGGCGGTCTGCGAATACTGACCCGTCGTCGCTTCACCACCGGATACGAAGATGGTCGCCAGGTCGACGGCTCGCTTGGCATCGAGAGGCGTGTCGACCGTGCCGGTGAGGACAACGTTGTCGTTGAGGAGTTCTACCTTGATCTGCGACGACGGGATGAAGCGCTTCAGATAGTCCTCCAGCCCGGCAACGTCGCGCTCGACGGCAAGGTCCAGGCTGACGATCTGCTCGCCATTGGGTCCGAAGACAAAGATGTTGGTTTCGCCGACCGCCTTGCCGAACAGGTAGATGCGACGCGCCGTGCGGGTCACGGCATCTGCAACCGCGGGATTGGCGACGAGGATGTCGTAGGCGTCGTTCGGCAGATCGATGACCACCGACTTGTTGAGGCCGAGCTTGACGCGCTGCGTGGCGACGGAGGCCGATACGCTGGCGCTCGCGGCCTTTGCTTCGACCAGCCCCGAGGCGGCGTTGCCGATCAGGAGCAGGCCGATCGCCGCGGCGGATAGGAGGGGCAGCAGTTTACCGTTGAGGCTCATTTTCTTGCTCCCACCTCGGAAACCTCGCCCGACTTGATCAGACGCACCGTTCCGCGGCGGCCATTGCCGCTGACCAGGTAGTCGGCTTCGTCCGTATTCTTTTCATGGATATCGGTGATCGGACGCAGTGCGAGCGTCAGGCGGTCTGCCATCTGCTGCGCCACGGTGATGATCTCAGCCTGCTGAGGCGTCAGCTCCAGCGTCGCTGTCTGGCCGACCCTGGTCTTCTTGCCTTCCTCGTCTTCCTGGATGGTCTGGTCGATGGCCAGCACGCGGATGTTCTTGAGAATCGTCGCGGTATTGAAACCGCTGCCGCCATTGCCGGTGTCGGCGCGCCGGGTCATGATGACGTCGACGAAGTCGTTGGGCAGGATGAAGCCGCCGGCGGATGTGTCGGCCGATATCGCCGTGGCGACGGCGCGCATACCGGAAGGCAGGATCGACGACATGAAGCTCTGCCCCTCGCCCACGAGCTTGGAGCGGCGCAGCGGCTCGCCCGTGTACATCGCGACGCGCGCCACGGAGCCCTTGAGCTTCTCGATCGCGTCAGGTTCGGCGGCGCGCGTGATGAAATTGGCATTGACGCCATCGGCAGGCCACTGTTCCCAACTGATGTTCTTGCCGAGCTGGCTGCCCATCGCCACGTCGCCCGAAAGCACCAGCACGTCCTGCAGTGCGATCGCCGGCTGCCTTGGCGCGTCGACAATGACCTGGGGCGGCGGCGTGGTGACCATGTTCTTCGCGACATAGCCCGCGCCACCCGCCGCGACCGCAGCCACGCCCAGAATAATCAATCGGGATGCTGGCATTCGTCCGAAACCCTTCGCCTCGTGGCAAACCACCTCGCCAGGCCGGACTTTGCAGGTGCAATCGTCAAAACAAGGTTAATGCAATGCTTACGATCGTGATTAATTTAAGGTTTACTCAAATTAGATCTAACGGCCCGGCGTTAACAAAAAAGGCGGCGCGGGCCGCCTCGGCGTCTGACAAAGGCGGCTATGCCGCCCGGGCATCTAGCAAAGCCGGCTATGCCGCCCGGGGATCGCCGGCCTCGATGTTCGCCAAGCCTACGCCGCGAGCCTATGCAGCGCCCAGACCATCAGCGGCGAATCCGGAAAGGTGATCAGCCCTCCCGCGCCAAGCGCGACGCCATAGGGAATGCCCACGCTTTCGTCGGCGAAGTTGCGCAGGAAGCGGCTGTGGCCGGTATACATGGCCAGCGGCGATTTCCGGTAAGCGAGGATTGCGACGGTCAGCAGGCCGCCGATGACGGATGACGTCACCAGATAGCCGACCAGGTTGATGTTGAGGCCCATCCAAAGAGCTGTCGCGGCCAGAAGCTTGGCGTCGCCGCCGCCCATGCCGCCAAGCGCAAAGAAGCCGAATGTCGTCACCAGCACCAGGGCGCCGGCCGCAAAGTGCCAGCCATAGGTCGCCCAGTCCATGCCGGTGAGTGGCGCGACAAGCCCGAATGTCGCCACCAGCAGCACGGGAACGCGGTTGGCGATCGTCATCGACAATGTGTCGGAGATCGCCGCAAAGAGCATGCAGAAAGGAAAGATGACGAAGATCACGGCTTCAAGCATGGATGCGGCGTGCCCCCGGGGCAGGTTTCTCAGCGGCATCGTAGGCGCGCTGGATTAACGATCGGTGAGGCCGGACGTTCAAATCGTCTGCTGAACAAGAAAAGGGCCGCCCTAGGCGGCCCCTTCATTCGAACGCGCGATTTTATCGCCCGGCTCGTCAGCTTTCAGCCGCCGGCGCCGTTGAGCGTGTTGGCAATGTTCTGGAACTTGGCGTTCAGCGAGGTGCCGAGCGCGCCAGCTCCGATCATGATGGCGAGCGCGATGAGAGCGGCGATCAGACCGTATTCGATGGCGGTCGCGCCGGATTCGTCCTTCACGAAACGTGCAATGAGATTAGACATTCGAGAGCTCCTACTCCACGTGTTACAGCACTTCCGTCAACTTCTCTGGCGGTTGATCGGATGTCGCGAATCTAGGGAAAAGCTGTTTCGAACGGCTTAATAAACAGCCTTACCGATTCCTTTCCGGTAGCGAACCCGCTGCGTGGTTAACCGTGGGCTAAGCGCCGTCGGCCATATGTGGGCCCAGGAAACCAGCGGCTCCCGCAATATTACTAAACAGCGATTACAATCGGTGCGCGAAGCCTCGGGCAGACCGGTCCTATATGGACATCCGGCACGGTTTAACCGTTGGTTCACCAATCTCGTTCATGTTCCGTTGAAGAATCTGCCCGCCCGGAGCGCTTCAATGACGTTGTCGAGATCGCTGTTTCCAGTAGCCGCGTTGCTGGCAGTTGCTGCTTTGGTCATCCCGGCCAGGGCCGGCGCGGGCATCGAAGTCACCATGAACCAGGCGAAGATCGTCAAATTGGCACGCGCGGCCGACACTGTTGTCATCGGCAATCCTGCGATCGCCGACGCCTCCGTGCAAGACGCCTCGACCATCGTCCTCACCGGCAAGGGTTTCGGTGTCACCAATCTGGTCGTGCTCGACTCGGACGGCAGCCCTATCATCGATGAACAGGTGACCGTCGTGCGACAGGCTGCTTCCTCGGTGCGAATCTACAGGCGCGCCGAAGTCCAGACCATGTCCTGCACTCCCTATTGCGAGAGTGCGTACAAGACCGAGGCCGAGAAGGCTTCCGAATCCGAAATAAGCGCCGCGCACTGAACTCCAACCTGGGGCTCCCATGCTGGCCTTAAAGACAGCTTAAAGCTTGCCCGGCGAATTTAACGATCATCCAAACCGGACCTCAATGGGTTTTCGCTAACCTTGCCGCCGGTACCGCTAAGGGATCGGCAGGAACTTAAATGAGCAAGGGTGGCACATCCGGCAACGGAATGGACGGCGAGGCGCGCGCCAAATCCGGCCCTGGTTTCTTCAGCGACAGACGCGGCAGCACAGCTATGGAATTCGCGATGCTGGCCATACCGTTCGCGCTGCTCGTGTTCGCTATCCTGGAGAGCTGCATCTCCTTCGCCGGCCAGGAGGTAATGGCCAATGCCACCGATGACGTGGCCCGTCAGTTGCGAACCGGGCAGTTGCAGAAGACGAACGTCACCGAAGCCTCCATCAAGCAACTGATCTGCAATCAACTGCAGATCATGGTTTCCAACAACTGCACCGATACCGGACCGAATGCTCCACTGCTGGTCGATCTGCGCGAATATTCGAGTTTCGCCGACGCTGCCACGGCAGGCTTCAAGATCGTGGATGGGGATATCGTGCTGACGCAAGGCACGACCTCGACGACCCCTACCGTCTCTCCGGGACTGGCGGAGTCCATCAACATGCTGCGGGTATTCTACAAATGGCCGGTGATGACCGACTTCATGGCCAAGTCGATGGCCAATCTGAAGAACGGCAACACGCTGCATTTCGCGTCCGTGACCTGGCAGAACGAACCGTTCAACGACAATTGAGACTGCTCGACGGCCAAGCCGCGGCGTGGAGGACGATATGCATAGTGCGGGGGCACTGCGATGGATCTCGGCAACGGCGGGGCGGTTCCGCCGTGATCGCCGCGGCATCGCGGCGATCGAGTTCGCGTTCATCGTGCCGGTGCTCCTCATCATGTATTTCATCACGATGGAGGCCTCGCAGGCCATCGAGACCAGCAAGAAGGTCAGCCGCATCGGCAGCATGGTTGCCGACCTCGTAACTCAACAGCAGACGGTCATGAAGGCCGATCTCGACGCGATGATGAAGATCGGCACATCGACGCTGCAGCCTTACAACCGTTCTTTGCCGACGATCATCATCACAGGCATACAGATAACGGACGAGGCGTCGCCGAGGGTGCAGGTCGCTTGGTCGCGCAAGCTCGTGGGCACCACCTACAGCGTCGACGCGGCAAAAGACACCATCACCACGGTTCCTTCGACGCTGAGGATCCGCAACACCTTCCTGGTGCGGGTGGAAAGCGACCTTGGCTACAAACCGATCATCACCTGGTCCGCCAACAATTCGCAGACGCTCGGGCTTACCTCGGCCTTCAACAACATATCGATGAGCGAAACCTACTACCTGCGGCCTCGCCGGAGCCCGACGATTCCCTGCAGCGACTGCTGACAGGCTATTCTTTTGCGGCCGTTTCCCGCCGCACGATCGCCAGAGCCATCGCATAATCCTTCTGCGCAGCCGGCGCAAAGCCGCCGGAATGCGCCCGCTCGAGCAGGTCGTAGACATCGGGCGTCTGTGATTTGACATTGGTCAGGAAGACCGTCAGCCGCCGTTTTGCCTCCGGATCGAGATCGCTGCGCACCGCGTGCGGGCCGTAGCGCAGCAAGCCCGACGTCCACAACAGCCGGAGCGACGCCTCGGGGATGCCCGCGGCCTCCAGCCGCGCGACCGTGCCGCGGGAACGGGCGGGTTGGCCGTCGGCGTCGGCCGGCTCCCAGCCGAACAGGCCGTCCACCTCGCCGCCGCTCAACATCGTCTCCGCGCCGGTGGCCGAAGCAGCGC
>Ga0315336_1005030_pt1 | contig 14909 bp, 16 predicted proteins | sample ASW5metaG_FD_204512 | JGI IMG/M metagenome (GOLD analysis project Ga0315336, IMG submission 204512) | Ammonia-oxidizing marine archaeal communities from Monterey Bay, California, United States - ASW #5 | ecosystem: Environmental > Aquatic > Marine > Intertidal zone | place: USA: California...
AGAGAAAGGTCAAGAGAAAGGTCCAGAGAAAGAAGGAGTAGAAGAAGAAGCAGAGCATCCACCCCAGAGCCAACGAGAGTTGATGAAGGTGGCTCTTACCACACACAGCATGCTTATTTATGTGAGGCACACTGCAATGCTCTTTTTCATGAATCATATGAAGGGGCACCGAATTGTGACCTTATCAATCTTAAAAGGGCGTCTTTGGAACAAAAAGGGAAGGAGACACTCAATTGTAGTGAGTTTAAAAAAGTGGCTCAATATTGCACTGCGTGTGTCGCTCTTAAACGTAAGGATGATGATAAACCGAAAGCTGAATTAGCCAATGCATGGCTTTGTTGGGACAAGAATTGTCGCAACAAGCCATGCCCGCATGCCAGATTAGTTCATTTTTGCGGTGTGTGTAATGCTTGTAGAGGGGCAATACCAGCCGTGCCTGCTTAAAGAAATTCAATACATTTATCATATCCTCGTTTAATGATATCTTTTTTGCTATCTTTATTCAAAGAAAAATTTAATCCGACATTAATATCCATAATCATTATTTTAGTTAGATCATAATCTTCAAGATTATTATCTCTGTCATTCATTAGATTCATGATATATCCTAAGATAGGAAATGTTTGTATAATGTGAAAATTAGATTGATTACAAGTTCCTCCTTCTATTACAATACCGAGATAATTATCAGATTGACATTTCTCAATGGGGAAATGACCTTTTACTCCTCCATCAACATACAGATGGCCTTTATATTTGATCGGTTGGAATAGAAAAGGTATTGCTGTTGTCATTCTCGCAACATCAGATAATTTGATATCTGGTTCTGATTCATGGGAAAAATATTCAATTTTCCCTAAGTCTGTATTATAAACTTTGACGGTTAGTTTGATTGGTATTTTATCATGTAATTCTTTTAGAGTTATGTTGTCTTTGCCTATCTTATGTTTACAGTAGCTATTTACGCTATCACCGATCTTTTGATTAGTAAATAAACCATAATTAAGTAATAAGTCATCGATTTCTAACTTTTCCGTATCTAAGATCTTTTCTAATTCTGTTTCTAAGATAATTTCTTCCATTTGAGAAGGAGTAAAATCCAAAAGATATAAGACAGCGAAAATAATACCAACAGATGTTACAATGATTTCTTTGAGATCAGATTTAATGATTATATTCTTTTCTAAGAGAGCTTTGAAAATACCAATATAAGAGATTCCCGAAGGCCCGCCACCCGATAAAATTAAAGTATCAATCATTATTGATAACTATTATTGATTATCATTAAGTAAAGATTTCTTTTAATATTCACAAATTAATGTATTTATAATATATATATATATGCCGAAAGTAGGACCCCCCGAACCCGAGCCCGAACCGGAGCCCATGCCCGAGACCGAGCCCGAACCCGAGCCCGAACCGGAGCCCGAGCCCATGCCCGAGACCGCTATCGTACGTGAAAAGCAGGAATGGCAGGCGGCGCGCGACAGGCTGGGAGCGAAGGAACACGACGCGCAAAGGCAGCGGTGGTGGGACGCAGCGAAGAAAGTAGGAGGTGGTAGAAGAAATAAATCCAAGAGACGTAAATCTAGACGAAAAACTAAACGAAAATCTAAGAGGAAGAAAACACGTAAAAGAAAGAAACATTAAGTAAAGATTTCTCTGAGTATTTCACGATAATGATCCTTATTATGAATAGTTAGATCTAATTCTTTGTAAATATAGAGATCGCCTCTTTTTCCATCAGTTTTGATTCCTAAGTAAGGAATTTTTACTGAATTGTTAAATTCTTCGGAATTTAAAAGATTAATTTCTAAGTTGTTCGGTAGAGTGATAGGGAATAAATCAATGAAATAATATTCATATAAGTTGATCCGATGATTATAATATAAGTCAGATCCGTTCAGAGAATATTTATCAGGTAAGCTAGTTTGGATATTGATTGTTAAATAGAAATCGTGTTGTAAGTAGATTTTGAATGAATAGTCGCTATGAGTAATAAACAGATCATAGCTATTGTTTTGGGTTAAGACAATAATTTCTTTGCATGTATTCAGATAGACATCTTTTAGTGATCGGTTCAAGTTAATTTCAAAGTTTTCATTTAGGTCTGTTGCCCAAATATATTTGATAGTTGAGATATCAATTAAAGATTCAGAATTAATTTTGCCACTAAATTTCCGATTAATTTTAGTTTTCAGATGAATAGGTAATGATTTGTATAATAATTTAAGAAATTTAAATTCCGAGCTAGTTGTTAATTTAAGATAATAATTATGTAAGATTTCAAGTTCTTGATCTGAGAAATGATCAATGAAATTTTCTCCCAAGTTATTTTTGAATAATAATTTCATATCATAAAGATATCTTTTTTTGGGATTTGATAAGACAGAATAAGCTTCGGATAATAGTTTAAACTTTTCATCTGATAATCCATTATTTTTATCGGGATGATATTTTTTAGATAATGAATAATAATGTTTTTTTATTTCTTTTGTCGTTGAATTTCTACCGATTTCCAGAATTTCATAAAAATTCATATAAACTAATCCTATCAGATGAATTTATTTTAAATAATTTCTTCAAAAAAAAAATATATTTACTAGTTATAAATAATATGGTTGATATAGTTGGAAAATTTGGTTCTCTTGTAAAAGGACAGCGCAATCCGATTGAAATGGTACTCTTCGCTCTTATTTTAATTAACTGGGCTCCTACCGAAGTTTTAGGTTCTACTCTTGACTCTCGTCTAAACTCTATGCTTGGCCCGATCATGAGTCCGGTCAAACATATGATGAGCAATTCGTTTGTAAGATTATTCCTCTGGCTAGTCTTATTATGGTCTTGCTGCTACGCCAATGATAGCCGATTATTCTTCTTAGTCTCTATCTATTTCCTGTCTTCTCGTTAAGAATATGAACTAATGTAAGTATACAGTTTTCAATACTTAGAATTGTACTAAATGATTTATGATAATTATATTCACATTCCGCTATTAATTTACAAATTTTGAAAATAACACTATATGATAATTTAAAATCATTTAGACATGATAAGAATAATTCTCTGTGGAAATTCTTGATATTATATTTTTCTATCGTATAAGATAATTCTTTAATTCCGATCAAAGTTTTTTTATTAATCTTTCCACCTGAATTAAATGATATTATTTTTTGATAAATTTTATCATGAATTGTCTGATGGCCTCTTAAGATACCATTATTTACTTGGGAATAAAAGAGTATGTCTTTTTCATTTGCCAAAGTATATATTTTATCATAAATAATACTTTTTTTATCATAAGATAGATCTTCAAGATATTTTCTTGATATTTTTCTTTTTTCTTTATGAGATCTATCAGAAATCCTTATTAGTAAAAAACGACTAATTATCGGGTCAATAATACTATTCAGGCGACTAGTGATTATAATGAATAAAGTAGTAGCTCTAAATTTTTCAAAGATAACTCTGAATTTATTTTGGATATTGATATTAATAATATCAAAGTTATTCAAGACTATGATTCGGTAAAAATTATTGTAATAATTTTTAGACGAGATAATTTCAGTAATAATACTAAAGAAATGATTTTGTTGTTTATATTTGATATGATTCATATCAAATATCTTATAAGTTGGATTTGATATCCATTTAATATTATATTTTTCTAATTGTAAGGATGATGAAATATCTATTTTGGTTAGGTAATCCATTAAGATAGATAATTTATCTATCTTATCAATTCCAGATAAGATTAAGTTCGGTGAATTAGTTGTGAATAACGATTTTTGTAAGATGAGTTTATAATCCATAATATTAATTAATTACTTTATCAATGAAACTAGTTTTAAACAATATTAATGATATTTCTTTATCTAGTATTTCAATTTATAAAAACAGGATATTTTACTGGATTAATGATATTAAGTTCAATGGAATTTATTTTGGTTTTCAAAAGAATATGATTCTAAATGAAGATAGATATACGATTATTTTTGACCAATGTAAAATGATGAAACAATTAAATGAATTATTTAAAATAAATCATAAACCTTTTTTGAAATATAATGAATCATTATATATTGAAGTTATCAGAAATAAGATTACCGAATTGATATTCAATGATAAGAAAGCCAAGATATGTATCAATATTAAGTCCATAAATGATAATAATTATCCTAAAATACATATATTGCCATGGATATAAGCGAATTAAGATTAATTGCGAATCCTATTCATTTAGTTTCCGAGACTGGTCATAAATATAAGGATAGATATATAGACTCAAATAGTAAATTAAGTGAGTTTTTGAATGAAAAGTATCAAAACGTTTATTTATCGGATTTAAATCTTAAGGAAATAGGTAAGTTAATCAATACTTATATTGATGATCTTTTAATTCAAAGAATAGTTAATGAATGTATAAATAACATAATTGAAGATATAATTGAAACAAACGATAAATTTGATTTTTGTTTACCATTTGAATAATCATAATGGACATAAACGAATTATTGAAAATTAAACTCAAAGAAGATCTAATCAAAGAATTAAGTGATCTTAATGTTTCTTCAGATCTATTAAATGAATTAATAGATAATAAGATAAGTGGTATTGTGATTACAATAGACAAGGAGGTAACTCAAGATACTCAAGATACTCAAGATGAAAATAGGTGTTGTGCTAGAATAATGGGTGAGCGTTATTCTGATCGTAGATGTCCTTATCATTCTCAGCCCGATTGTGAGTATTGTAAGAATCATAGTAAGCGAATTGATAAACATGATTATTTAGCTTTTGGAAGATATGATGAACCTAGACCAATCATAAATGAGAAATGTAATAAAATACCTTGGAGAGATACAACGGCAATGGAAGATATCAATACAGTTATTCACTATCAAAATATGAAATTATTAAAAATGATTAAAATGTAAGTAACTATATAAATGGTTCATCTTTCTAGTCCGACAATGATTGGTATTATGATTTTTTATTCTGTACTAACATTCTTTATTGGTCCTCTAGTCACAAGACCCTTTATGAAAGATCATCCTGATCAGTGTATTGCCGGTTTCCTCTTAGGATTTACTATATCTATTTTCTTATGGATGAAATATGGTCGTAAGTATGCTGGTAATTAATTATTTCTTGTGAGGGATAAGTTTATAATAAGTAGAACCTTGTGTATCATAGAGATTGCTGTGATATTTTACGTATCCTAAATCAAGAGCTATTTTATGATCTTCAAGCCATTCATATAGTTTATCGGAATAAGGACTAAATATTGCTACAAATCCCAGTTTATCTTTTCTTTCATAAAATTCAAAATGGTCTAGATCACAAGGATAACCGCTCTCGTTATTAGGTCTTACTTCTTTCTCAAATCTTCCTTTCAGTCCATATGGTGTTTTGTGCTCACCATTAAATCTTCTTTTTTTGATATTGAATTCTTCCAAAAATTTAATACGAGATTTTACTAACTCTTGGTTGGTGGACCATCGGGACCAGAACGAGCCCCCCCGAAAAGGATCTAACCTTTTATCGCTATTGATATCAATTTCCGCTTCCGAATCAAGAGACATGTTGCTAATTAATAGTGGTAAATCTCTATGCCAAATCAAATTTTTATTAATTATAAAACAATGATAAATCATACCACAACGATAAATTACTATCTTTAGTTAATAAGATATCATAAATAGATTTTTTATCAATCTTACTATATTCGGCGATATAGAGAGCGACAAGAAAAGGTGAGATACTTTTCCCATCATAACAAACAATCAAGATATTTGTTTTTAAAATATTATCATTGATAAACGATAATATTTTATCTTTGTTTTGTCTTAGTAAAATAAGGTCATTATCTGAATTTTTATTATTGGAGAAGGGTAGCCTCACTTTCTGAATAGCGGGTAAATCCGGGAAATCAAAGTATGTCGTACAATTTAGGATAATACCTATTTGATTATCATTCATAAATTTTTTTGAATTTAAAATATCAGTATTACCTATCCATAAGCCCGATAATAATTCATTTGTATACATAAATTTGATTTATATTATTTATTCTTAAATATATTTAAACATATTTAGGAATAATTAAACGATTATGGAAAATTTTGATGATTACTTTAAAAACTTAGATGGGATCAATCAAGTGGAGAGAGAGATAAAATGTTGTGAAAAAAAAGAAAACTATGAATTCTCCGAAAAACGTGAGATTACTTGTAAGATTTGTCATAATTGTATCAGTAATATAATTGATACACCCGAATGGAAAAATTACAAAGATTCAAATATTAATATGACACGATGTGGTATGCCAACAAATGTTATGTTACCCGAATCATCACTGGGTACCACGATTAAATATGATTTCAAACAGAATATGAATCGTGTTAATCGTTATCAGCAATGGAACTCAATGCCATACAAAGAAAGGAGTTTGTACAAGGTATACATGAATATTTCAGATAAATGTTCGGCAGCCGGTTTACCTAAGATTATTTCTGAAACAGCCCAATCTTATTATCGTAATATTTCAGAAACAAAAATTTCCAGAGGTTCCAATCGTATTGGAATTATCGCTGCTTGTATTTATTACGCCTGTAAAGAATGTGGTGTTCCACGATCAACCGGTGAATTATCTGCCCTATTTAATATTGATAGTAAAGTGATGACTAAGGGTTGTAAGAAGTTCACTGAAATTACGCGATTAAGTCCAAACCGAAATAGTCAAAATAGAATTCAGTCTCAGAAAAGTGTTAATTTACATGATTTTACCGAAAGATTTTGTCATAAATTAAAAGTTAGTATGGAAGATCAAATAGAAATAAAGAAACTTTCACGACTATGTGAAAGTTTAAATTTGGTAAATGATAATACTCCACCCGCTATGGCTTCGGGGTGTATCTATATTTATCTTAAACATAAAAACATTGAAATAGATAAAAAAGACATTTCGGATATTTGTAGAATTTCAGAGGTGACGGTTAATAAATGTTCTAAAAAAATAGAATCTATCAAAGAAATTCAAGAGTTCTTAGAGTAAATATGTTTTAACTAAGTAGAAAATTATACCGATCATCAGAGCCTTAATAAATACTGCCTGCATATTTAATCCCCCCGCTTCAGAAGTAAACATAGATACAGATTTGAATATAGTATCAACCTGTTCAATATTGAGTAAAACACACAGGAAGACAACGGTCATAATATTTTTTGCCTCTAATTTGATATTATCCATAATATCATTGCTATCTTTCTGGATCATATTCATTTTTTGCTGAGCCATCTGCTGCTGAGCCATCTGCTGCTGAGCCATCTGCTGCTGAGCCATCTGCTGCTGCCTCTGAGCCATCTGCTGTTGTTGCATCATTTTCATCTGCTCAGGAGATAGTTGCTGACCTTGTTCACCCTGCTGTTGTGGCGGACCACTAGAGCTATTAATATCATTCAGAATAGAATCAACTAGTTTAGAATCTTCGTCACTGATGCCCCCACCTAGATTACCAATCGGAGTTTCTTGAGACATTTATAAACTAACATCAAATATTAAAATAATTCTTTAAACGTATTTATTCACAATCATGAAATTCTTCTAATTCATTTATCTTTTTCTGTAACTTAATATTCTTACGAGTTAAAAATTCATTCTCAACTCTTAGATATTTAATTTATTTAATTTATTTAATTTTATTTAATTTATTTAATTTATATAGATGATAATAGATGATATCAAAGTTGAAAATACGGATATGAATAGTGGGGAGATGAGTGGCGAGAGACTAACCAGATGGGAATATTTGATGGGACCAGAAACAGCGTCTATACCATATTCAGAATTTAAAAAAATATATAGTCGGTCATCTGAATTAAATAAAGCCACAATCAAACCAGAGCCACAATTCCGTGGAGATAAATCGGGGAAAAATAGTGTCAAACGCGGCTTCACCGCCGATAAGATAGCTCGGTTTCTGGGCGTAAGTGGGAGCAGGAACAAGGAGGTCTATAAGCTTTTCAAAGGGCGACAGGTCAGTGCCAAGCAGCCGAGCCGTCAGCGCGTATATCTGTCCAAAAGACGCAAACAAAATGGGAGAAAAACTCACAAAGGAATAGCCCAATCCCGCGAAGGCAAACCGAGGGGAATTACTGGCGGTGCCGACCAGCCCGAGACGGAGTGGTATCCGCCCCGACGTGTCCCAGCTGACCAGGCTGGGACGGAGTGGTCCCAGCCCGATGACGTGGCTTACGACGCGTTGGTTCAGGCTCAGAAGCGTTACCGCAGCCTGGTCGAAGCGGCAAAACTTGCGTATGTAGAACCTGAACCAGAACCTGAACCTGAACCAGAACCAGAACCTGAACCTGAACCAGAACCTGAACCTGAACCAGAACCAGAACCTGAACCTGAACCTGAACCAGAACCAGAACCTGAATGGATAACTAATATTGATATTCTGGCGGAAGTGACCGGATTCACACATGACCAAATAAAGTTCCTCATGAAGTTTGGTGGCCCGGGGGGACGGGGCTGGGACAGTACGAAATCCAGTGGCAACACCATTACCAACACCAGTCTCATGATTGATTTCCTGATGTCGGGGGAGGGATTACAGAGAGAATTACAGGATGATATCCTCATAATTCATCAATGTGTGATTGATTATCTTAAGTTTGTTGCTGCGATTTTTAATGAACAGCAAGTGGGAGATACGATTAATTTATTAACAGAACTAAGAGAAAACTTCAGTCTCTCCGGGTGGGACACTACTAGTAATGCCCGTATGAGGGCGAATATCACGCGCGCATTATGTGAAGCATTTAAGGAATTTATAAGTTATGAAGGAATAGTAGATAGGTTATTAAGAGAAGATTTATCAATTTCCCCCCCTTTCGCGGCATTTTTATATTCGCAAGCAAATGCTACTTTGAGTACTTATACTAAGATAAATAAAGCTTATCGGACGGATGAACATGAAATAAAAAAATGGATTCAAATGACTGCATCTTTAGTTCAATTAAACAATCTCTCAGAAAAGATCCAGATACCAAAACCAACCACATTATATCGGGGGAGCTCGCTAAATTTTGATCGGGTAGATGAGGAATCTATGGGTGTGTGGATATCATTTACTTCGACCACAACTTCTTTTCGTGTGGCGTCGGGATTTCAGGGTGCGGCTGCTAGCATGGCCAATAATCTTATGACAAAAATTAATTTAAATGGCCATCCCGCCATCCCTGTGAGCCTATTTACAAATATGGTAGGGGAGAAAGAATGGTTATTATATCCCGGTACTAAGTACCATGTTAAAGGTAAATTATCTATATCTAATGCTGAAATTGAAGAGATTCAAATAGAATTTATACATGAAAATAAGGAAATTTTAGATAGTTTTCTGGTCTCTGAGACTTGGAGTGCCCAGGGTCCGCTTCTAGAGCCCATAAGCTCTGTCATCGTAAATGACAGTGAACTTTTAGCAGAAACGAAGAGAAAATTATTAGCCATATCTAACGGATTCGGCACGGACTTAGTTGAAGTTGATGTATTAGGCATAGACACATCTATCCTTGAAAATTTATTTGCCGGATCTGAAGATGTTGTACAACCAATCTTTACAGAAACCGTAGAAGAAACACTATTACAATTAACCCGCAGCGGGTTAAGGCGGGAGGGAGGCGGAAAAAAGCAAACGAAAATTAAATCTAAAAAGAGACGATCTAAAAAGAGAAGAACTAAAACACGCCGTAGAAGAAGATAATTTATTCACAATCATGAAATTCTTCTAAATATTTAGCTTCTAATTCATCATTCTGCTTTTGTAACTGAATATTCTTACGAGTTAAAAATTCATTCTCAATTCTTAACTCTTTGATCGTTTCTTTCGCCCGATCAACCTCGGCATAGTATTTCTTGTAATTAGTAATGAAATCTTTATGAGTCTTTGATTTAATATGCTGCTTAAACATCGCGTTACCCATGAATACTGATCCGGCTTTACAGCGACATTCATATTGAATACAATTACGTTCATACTTCTTGTAAGGTGATTTATCATAATATTCGTCTACTTCCTCATTGAATGAAGGAATATAAATTTCTTTGTTCACTGGAATAATCTGTTGATCCATTGATGTATCAATTCGTTACAAATTCTTCCACTACTAATAATCAAATTTAACCCAATAATTTAAAGAATAATATCGTTATTTAAATAATGATAAAATGCCCAAAAAAGCAACAATTCCCAAAGCAATCAGAGAACAATGTTGGCTAAATACAATAGGTAAAAAATATGAAGCTAAATGCTACGTAAAATGGTGTAACAATGTTATGAATGTCTTTGATTTTCATGTTGGACATGATATCCCTGAATCGAAAGGAGGGACTTTAGATCTGGAGAATTTAAAACCTATCTGTGCACGATGTAATCTATCAATGAGTGATACTTATACGATCCAAGAATGGATTCAATTAACAAGAGACAAGAAAAGGAGCTGGTGGAAATGTTTTTGTTGTTAATCTACTTTGATTTCACATATTTATTTTTACTTTTACTTCTTCTATCTTTTTGATTCTTCTTTGCTGTTTTCACTTTTGGTCTACTTTCATCTTTTGAACCTTTGAATAATAAATTATCTAAATTATCTAAATCACGATTATTTGTTTTAACACGATCTAAACCTATCCGATTTCTATTTTCGTCACCATCTAGCCCCCTCACTTTAGATAACATGCCATCTATTTCAGAATCTTTTATCTTTCTAAATGACATATTTTCGTCATCAATGTGTTTTTGTGAAACTTCGGACATCTTTGTTCGCATCGCTGATAAATTATTTTCCATCAGTTTCTTTTCTCTTTTTTCTTTTTCGGTTTTCAACATAGTGTCTCTATCATCTATTTTGCTGGCTAATATTTTCAATATCTTAATTTTTTCATCCCTTGATAATACAAATGCTCGTAATAATGATAATTCTTTTTCTTTTAATTCATAATCTACAATTTGCTTTTGTCTCTCTTCGCTTTCAATACCATGACTTAGTCTTTTTGATCTTTGAAGGTCGGCCTTTATATTTTCTAATACACCTGCTTTTGTCTCTATTTCCAATTTCAATTGGTCTAGTTCCTTTTGTAACTTATTAATTTCATCGCTAGTATATGTTTTATTTGGTAAAGCGGGATCAGTAATACTAACTTTACCATCAGTTACTTGTGAGATATCCTTGATACTCTCCTTAACGGTATCTAATATACTTTTATCCCCTTGAAAAGCTTGATCTGTAGCTTGAGCTTGATCTTTAGCTTGATCTGTATCCTGACCTGTAGATTGATCCGTAGCTTTGTCTTTTTCTTTGTCTTTATCTTTGTCTTTACCTTTTGAATCAGAATTATTTTTCAGAATATCTATATTTTTCTCTAATCTCTCTTTTGCTTGATAGTAATTTAGTTGTTTCGCGATTATTTTCTTCTTTAATTCCAATAATTTAATTAGACAAGGGTCAATATCGTTCCCATTATTATCTTTCGGTCGCTTCCATAGCTCGGAACCTATTAAACTATGTGTTCCCGAAAGTATATTATCTTGCGATTGAATCTGAGTTATTTTGTAATTCATGCCTGTAGGTCGTTCAGGGTATTTGATCACCTGAGTTTCTGATTTGTTTTCGGGGAGCAAAGCAAATAGAGGCATTACTTCAAGGCGATAAAGTTCCCACATCGCGTGATGATGATCAGATGATGCCGTTGGTGCGGCATCAAAATGCTTTGAATTCTGAGGCGGTTGATAAGTTAGCTTGGAGAAAAGAATATATCCTTCGATTGCTTCCCCTGGCCCACTTTTACTTCTTAATCTTACTTTCGCTAATTTTAAATCGGGTCTCGGTGTGCCATCATAATTTTTCAAATTATCACGTCCCAACCATAAAACCGAAACTGCGCAGTTATCCTCAGTGAAAACATTATCCCTTGTCATCGCCATATGGTTTGCGAGATCGGTTGCATCTATGAGATTTATCCATTCACCATTATTATCTATCGGCCCATGATGTATAAGCCGTAAGGTAAAGTCTATCTCTTTATCGGTCATAACATCATTAACCATGGCCGTACCCAATGGGGGCGAAGTCAACGCATAACCGATACCGTAATAGTCCATACCGAGATAATTCATAAGATCACGACGATGGGGATCAACTCCGGCTTGCCCATCAGTAGGATCCAGGCTAACTCTTGTTCCGAAATCGCCGTCCCATGATATCTCGGTCCAACCTAAATCGCTCGCTACTCGTTTCTCTGTGGTGTCTAAATTTGCCCACTTTTTATCTAGAGGTTTCACGTTAATTTCGTTAGAAAAGGGGAAAAATATTTTCCCCTGACCTCGACGATCATATTCTTGTATAAGTTCTTTTGATACTGTTCCAAGACCATTTACATTTTTCTTCAATCTCCCTAAATCAAAATTTCCTGGATAGAGTTTGTCCCCGTTTACCCTAAGAGAATCGCCATACCAAAAAATAGCCGCCTTAGGCCCACAAACCTTAGCTACCAAACTATTAAATTGTCCGTCCCAACAATTCACATGATTATCAGGTTGTTCATTTCTAATAGCCGCCTGATACTCATTATTCATTGACATATACCGAGTTTTCAATCTTTCGATTTCACCTAAATAGTGACTTAGTTTCGTCGTAATATTAATTATATCACTATATTTGTCGAATTTATCCACAAGATCGCGACGAAGAGAAGCTGGTAAGTTCCCATTCGTAAATTCCCCTAATTGACCTGCCAGAATAAAATCCTTTAATTTAACGGGATCTAACTTGAATCTATATAAGAGCGATGATTTCAAAGTATTTATATCATCTTCTACTGCCCGATCTATATCCCGTTGACTGTAATGTGCTGATCTATATCTACCTTTATGATACGTATCTTTTGCCGTTTTGAAATCTTCTTCGATGTATGTATCAAGTGCTTCCCCATAAGTTTGAAACCTTCTACTGCGCGCGGTGGAAACCCAATTAATAAATTCACGGCGCATTACTGATCCCGATGAGTCTGAATAACCCGATGAGCTGGTTGAATTAGATGATTCAGTTAAATCTCCTATTCGTTTTAAGATACGTTTCATATTGTTGGCATCATCTCTCCTCATTTGAATAGATTCATCTAAAGTGATTTCATATAACGATGATCCATCTAACTTGATAGCCGGAGAAAAAATTTGTAGCGATTTACCAATAGTTTTTAATTCTGTCATATTTATTGGAAGTGGCCATGTTCTTATTTGGTATATATTATTGTTCTCGGCATTTTCGGTTATATGACTAGTTATATCGGCTATCATAACTCGTTTGCCGACGCCTAACTCTAATGCCATTGTAGTATATATATCCTCTTCTCTTGTTACACCATCTACGCGTAAATTTCGCAGTACATCAAAATCAGCAAGGATAAAAGGAAAGTCTTCGGGAAGTGCTCTTGTAATTTTATTCAACTCAGATATATACGATTCCTGTAATTCTTTAAACTTTACACTATATTTTTCACTTGATCTACGTTTTCCTCCCAATACTGGTTTTACTTTATCATATTCAGAAAATAAAAGATTTTCATCCTTGTATAATTTCCATTTAGCTAATTCAGCACCAAATTCTTCCTTAGTCGGCTGTAATTTTAATACGTGATAATTAGCTAGAGGTACATCATATGCAAATTGTTTCCCGCCACCCAATAGATGCTCGCGATGATTCGGTCCCGGGTTCGGGGGATTAATTATAAATCCTACATTATGACGGATACTTTCTAAATACATTTTAATCTGTGAACACCTTCTTTCTATATCCGATGCATCTGGTAGCTCAGGACCGTCAGATAGGGGAGATATAACTGGCACGTCTTGGGGCCCATAAAAAGACATACCAGCTTGATCCGCCCTTGTAGGATTGGCATCGGACCAACCACCTATATAGTGCGTCCCATCCTGAGGTCGAAGATCTGTTACGGTTTCGTGGTAGTCCGCATCAGCTCGTCCAACTTCAGAGGATCCAATCTGCTCCTGTTGACTACTGGCACTGCTACCGCTACCCCCCACCTGAAGACTCCCTTGTATTTTCCCCATACTCCTTTGAAGTTTATCTGTTTCAGACCGACGACTATTTATCGCATCGCTTATATATCCCGAAGCAAATTTTTTCTTGAATGTTTTAAGTTTTTCTTTATTATCATCACCAACATTCAGATTATCTATTTTTTGATCTACATATGAAAACTTTACACTATTATGTAAATCATTTAACCATTTTGAATAATCCTCGCCAAAAATACACTTTCTGAAAACTAAGCCCGAACATCCCGATTCGACTGATTCTGGTATCCCTTCTCTCTTTACATTTTTCAAACATTCATATCTGAAAAATTTTGTACCTTCTAAGTTTGAAAATACAGAATGAATCTCTTCATCAGCAAATGATTGATTATCAAATACTTGTGCGGCCGTTCTAGCCACCGATGCTATAGGAGATACAGCATCCGGTAAGGTCGGCATAGCAGCAGACAACGATGGCGCTGCAGCCGCTACCACTGGTGTCGCAGCCACTACACCTCCCGTTACTAGTGGGTTGGCGATTGCTGCTGCTGCGGCCGCCGATGCTATCACAGGAGCCGCTGCCGCCACCGCCGGAGCGGCCACCGCTCCAGCCGCCCCGACTGTGGCGGCGGCGATTAACGCGCGTCGGGCCGCCGATTTCTTTGTCGGTATCAATTCAATGCGATGATCGTCAGCGGCAGAAGATACTTTACGAACAATTTCATTTTTTGGATTACACGATTTTATACGATATTTACCAGCTTGACAAGTTCTTTTTCGGGAACCATTACCAGCATTACCAGCATTACC
>Ga0315336_1005031_pt1 | contig 14902 bp, 17 predicted proteins | sample ASW5metaG_FD_204512 | JGI IMG/M metagenome (GOLD analysis project Ga0315336, IMG submission 204512) | Ammonia-oxidizing marine archaeal communities from Monterey Bay, California, United States - ASW #5 | ecosystem: Environmental > Aquatic > Marine > Intertidal zone | place: USA: California...
AAAGGGCTGCAATTGCACGCGGACTTGTGAACAACCCTACAATAGTTCTAGCAGATGAGCCAACAGGAAACTTGGACTCGGTCACTGCAGAAAATGTTGTTCAACTAATGAAGAAGATGGCAAAAGAGCTAAACCAAACCTTCATCGTTGTAACCCATGAAAGGGCTCAGTTTGGAAGTGTTGATAGAGTTATCACCGTTAAGGATGGCCGTGTATTTGAGGGAGAGCATTCAACCAAAATGGAGGTAATTGCATGAATTACAAAATTTCTTTTCTTTTAATAATTTTCTTGGGAGCATCTTTTGTATCTGTTGCATATGGTCAAGCTGTGGGAGCACCACAAGGACTCATAAACACAAATGTAACCGGAATAAAATTTCTTGACGCCTATTTTGGAACCTCAACAGTAAAGATGGAAGTTGGGCCTGGCGACAAAAATGTCCCATTAACAGTTGCAATGGCTAACATAGGAAACAGCGACGTGGTGGGCATTCGGGGACAACTTTTCGTACCAACAGATTTCACTTCTGCGAGCGGAAAATATATGCCAATATACGCTGATAGCGATCAAAAGGCTACTGCAGGCAGCAATTTTTACTTGACATTTTTTGTAGATATAGCTGAAGATGCAAATCTCAAAGCATATCCAGGCACCCTTAAAGTTGATTATTCTAGAATACGAGAATCAGGAGTACGTCAGGACACATTTGGTTTTACTTTTAATGTGACCGGCGAAAGCATTGTAAATCTTAAAGCTCTCACTCCTGTCATAACTTCAATTACAAATAATGACGTTGTTTTAGAAATTTCAAATACTGGTTCTTCCACTTTATCAAATGTTGATGTCGTGCTGGAAAACACATCTACATCAATCTCTTCTGCAAGTGCATCGACAACCAATGTAGAGAAAGTGATCTTTGACAAAAATCACTGGAATGTGGGAAACATTGAGCCTGGCTCTCCAAAGACATTCTCATTTAACGTATTTGTTCCAGAAAGTTTGAAAAATGAACCGTTACGAATACCTGTAAAAATTACCTATTTTAACGCTCACGGTGAACAAACATCTGTAACGAGAATTGCGGATATGTACATTAACGGTTTGGTCAAGCCGTCAATTTATGGAGTGAAGGTAATTGAGTTATCAGGGAAGCAAACTATAATAGGTGAAATTTTAAACGAGGGAAACACTGATGGGCTGTTTGGATTTGTTAAATTACAACCGGTAGGGGACTCAAACATCAAAGAATCATCCCAATATATTGATGAAATTGAACCCGATTCTCCAGTCCCATTTAACATTCCAATAGAATCTGATGGAATGCTTAGTTTCGGTGAGCATGACATCAGGATTGTTGTTTCATACAAGGATTCAATGCGTGCTGAGCATGAAATTTCATTTGATACAACCATAACCATCAGCCCGTTTGCTGACAATACTGACTATGGCTCCATGATAGGTGGGATAATTACTATTATGGTGATACTTGGAATTGTTTACTTCTTTTATAGAAAAGGAAAAATCCCGTACGTCAGCAAAAAAATTCAATCCTAGACTCTGAAAATAATCAAAATTATCAAATAATCATGACTATGCCCATATAATGTTCATAACCATAACTAAAAATCTAGTATGAGTCTATCAAAACTAGAAAGAAGCAGAGCAGCTAAACTAGGTCATGTTAGACGAGAACTAGCTGCAACAAGAAGAAGTCTTGCGTCTGCCAAAGGTTGGATTACTAGAAGAAGACATTAGTAAAAATAGCTGTAGATAAGGTGAACCTTGGGCATAGTAAATCACTCATAGAGTGATATTTTTTGCTTGGAATGTTTTTAAATCCGTATTTTTTAGATCTTATGGAAAAAGAGACAGTCAAATCAAGGTTATCTTGGTTGGCTTATCTCTCTCTCCACTTTTATTAACTGAATATTTCAGAAATTTAGCTCAAAAATCTAAGAATAATAATTATCGCAAAAATTGCAAACCCAATAGATACTAAGATTTTTTTCCCAGCCGCCATTTATCTAATGATAATTCTAGCTAAAAATATAAGCAATTACAGAGATACCCGATCATCAAAATGAATGAGATTGAAATTCCAAAACAACTAAGACAATTCATGCTAGAAGGTGCTGAGGAAACAAAATTGGGCAACAAAATGGGCGCAAAAAAACAATATCGCTATGGGAACCTACACATCCGTGAGTATGATGACAAGTATACTGTCCATATGGACAAATACGACCCAAGAAGTGATCCAATACGCCATTTGGTATGGGATGCTCCAGAGGTGTTAATTGGTTTGGCTGGCGCAATTATTGGCGGCAGTAAGGTTGCATCTTATCTTTACAAAAATAATTTTTCAAGAAAATCATCAGCTGCATCCGGCTTGCTGGCTTCTTTAATTTCAGGATACGTTAGCTATCGCATTTCAAAAAAATTAAAGGAGTAAATCTTGGTACTTGTAAGAACAATTCATGTGTTCATCAAACTGATCCCTGTAATATTAGCCCTAAAAAAAGATCGCATTCTTTGGATCTCAAAGGAAGGTAAGAACATAGATGAAAAAAGATTTCGAAGAAATGCACAAAGAATTCTAAACACGTGCATTTCATTAGGTCCTGTCTTTATCAAATTCGGACAGTGGCTTTCGTCACGTGCGGACATTCTACCACAGCCATATCTGGAGGAGTTGTCTAAATTACAAGACAGCGTACCAGCTGTTCCATTTGAGAAAGTAAGACCGATAATTGAGAGAGACATTGGAAAGATTGAAGAAAAGTTTGATGATCTGGATCAGAACTCACTGTCTGGCGCATCGCTTGGCCAAGTGCATCGGGCAACAAAGAACGGGCAACAAGTAATAGTCAAGGTAAGGCGCCCGGGAATTGAAAAGCAGGTAGAAAGAGATCTCAAGGTTCTGATGAAGATAATTCCTTTTGCAATGAAGTTCGTTGATCCAAACTTAAGATTCTCAATAATTCCCATAATGAAGCAGTTTGACGAGTCAATTCACGAGGAGATGGACTATTCCAAAGAGTCTGAAAACCTGAAAAAAATAAAAAAGAACATGGAGTCATACGACAACGTAGTAATTCCTGAGGTGCATGATGACTATTCGACAAAGAACGTACTCACTATGGAATACATTCCGGGGATCAAGGTTACCAACATTGAGGAGCTTGACAAAAAGGGAATTGACAGACAAAAACTAGTTATTGATGTGCACAAGGTTTTCTTTACAATGCTTTTACGTCATTCCATCTTTCATGCAGACCCACATCCAGGAAACATATCAGTCAGGGATGATGGAACCTTAATCCTGTATGATTTTGGGATGATCGGGAGGCTAAACAACGAGACAAGATTGCGCCTTGTGCGCCTCTATCTTGCTCTTGTAGAAAAAAATCCTCCAAGAACGGTAAACGCAATGGATGAGCTTGGAATGCTGGCACCTGACTTTAACCGGGAGGTGATAGAACGAGGAATCAACATGTCCATAAAATCAATGTATGGCAAAAAGCCAGACGAGATGGAAGTTGAAGCATTAATGGCTCTTGCTAACAAAACAATGTCAAAATTTCCATTCAAGCTTCCAAAGCATCTGGCATTGTATCTTAGAATGTCAACCATTATCGAGGGAATCTATCACACACACAAGGTTGACTTCAAGTTCATCAAGGTTCTAAGGCAAATTCTAGAAGAGGAAAGTTTGATCAAGGACGCATATATTGAGGAGATCAAGCATTCGTTCAAAAGATTTGCAAAGACACTTGATGATACACTCACAATTGCCCCAGAGATAAAAAAATTCATGGATGAGAACCGTGTTCTGCAGAAAAAAAACAAACGTGGCTCGAACACATTGCTATCAGGAAGCATTTTGTCTGGTGCTGTATTTTTTGGCTCTGCATTCCTGTTCCAGTCAAATGAAACACTTGGAATCATTGGAATTGTTGCATCTGCAGTAATCATGGGAATATTTACAGTATCTAGAAATCGTTAATTTACAGAGATCTTCTTTCCCTTTTTTAAATTTGGAATTTTAATAGTTAGCACCCCATTGGTATATTTTGCAGAATCTACTTTCTCCTGTCCCTCTTTAACAGCGATCGGCAATTTGATCTTCTTGTCAATGGATAGTGGACGCTGCTTCATCACTATTCTGCCTTTTGTCTCTTCTTTCTTTTCTGCCTTGATTGATAACACATTTCCATTCATAGTTACGTTTATGTCATTTTTGTTAAAGCCTGGGATGTCAACAGTAACGATAAAGTTGTTACCTTCCTGGTGCAAATCTATGGGTGGCAACACAAACTCAAAAAATTCCCTAGACTTGCTGTCAATTTCTTTGAAAAATTCCTTTGCCATGTATTTTACCAAACCCATTTTTTAAAATGATTTTTCTTATGTTATAAATTTTGATAGATTTTTAATCGTGGGATACCTTTTTTCTATATGATAATTGCAGTAGAGGGTGGAGATCAGGCTGGAAAAAAGACGCAAACTATGATGCTGGCCAAAGCCCTGAGATCACAAAAAATTAAAACTGCAATATTCAACTTTCCTGACTATAGAACCACTATTGGCAAGGAAATCAATAGTTACCTTCACGGCAAAAGAAAATTTTCTCCCGAGATCATCCATTATCTTTATGCCCTAAACAGGTGGGAAAAACTTGATGAAATAAAAAAGTCTGCAGCAAAAAATTCCATTCTAATTATGAACAGATATTATCATTCTAATTTGGTATATGGTATGGCAAACGGGCTTGATAAGAAGTGGTTGCAAAACTTGGATGCCGAACTGCCAAGGACAGATCTTGTTATTCTTTTAGATATTTCACAGAATGAATCATTTTCACGCAAGAAATCAAAAAGGGATAGATTCGAAAAAAATAAGGAATTTTCAAAAAAAATTTCTCAGATATATCGCAAGCTGGCAAAAACCTACAGATGGAAAATTGTAGATGCCTCAGGTACTAAGGACGACGTACATAAAAAATTACTTGAAATAATTTTCCAAAAAATTGGTATATGAAAATGACGCACCTTGACATCATTGATCCAATTCATGATTTTGTGAGGGTTTATGATAATGAACTGAAAATTATAGACACACCAATTTTTCAGAGGCTAAGAAGAATACGCCAGCTTTCAGGTGCTCATTTGATTTACCCCGGGGCACAACACACCAGATTTGAACATTCTCTTGGAGTAATGCACATTGCCTCCATGGCAGGTCAGGCACTTGCTGAAAAGGGCAGAGTTTCCTCTGATGACATACAAAATCTGCGGCTAGCAGGTTTACTGCACGACATAGGACATGGTCCATTCTCTCATCTTTTCGAAGAGATCTTTGAAGAAAAGAGAAAGATCTCTCATGAGGACTTGGGAAGGGATATCATACTAAAGACAGAGATTGGTGACATAATTTCAAAAAATGGCTTCAACAAGAATCTTATAACAAAGCTAGCATTTGGAGATTCGAAATTACAGTTTATGAATGAGATAATATCTGGTGCCTTGAGTGCCGACATGATGGATTATCTTTTGCGTGATGGCTACTTTACTGGAGCAGAACATGCAAAAATAGACCACCACAGATTGACACATTCCCTTGACGTACACAAAAACAAGCTGGCACTTGATAGGTCATCACTAGTAAATTTTGAAACCATGATGATGTCCAGGTATCAGATGTTCAAGGCTGTTTATTTTCACAAGACCGTCAGGGCTGGTGAGGTAATGCTGCTAGAGGCAATGGATTTGGCAGAAGGAGAACTTGGTCTTTCCTCAATGAATCTGGACGAATATCTACAGCTGTCAGATGATGTAATACTTGCAAAGCTGTTGAATTTGCCTGAGCATAATTCTAAACTCAAAGCCTCTAAAAAAATTGCGACCAACTATCTAAACCGGAATTTATTCAAATCGGTCTTTGAATCAACTCTGACTGGTAAAGCCATAACCAAAAAACGCATGCAAGAATTAAGGGGGGAGATTTCAAAAAAATCAAAAATAGATATTAATGAAATTTTTGTTGATAGTTCTAATACACCTTCTATTCCGTTGTCTCCATCAAAGAAAGAATCCAAATCGATCATCCTGTTGGAAAACAATGGCAACAAAACGACTGCAAAAGAGATACTTATTTCACAGATCAAACTTGTTTCAGTGATGTCTGGATTTATGAAAATTCTGAGGGTTTATACCCCCGCAAAGAATCGTAAAAAAGTTGAAATGGTAGCCAAATCAATTCTTGGTGACTTGAGATAATGAAAAAAATAATTGTGATCAAACTTTCCGGCCAATTATTTAGTATGGATAATACAAAGCTCCTGAAGGAGTATGCTACATTTTTTACAAAGAAAAGTAAAAGTTTACAACCAGTATTAGTTGCGGGCGGTGGAAAGATCGCTAGACATTTCATTTCTCATGCTAGATCTTCGGGAGCTGATGAATCCACACTAGATGAACTTGGAATTGAGATATCAAGACTAAATGCTAAACTGTTAATTTATGCATTCAAAGGCAAGGCTTACCCTCATCCACCAACAACTTTGACCGAGGTAAAACATGCAGTCGACAGCGGTCTAATTGTTGTTACGGGTGGATTACATCCTGGCCAAAGTACAAATGGAACTGCTGCACTTATTGCGGAAAAAATAAGGGCAACAGAATTTCTAAATGCGACAGATGTAGATGGAGTATACGATTCAGACCCAAGTAAAAACAAAAATGCAAAAAAATTCAAACAAATAGAATTAAAGAATCTGCGTCGTTTATTAATACGTGAAAATTCGATGGCTGGTGGATATGACCTTATGGATATAGTAGCACTAAAAGTAATTGAGCGATCAAAAATAAAAACAAAAATTATCAAGGCAGATATTAAAAATATTGAAAAGGCTCTGAAAGGTCTGCGCACAGGAACTGAAATAATTCTCCCAAAATAATTATTTTAATTCATCTTGAACTGTTGGAAACGTGTCAGCCCAGATTTTTATTTCCTTTCCTGAAAATTCGGCAATGCCAGAATCTAAAACTTTATTGAAGATTTTTCGTGCTTCCTCTTTTTCTAGTGGTTTTGTCTGTGCCTTGGTAAACCCATCTTCGTCTACCAAAATTGTAACATAGCCATCATCTATTTTTATTACTGTGGCAAGTGATTCCTCTCCAACGGGGAAAAACTTACCATCAGTCTTCTTTGTAGTTAGAGTCAGCATAGAAAAGCCAGCTATTTCAAACAAGACCATTTGTGCTTTGTTTGCTCTTTGCCTTCCGATTTGAACTGCCTGAAAATACTGCACAAGTTTAGTGAAACTAGAGTACTATAAGCACTTTATCTCAACATTTAAGAAATGTATACAAGAATTCAAATCGATGAATTCCAAAATTTTTGTTGGTGCTGCAGCTGGAGGGCTTGCGATAGTTTTGGCCGTAATCGCATTTTCTGGTACGTTATTTAGCGACGTTAGCGATGGTGCATTCTCACCATTCCAAGAACCGGAGGTATTACCACTTGAGATTGAGTTTCATAATCTTTCAGTTTTAGAGATTAGTGAAAGACAAGCAACTCTTGAAATCGAGTTTATAGTATCAAATCCAAACTTCAAGTCAGTAATGCTTCAACGTCTTAAATATTCAGTTTTTCATGATGACACTCGAATTGTAGCTGGTGAGGTTGGTAGTAGTCCAACAGGCTTTGTTGATACCTCAAATTACTATCTTATTCTAAATGAAAGACCAGTTACTCTTGGTGAAAAATTTATTGTTAAAAATACTGGCGATGCCGAACTTTGGGAAAAACTAGAGATGTCATTAGCAGAGGGAAAAATTGCACTCAACTGGAGGATCGCTGTCGATGCGTTTTCCAATCTTAGTTCGTTAACTTCTGGGCAAGAAAATATAGCATCTTTTGAATTCACAAAATAGACTTGGCTATATCATAAAACCTGAAAATTGTGATTATATGCAAGGATTTACAATAAATTGACAATAGTATATATCATGGAGTTTAAGCATGTCAACAATGGCAGAAGCATCAATGGCAGCATTTGGAGCAGCAATAGGCGTTATGATTGCTATGGCAGTTGTAACATTCGGTCTGCGTGGCAAAGGTCACCCTGACCCTGAACTAAATGCTTAGAAAAAAACACACGTAGAACATATCTACATTTCTTTTTAATTTTATCATAGCTAACTTAAGTTATAGCCGAAATTATACTTGCTCTATATTTCCTTAGCGCCAAACAAGGATGGAATTGATATCGACTTTCCTTCCTTCTTTTTTATGAAGCATCTTGTATAGTACTGGCAATTGAGGCACTCCATGCTTGGCTCAATTATTGGCTTTTTCTTTTCCTTGAGCAGGTCATTAAAAACCTTAGTTCGTCTAATTACCTCCTCAAACATCTTTTGATTTTTAGTTGCTACAAAGGAATCTTCTTTTCCATCTCGCGTAATATATGTAATAATTCCTTCAATTTTGTCGAACATCCACATGCAGGCATTTAGGTATAAAATGTCAGTAGGTAATGGGTTTTCTGGAAAAGCATCAACAGATCTGAAGATCATCACAACATCGCGCACAACCATATCTGCCTGACCTTTTAGCTTTATGCCATCTTTAATATCATAATCACCCATGGTGGCACGTGATTTCAATTTTCGAAACAACCCGCCCAGGATCTTGTTTAAACTACTCTGTTCCTGCTTGAGCGGATCTATTCTATCATAGTAAGACTGTCGCAAGCACTTTGTCACCTCATGAAGATAAATTGTTTGGAAATCCTCAGGGTCTATCTTTATTCCTATATCTTCACCAAGTGATTCTATGGCATCCCTAACAACCTGTTTGTAGTCTTTGTCACCCATCTCCACACTATCAAATTTTGGAATCACGGTAATTCACCTGTCTTATACATCTTAAATAGATTATCCATAATCATGAATTATTGGTCCTGTAAGCAGGCAATTTTATTCAAATTTTGCAAGCAGACTTAGAATATTTTTCCTGTGAGATGTAGACAGCGAGACAAACCCTTCCAACATTTCCCTCTGAATTCCAAAATTTTTACCTAAAATTTGCTTAAGCTGTAATATCTCAAATGGGAGAAGTTCTTTGATTTTTCCATCACAATATGCCTTAACATAATTTTCAAAAATGAAAAATACAAAATTTGGTGAAATATCTAATAGGATTCTAATCGAGTCTTCAAGCCCCTTATCCTTCATTTGATCAGTAGATAAGAAATCACGCAAAAGTTCATTTTTGTTCTTAACCTCATCAATAGACAGGGCTACAAGGAAGCCCTTGTTTGTGAGATGATAGAATGGAATGCCTTTTTCCTGTAATGCCTTTGGGCCTCGCTTAAGTGGTAACCTTCCGGCTTCTTCAACAATACCCAGAGGGATAAGAATCTCATCCAAATCACGAAAAACCCCAGAATAGACATTTTTCCAAGCAGTTTTGTTTTTTTCTGCAATATTCTGCGATATTGCCGTACGTGTCATTAGCAGAGAATTTTCCACTCTTGCAAGATGGCTAATGATACGTCTTTGTCTAACTGCCTCACCAGTCAATTCGTCGCCTTTTGTCTTGAAGGAATCAAAGATGGAAAGCCTAGTTGATTTATTCTTCAATAGCCACAACTCCTAATTTTGCCGATAATCATAGTCGTCATCTTCATAAGGCTAATGTGATATAATATTAGAATTTTGTGATACTATCCCTATTTTAGTATATAAAATAACTGACTTCATTTAAAGATAAATCAACTGTAGACTTATAACGACTATTTTTCCCGTGAAACAAGATGAAAACTAAGAACCATAAGTATGCTCTATTACTTATGGTAGCAGTCGCTGTAACCGCGACAGGAGCAATGGCTCAGGCTTATGCCCAACAGATCACTGATGGTATGGATGGGTATGTAGTCGGAGACCCTGATGGCGGCGCCGGAATTTACACTGGTAACCCCAACGAGTGTTGGTGGGATACCGATGACGATGGCGTCCCTGATATGTACTGTCTGATAGACACAGGTGACACAGCTTGGATGATAACTGCATCCGCTCTCGTCTTGTTCATGACTCCAGGAGTAGCATTCTTCTATGGAGGACTTTCAAGATCAAAGAACGCAACGAACACTGTTGGTATGGTATTCATTGTAATTGGACTAATGTCCGTTCAATGGGTTCTATGGGGATATTCCCTAGCATTTGGTTCCGTTGATAGTGATGCAAATATGTTCATGGGTAATCTTGATTACCTTGGATTCAACCAAGTATCAGCTTGGGCACCACTAGGTGAACCAGGTCCATGTGAAGGCACTTGGTCTGATTACTATCAGATGCAACAGATGAAATCTGAAGACGCAGGAATGTGTAGTCAAGGATGGCCTGGCACAGTGCCACATCAATTGTTTGCAATGTTCCAATGTACATTCGCTATCATTACACCAGCTCTTATCGTAGGCGGTCTAATTGACCGAATGAAGTTCAGTGCATTATGCATTTTTGTTCTTCTATGGGGAACCTTCGTTTATGATCCAATAGCACACTGGGTCTGGGGCGGTGGTTACATAGGAAACATGGACTTTGATCCAGACTTGTCACCAAGTTATGGACTTGACTTTGCAGGCGGAACTGTAGTTCACATATCTTCTGGATTCGCAGCTCTTGCTGGAGCACTAGTTCTTGGTAGAAGACTTGGATACGGTAAGGTTCCAATGGAACCACATAACGTACCAATGGTCGTTCTCGGAGCTTCAATACTCTGGTTTGGTTGGTTCGGATTCAATGCAGGAAGCGAAGTATTGTCAGACGGCATTGCTGTAAGCGCTTGGACTGTAACAAATACTGCAACTGGCATGGCTTCGGTAACTTGGTTACTGATGTCATGGGGTCATACTGGCAAGCCCAGTATCGTCGGTGCCGCAACCGGTGCCGTAGCTGGCTTGGTAGCAATCACACCAGCATCTGGTTGGGTTGGACCAATGGCTTCAATCATAATCGGTGTAGCCGCAGGAACAGTTTGTTATGGTGCTGTTGCATTCAAGAACGCACGAAAGTGGGACGATGCACTCGATGTATGGGGTGTACACGGAATAGGTGGTTTCACAGGTGCAGTTTTGACTGGAACCCTTGCTAGTCCACATGTATGGGATACCGGCGACGGTATTGGTGCATGGACTGGAACACCAGAAGGCTATGAGCAACAAGCTATCAATATTGCTGGTGCATTATTGTCAGTAGCTTATGCATTTGGTATTACAATTGTAATACTGAAAATCATGGATGCGGTCTGGCCAGGTGGAATTCGAGTTACTCCAAAGGAGGAGGAAATTGGAATGGACCTTGCACAGAACGGTGAAAGAGCATACGTAAACGAATAGAAAAATCATCTTTTTTTTCTTTTTTTTTATTTAATTCTCAGAAGACAAATTCATTTACTGTTTGAAACTATCTAAAAATATGTTAATCACAACATCTGAACTTGAAAAGACCTTTGATAATCCTAATCTAATTTTGATTGATACAAGGTCTTTTCAGGAATACTCTCAAGGGCACATTTTAAATGCACTAAACCTAGATCTTTTTTCCTTTCACTGGATTGATACAAGCAAAGAAGGGGTATTATCTTTTAATCAACAGCTTGAAAAAATTTTTTCATCTGTTGGCGTTACGGAAGAAAAGGAGGTAATTTTTTACGATAATGTATCAGGAATGCTTGCTGCCAGAGGTGTTTGGTTGCTAGAATATCTATCTCACACTCATGTATCGATGCTTGATGGTGGCATGACGAAATGGAAGAGTGAAGGATTAGCTTGGAATACAATTCCAGTTAATAATAAACCAACCAATTTCTCTGGAACGCCCAACCCTAAAATTTTAGCAGGATTTCAATATGTCTTAGACAATCTTAACAAAGTTACAATTTTAGATGTTCGCTCAAAAGAAGAATTCAGTGGTGATTTAGTAAGAGCTGCACGTGGTGGTCACATCCCAACTGCAATCAATATTGATTATGCTGAAAATTTATCCCAGGATGGAACTCTGAAAAATGATGAACATCTTTCCAAACTATATCAAATTCCAAAAGAAACTGAAATTGTTACTTATTGTCAAGGTGCATACAGAGCAGCAAATACATTTGTTGCTTTGAAAAAACTTGGATTTTCAAATGTCAAGGTATATCTAGGCTCTTGGGGGGAATGGGGAAACAAATTAGAACTTCCCGTGGAATAAAGTTTTACGATCAGAATTTTTGTGATATAGTTAATATTACGCCAATAAATCAGGCACAACAGATGGCTTCTAATCGGAAAAAGTTCTCTTTACTTTCAATTATTGGTGGGGCATTTTTACTGACCATGTCATTTGTTTCTCCGCCTGTATTTGCAGCTGAAGGTGGAGATGACGGCTTGGGAAAGCCTATTTTGGCTTTAGCCGCCGCTATTGCAATAGCAGGTGGTTTAATCGGTACTGGTAGCGCACAACAGGGAATAGGCGCAGCTGGTATGGGTATTATAGCAGAAAAACCAGAAAAATTTGGTCAAGTTTTATTCTTCTTTGTAATTCCAGAAACACTTTGGATTATTGGTTTCGTTCTAGGAATTATCTTATTGTTAGATATACTCTAGGGCGAAATACAGTGAGTATTGATACCTTTATAGCTGAGATAGAAAATAGAAAAAAAAACGATCTTGCTGATCTTGATAAAAAACTAAACGACAAAAAATCAGAAACTGAGGGTAAAAAAAATTCTGCAGTAAAGGATCTTAACGAAAACTATGCCAATGAGGCAAAAACAAAAGCAGAGAGAGAGGGTGCCAGAATAGTTGAGGCTGGAAAACTAGAAGCCAAGAAAATATTATTCGATGCGATTAACAAAAATTTAGATTCTACATTTGATGTTATTAAAAAAGAACTAGAAGGTTACTCAAAAAAACCAGAATATAAGAAAGTTCTGCAAAAGTTGGTTGACTATTCAAAGAAAGTGCTTGCTAAAAAAATAATTATTCATTGCCGAGATGAAGACAAATCATCTTTCAAAGATAAGGACATTGAGATTGGCTCTACAATTCAAACTCTGGGTGGTTTTATTGCTGAAAACAAAGAGGGCACAAAAGAAATTGATTTGACTTTTGAAGAATTGCTTAGAAATAATGAAGATGAGATAAAGAATACAATTTTGGAGAAGATACTGTAATGGGTGCATCACAATATGCTTCTTCGTTTGGAAGGCTACAGTCAATTGCAATAAATTTTCTTTCTGAAGAGTTTTTGCAAAACCTGCTCAAGGCAAACAACGTTACTGACATGGTTAAGCAATTAGAATCAACTTGGTATGGTGAAGAGATCAAAAAGGCTGCATCAGTATACAAAGACGCAGAGCTTTTAGAGGTAGCCCTGAACCGCCACATTGTTGAAGCCAATAAAATTATTTCAGAAGCGACACCATTTGCTGGGAAAAACGCAGTAAGAGCTTATCTTTCAAAATGGGATCTTTACAACATAGAACTAATTCTCTCTTCCAAGGCAATGGGAAGAGAAATAACCGAGACTGAATCGTTATTGGTTTCTAGTAGAAATGTTCCCGCGGGAATTGCTGCTGGTAACATATCACATGATGAGATAAAGATCATTCTTTCGGAAACAACCGTTGATGGCGTAGTCAACAAGCTAGCAAAATATGGTTATGGTGTAGTCTTGATGAAGCACTTGGACGAATTTCAAAAGACAGGAGATTTGGGACCCATGATGTCAGCCCTACACGAGGAATATTATCAAAAATTGCTTGAGTCACTCAGGTTCTTCCAAGGTGACGAGGGCACAATCAGAGAATTAGTTCGCGCCGAAATAGATAAGAAAAATATTCTGAATCTTTTGAAGGCAAAGGAATCAAACTTGGAAAAGGAAATTGTATCTAGGCATCTTATTGAGGGCGGAAGAATTTCTTCAAAGGAATTACTTGACAGCTATGAGGTTAAGGACGTTGGAGAAATTGCAGCCAGATTAGAATCTCACTTCAAACTAAATGAAGCTATTGAACAGTACAAGACTTCAAAAAGCTTGATTGATTTTGAAATTGCAATTACAAAATTCATCTTTACCAACTATATCAAAAAATTGAGAAATATTGCACTATCAATTGGAACTATTTTCTACTTTATATTCAGAGCAGAAAACGAGCATGAAAACCTGAAAAGGATTACATATGGTAAGCGCTACGATTTGCCAATTGATAAAATTAAGGGGATGTTACTAATTTGAGTGAACAGATTTCAAAACAAAAAACTGATTCAAGTGGCAGACTAGCTGTTGTAGGAGATCGCGAACTTGTAATCGGCTATCGTCTGATTGGAATTGATGATACTTTTATTGTAAGTGACGAGGAAGATGCTAGTAAAAAAATTCAAGAACTTTACTCATCTGGTGAGTTCGGTTTGATTATTGCAAGTAATTCAATGCGCGCTAAACTTTCTTCAAAATTTGTTGCAGAGATAGAGGAATCTATTGAACCATTAGTTCTATTCATGCCGTCTCAAAAAGAAACTGCTGAGGAGGATAAAGAATCAATAGCTGCATTGGCAAAACGAGTTCTGGGAATTAGTATAGAGGTTAATTGATATGGTAGACGCTACGATTGCAAGAATTTCTGGCCCTGTTGCGGTAGCTAAAGATCTAGAAGGTGCGCATATGTTTGATGTTGTACGTATTGGTGAGATGGGTCTTATGGGCGAAATTATTCGTCTGGAAGGAAATACGGCACAGATTCAAGTTTATGAGGATACAACTGGTCTCAAGCCAGGAGAGAAAGTAATTAACACAGAAAGGCCACTTTCGATGCAACTTGGTCCTGGACTCTTAACATCAATTTATGATGGAATTC
>Ga0315336_1005032_pt1 | contig 14895 bp, 9 predicted proteins | sample ASW5metaG_FD_204512 | JGI IMG/M metagenome (GOLD analysis project Ga0315336, IMG submission 204512) | Ammonia-oxidizing marine archaeal communities from Monterey Bay, California, United States - ASW #5 | ecosystem: Environmental > Aquatic > Marine > Intertidal zone | place: USA: California...
CCAGAGATTGTCGCTGCATTTAGCGGCGTGTGGGTTCCGCCCTACTTCTTCAAGCGGGCGGTCGACCAGGAGATGGACCGCATCTATCGGATAGTTTGCGATGTCGTCGAGTCTGGGTCTTCTGAAGATCGTCAGTACAAGGCCAAAGGCTCTAGCATTCCTCTCTTTTAGGGCTCTGCCATGCCCATCAAAGTGCTCCCGCCGGACCTGGCCAACAAGATCGCCGCTGGGGAAGTGATTGAACGACCTGCGTCGGTGGTTAAAGAACTGGTTGAGAACTCCCTGGACTCAGGCGCTACTCGAATCGTCGTTGAAGTCGCCGGGGGTGGCACTGAGAAACTTCGTGTTACCGACGACGGCGAAGGTATCACTCCGGCAGAACTAGAGATCGCTTTCGCCCGCCACGCCACCAGCAAACTACAAACACAAGAGCAACTTGGCGCCATCGCAACCCTGGGCTTCCGGGGTGAGGCTTTGCCAAGTATCGCCGCCGTTTCCCGTCTGACGATGACCACCCGCCCCCACCAGGCTGACGCCGGGCAGCGCATCGCCATAGAGTGGGGCAATGTGTCAGCGGATGGATCTCAGGGATGCCAGGTGGGAACCTCGGTGGAGGTTGCCGACCTCTTCGGTAACATGCCGGCGCGCCGCAAGTTTCTGAAGTCAAATTCCACCGAGATGGGCCGGGTCCAAGAGTTGGTGGCCCGCTACGCCCTTGCCTACCCGTCGGTAGCTTTTCAAATGGTCAACGAAGGCCGCCGGTTGCTAACTAGTTCCGGCAACGGCCAGCCACGGGAAACGCTGCTGGCGGTCTACGGAGCCGAAGCTGCCGAAGATATGCTGGAGATTCACGGCGAAGATTCGGAGAACGGCTACGACGTCGACGGCTTCATCAGCGCACCCAACCTCCACCGCTCCAACCGGACCTACATGGCCTTCTTCGTCAACCGGAGATGGATTCAGAGCCGGATGCTGTCCTTCGCTTTGGAAGAGGCCTACCACGGCTTGTTGCCGGATCGCCGCTTTCCCATGGCCGCCATCAACTTGACCGTGCCTTACGCCGAAGTTGACGTTAACTCCCACCCGGCCAAGCGCGAGGTGCGCTTCCATCAGGAAGGCAAGGTTTTTTCCGCACTGCAGAGAACAGTCCGGGCCGCGCTGATCACAGACTCGCCGGTGCCTCCGCTACAGTCGCCTAGCGGTCCTTCTACTCGGATGATGTACCCTCCGTCGGGAAACCAATCGTATTTCCCCAAGACCGTGTTCTCTGGCCAGCAACAAGAGGCATTCTCCGGGCCGGTTGACGCAGCGGCTCCCGTCTCCGCTGCACCTCCGCTGAAAGTTGTAGGCCAGGTCAAGCTGACCTACATCGTCGCTGAAGGACCGGATGGCATGCTCCTCGTAGACCAGCACGCGGCCCACGAGCGGATATTGTTCGACAGGATCCAGGCTAAGGACGTCGGGGAGCAGCCTGCTGAAAGTTTGCTGGAGCCCGCCATGGTGGACCTGTCGCCGGCCCAGGTCGAGGTCGTGCAGAAGAATTCCGAGACTCTGACCCGATACGGGTACCGGCTAGAGTCCTTCGGAGTCAACGCCTACCTGGTGCGGGCAGTACCCAGCATCTTGAGCGATCAGGATCCGGGACAAGGGTTGCTGAACGTTCTTGATATGGTGGCCTTCGAGGGGTTGCTGCGACAACAAGAAGACGTGCTGGCTGCTTCGATTGCCTGCCACAGCGCCATTAGGGCCGGGAAGTCGCTGAGCGATGCCGAGATGCGGTCTCTGCTTGAACAGTTGGAGGCCACGACGAATCCCCACACCTGTCCCCACGGCCGCCCCACCATGCTTCACTTCAGTTCTTTCCACATGGAGCGGGAGTTCGGCCGGCGTTAGCTAGCACATTCGAACATTTTTTCAGTCGGTTTCATAACATTGTCATTCAGAGTCCTTTCGCGAAAGGCGAGGAATCTCAGGTCAATTTCAGCAGGGCAGTTTGGGGTTTGCATCGCTGCCCGGATTCAGCCTTGCAAATGTTCTTGGAGAAGCCCTGAGACCCCTCGCTGCACTCGAGGTGACAGTTTCGGGACGGAAGCGGCGGCTATATTCCTAGCCAGTAACGCAGGCCCTCGGCTCGCATCACTTTACCAAACCCGCTGTGATGGCAGATCGCAAAGTAGCATTCTCCGACTCGGCCCGTTCCAACATGCCCGTCCTAGTCTGGACAGCGACAACGGGTTCGGCATCGAAACTGAACACCCACTCAGGCTCGGTTACCTGGGCAGGACCGTGAAATACGTCGCCCTTGATAGCCCGTTCTCCTGACGATACGACAACCAGGCTCATTGAACCGTGAGTATGGCCCGGAGTGGGGATGGCGGTGATTTCGTTGGTCAGAGCATGTTCTCCGGCCAAGAAGTCGATGACGCCGTGGCTTTCCAAGGGATCCAGTGTCTCTTCCTAGAAGGTCAGTCCGAATATCTCCTGATCCTTGGGCGTGCGGAATATCTCCCAGTCGGCTTGGTGAAAAATCTACCTAGCGCTTGGAAAAGCGGGAGATCCACCAGCTTGTGTTAGGTTCCGACCTACATGGTCCAGGTGCAGATGGCTTAAGAAACCGGTTTCGACGTCGCCGGGGCTAACTCCGGCGGCCTGCAATTCGTCCATCAGCCGACTGTCAGTTCTTCCGGCGAACAGGAGGCTGTCCCGGGGTTGGTGGCCATTCTGCCGGCTCCGGTGTTCATCAGAATCGTATGTCCCTCAGACCGGATCAAATAGCATTCAAAGTGGATGCGCAGATTACCAGTCCCGTTGAACCCTTCCGGATATTTCTGCTGATAGGACGTTTATGCTTCCGGCGGCACGTGGGGGAAGGTCATGGCGAGAGGCAGGGCAGCTTGGTTATAGTGCAGGGATATGATTTCCGCGTTGCCAACGGTTAGTTTGGCTCCAGTGTTTGGTCCACTTCTATAAGTGTTACTGTGCTGCTACCAAAATCACCCCTGAGCCAGATCTCTCACCGTCTACGGGAAAGGTCTTATCCGCTCCCGGTAAATTGGGAATGGCTAGCGTGAGGGTGATGAGCGGTTGGTAGAGCGTGCCTAGCAACCGCAGCCGTGGAGTGGCTATGTCGAAATCCGGCCTGACATCAGTAGACAGGCCGGATGTGGTCCCGTATATGCCGAATCCGCCTCTAGGAGGATCGAGTGCGACGGGGGTCAGTGCGGGGGTCTTGGGCTGGGTGGAAGATGGATTCCTCTCCGGGAAATTCTTGGGCTGCCGCAGCGGCAGTGGAATCCGAGTCGCGACGTACCAGGGTAAATGGAAGGGACACTGCGGCGGCGGCGGCTACGCCAAGACCGAGCTTGGCCAGGAAACCCCGTCGCGACTGGCTGCCGGTTACGGATTCGGAAGATTCAACACTCACAACAAACACCTACTAAAGTTTACTAGGCGCCCTTGCGCCTCCTGGAACGTTTTGGCGGATTCGATTCAACACCGCCACTCAAACTATTTTACTTGGTGGGTCGGATTTTGCAACTGCCGGGATGGTATAACCATGTGTTTTCTGCAGTTAGTCTACCGGCTCACAGGCGTCTTCTAGAACCATTCTGGCTACCTGCCGTCCCATGCGCACTGAATAGTTGGTGCCCCGGTCTTCGGGATAGATCTGGGTCGTGTTCGCCAGATACAGGTTCTTGATGGGCGTCCGGTGGTCCGGGATACGCTGGCTATAGTTGATGCCGATGATTGGCTGGGCGCCGTCCACCTTGTGGTGGTGATACTCCAGTATCCATGAAGGGTCGAAATCAGGGTTGAGTTGGCGCATATGGGGGGTAAACTCTGCCACCAATTCCTCGGCGCTTTTCTGATACAACTCGCTGTCTCGGTCGGGGTAGTTAGTGAGGTAGACGATGTGGTGTCCCCCATAAAGGGACCGGTCAATCATGTTGGTGTGCTCAATGATTCCAACAAAGGGGAGATTGTGGTCGGCGATGCTTATCCAATACTTGTTGGTCAGCGGCCGGTCCAGAATCAGAATGACCAGCACTGCCGAGAGGTATTGGACGTTCACCAACTTGTCGTGGTAGTCATCGGGCATGTCCGGAACCAGGTGGGTAAAGATGTAAGAGGGAGTCGTTGCGATGATGGCGTCGTAGTTTCTGAGTTCAGCTTCTCCGTCCGAAAGCTGTACTTCCAATCCGGTGGCGTTGTTGTCTTGGACCAAGACCCTGTTGACCCCGGCGGATAGATGGACATCGCCGCCTTGCTGAGAGACTCGCTCCCCCAGAACGTCAAAAACCTCGCCGAAACTTCCCATGGGGTAGCCTAGACGCTCTTTTGCCATACCCTTGCCCCGAGAGGCGACCCGGAGGTAAATCTTGCCCCAGATCCAAGTCATGCTGACTTGATCGTAGTAATCGCCGAACTTGCCCCGTAACAGCGGCTCCCAGATAACCCGGTAGGCCTCGGCGCCCATGTGCTTCACCAGCCAGTCCCTGGCCGTCACTCCTTCGAACTTGCGCCAGTCCTTAGTCTTTTGCAGCAAGAAGGTCCAGAATCCCACCCGTATCCGCTGGAGCAGTGACAGGGGTTTGAACCGCATCAGGTCCATGGGCGTGCCGAAATTCCATATTGTTCCGCCGTGATACAGTCCCACCTTTGATTCCAGCCAGGCCAGCTTGTCACCCAGTCCCAACTCGTGAATCAGGTCGGTGATGGCCACGTCGCTGACGAAAAGGTGATGGTAACCCCGCTCCAGTTGGCCACCTCCCACCGGGAAGGTCGAAGCCTGACCACCCAAGAAGGGAGTTCGCTCGAACACTTCGGCATAATGGCCGCGCTTCGTCAGTTCATAGGCCGCCGCCAAGCCCGCCGCCCCGCCGCCGATGATTCCCACTTTCATGGTAGTTCTTCCAATCGCGGACCGTTCCATTTCGCGTCAGGCTTCGGTTCTGGTACATCGTCGGCTCCGATGAGTTGCTTGATGGATAGATTCTGCTTCCACGCCAATGCCAATCCGAGTAGATTCACCGGTAGCCATAGGGCTATCAGGTGTACGAATCCGGCATAAGCGGCCCCAACCGACGCTCCGACACCCATGGCCAAAAGTGTTTGCTGGGCCACAACTTCAAAGGGCCCGATGCCGCCGATGGCCGTGGGGAGCGACGTCGCCAGGTTTGATGTGGAGGTCAGGAGCAGAACGACCAGGATAAAAGTCCAGACGGAACCGAAGAGTTGGTCAATCCCGAAGGAATAGCCAATCAGGAAATAGGTGGAGGCTTCAAACAGCCACACCGGAAGGGAAAAAAGGAAGAGAGCAATGTGCTGTTTTGGCGAACTGAGCACCTTCAGTCCTGCGACAAAGGTGAGCGCCAGTCCTTGCAATTGGCTCCTACCCCAACGGGCCGGGATTATCCCGGTGCACCATTGGACGAGATTCATGAATCGCGGGACCACGGACAGACAGGTTAGAAATCCTAATGCCCCCAAGAATAGGGCCACCATCAACCCGCCTATCAATACCCATGCGGTACGGGAAAGGCCGCTGCCGCCGTCGAGCTGACCTAGCAAGAATAGGACAGGCGCTGAAACGGCGGCAAAGGCCAGAAGTGTTACACCGTCGTAGACCCGTTCCACGGCGATGGTGGCGAGGGCAGCGCTGGTGTTGAAATGCTCCCGCTTGGCCAGGTAGTAGGAGCGGACCAACTCGCCCAACCGGGCGGGCAGCAGGTTGTTGGACATGTAACCGATGACAATGACCGGATAGAGCCGACTCACCGGGAAGGTCCGCATGGGGGAAAGCAGGTATTTCCACCGTAGGCTGCGGAAGTAGATGGCCACGAAATACAGAGCTATGGCTGGAGCTACGTAGAGGTAGTTGGCCTCCAGAAGGGCGATGCGAATCTCCCCCAGGTCCACCTGGTAAAGCAGCAGCAACATAAACAGGGCGCTAACCGCTAGAGCGACCCAGAACCGCCAGTTATTAACCAGCAACGGCTAGCATCTTCGCTTTGATAATTACGATCGGGGTAGTAGCGGTCACTTGTAGTCCCTTCCGCCTCGTCATCGGCCCCCGGTATCCAATGGTATTCAACGTGCCTAGTATACCGGAGCTTGATGGCCCCGCTCAAGGCGATTCCGGTATTTGGGCCTGCGAATCTCGTAGAACCGCTCTGGATATCAGTCATAACGATTACTTGGGTAGGTAGCTGTAGTATTCAGATTTGTACCAATCGGTATCGAGATCACGGAACAGCATGTAGCCCAAGATCTTCGCCCATTTTTCTTTGCTTGTGGCTGCCTGGCCGAAATAGCGGAAATCCTCACCGAATTGTTTTCCGCTAGGAATCCCGCGCAATCCCCACTGGAATCCCTCATCCTGACGGTTCTCATGAGGGCGCCGGTAGGTTTCCGGAAACCACAGTAGGTCCGAGAACGGCCCATGTCTCTGAAATTTCATCAACGAAGTGGCGCCGCTCAGCTTATGCGCCTTCGTCAGAAGCAAAGCTCGGGATTCGGTGTCTCCCGGCGCGGGATCGCAACCGGAATTCCAACTTTCATCCCCTTCGGCTTTGAAGCAGTTGAACCTGACGGTGTTGTTGTCCTGCTCTTTCCGCACGTACCACTGGAACGGATACCACATATCGTAGTCCACCAGGACAGATGGTTCGGAGCCCGGTGTTTCGGGCAGTGCTTTTTCTTCCAGTTTTCTGAATGTCACCGGTAGGTCGGCACTGCCTTGGGCGTATACAAGAAGCTCTTTGTTTGAATCGTCGAAGGTGTAAGCGGCTCTCGTGGCCGCCACCGTTCCGAACCCCAACAACAACACGGCGACTCCCAGTCCGGCGAGGGCACCTCCAGCTGGTTTGGGGGCAATCCGAATCAGATAAGCCGCAGCCAAGGCCACCAGAGCGGTGATTGCGACGACCATCCATTGTCCGCCGAGGAAGCTTCCTTGTGAAGTAACTAGCTTAAATGCCAGAAAGACCGCCGACACCATGACTGCAGACGGCAATACCAACAATAAGACTTGGCCCCGGCGTACAATGTCCCTCCACCGGACCCTCTCCACCAGGTCGCCCAGATACTTGCCGGACAGCAGAATGAATGGGAGGGTCACGTTGACCAGCAACCATGGCATCTTCTCCGAAGCTAAGGTATAGGCCATGAAGGTCAGTGCGGCCCAGGCCGCCAACACCAAGCCGAAAACATCTCCCTTCTTCAGGAAATAGATGGCTCCGGCAATCCCGAACACCGCCGGTAACAGCTCGTACACGGAGAGACCGACGAAGTAGTAATACCAGGGCTGATTTCCCCGGGCCACATCCTGTTGGGCGATCCAGTAGCCCATGCCCAGCCAGGAGCCGCTGAATATCCCGGCGATGTTGCTGAATATAGTGGTGTAAAGGGTCGTCCAGATAAAGTAGAAAATACCTGCGCAGTACAACCAGCGAGCCCCCAGCCAACGCACTCCCAGATAGGCGGATATCGCCAGGGAGCCAAGAAGGAGCCCGCCGGCCACCAGGAAGTTGACTGAGATGACGTTGGCGCTGGCGTCGACGTTGATTCCGGTCGGGAGAACATCGTGTAGCACCGAACTTACATCTATCACAGGCGTGAACACAGACAGGTAGATGGATCCGGCCACGACGGGGACCGATACAAGCAGCACTCCGCGCTTCCATTGATACTTGAGGGCCACCATGGCTGCTACGCCCATGCCTATCATTATGACGGTGATTGCCAGGTCGCCCATCACCGCAACATCGATGGGTGAGGAGGCGGCGATCGGGCGGAATAGGATAACCACTGTGGCGGCAAGGGAGACCAAGGGTACGGCTATGAGCATAGCCGCCCTAGGAGAAGGCCGCCGGTTGAAGATCCCGAGCACCCCAAGAAGTATCGCGGCGGACAGGCCATGGAACCACCAAGATGCCTGATAAACCGGCAGAACTACGAAGGGAGAACCCCAGTGGGGGGCCCCAATTATGCCTTGTGAGATTCCATTCGGGTTCGTCAAAGTCAATCCTAGAGCATCTTGGGCTAAACCGGTGATGGCCATCCACTGGGGGAGCGTTAAGGTGATTAACAGAAGGAAGAAACTGGCCGGACCGGTTAGCTGGGATAGCCTGATTCGCCCCAAGGCGGTGGGGGCCAACTCTGGCGCAGCCAGAAGGAACATTATGCCGCCATAAATCAGCACAATCATGTAGGCGGTCTCTTTGCTGGCGAACATGAAGGCCAACACCGCTGCCGACCAGTACAAGTAACGATCTTTTCCATGGTGGAGATAGCGCCACATCAAAACAAGCAATGCGGTAGCAAAGAACGCCATCAGGATATCGTTGCGCCCGAAGCGGCTGAAGTACAACAGTGATGGAGACAAGGTCAGCATCACCGACGCGATCACGGCTCCGGACCGTCCGATGTGGTCTCGTAGGAAGTAGGGCAGCCCCACCAAGGCCGTCCCAAACAGGACGTAGGCCAAGCGCGCGGTGAATTCGGTGTCCCCCAAGATAGAAAAGATTAAGGCGGTGAGTTCAATTTGGAACGGGCCGTGCATCCAGGGCGAGTGGATGAACTCTTTGCCTTGGGAAAGTTTCCACGCGAAATGGACGTGGATGGCTTCGTCGTAGTGCATCGTGCGGCCGTCCAGTTCCCAAAGCCGCAGAACCAGGGCCACCAATGCTAATAGCAAGAAAGCCCCAAAGAACCAACCGGGACGCCATCCAGGCCACAGAGCGATCCACTGCCGCCACGCTAATTGTTGTGTTGGGTTGCCTAGGATCAACCTAATCTCCTCCCTCAAACCCGGTATTCACCTTGTAGATAACTACTCCGTACTGGTCGAAAACGGTTTCCAAAAGACCGTCCAGGTGAGGCAAACGCAATCCGCCGTAAGAAGATATTTCCCTGTGGCCTAAGTATACGTAGGTTACGCTGTACTTTTTCAAAAGACGACCCACTTCGTGCGGGTCGTCACTTTGGTAAATCTTGGTGACGTCCTCATCCCGGCCATCCAAGAGCCCGCTGCCGCCCCTCCATTGGAGTTCATGGCCCTTCCATCCCAGGACGGTAGGTAGACCGGTGCTTCCGGAGATTCTACCGTATTCGGAGTAGTCGTCGCCAACCGCCTCCACGATGCGGCCCCAAGGCGCTTGATCTCGCAGCCATTCGATCGCTGCGTATTCCCCTTGATTGGCATCGGCGATGAATGCGAGACCGTCCAGCGTGTTGTCGGAAAACGTATGCCGCTCACCGGAGATTCCAGTACGGTCGAGAACCGCTGCTAGAGGATAGTAGGCCGATGCCAACAGGAGTACCGCTAGGACACCGGTCCAGGCGTAACGTCCCGATCGCACTGCCCGTCTAACTATGACGGGAGCAACTGGTTGACGGTTTGTTGTCTCGGGCTCGACCGACACTCTGCAATGAGAGAACCAGAAATACAACCCGTATGCCCCGGTAACCGCCAGCAAAAGCCAAGCCTGATAATACACCTTGAACACGGTGTTCATGCGGTTTCCGAAGGAGTCGGAGACGAAATATAGTTCAACTCCTACCAGAAGATAGAACGCGGTTGCTAGCAACAAGAGGGGAAATGCCACTACTCGGTCCCGTCTCAGTAGGATGCGCTGAGTTGCGCTGGCGCCGGCTAGAACCACAATGGCCAGTCCGGGCAATACAAACAATGTCCTTGTAACGAGCTTGGTTATCGCTGCGGTGGCTCCATCGCTAAATGCTGTGGAGATTAGCACGATGGCCGTCCATACGGCTAATGGCAGGAGAGCAACAACTAAGATTAGCAGCACGGCTGGGGCTTCCCGCAGGGATGGCCGGGGTAACTCGCCGGTTTGGCGAAGAACGAGGGATGCACTCAGGAACAAAAACAGGCCCATAACGAGCAAGAAAGAGATTGGCCGGGAACCTACGCCGGTGACTGGGAGGATGCCCGATACTTGACCTCCCAGCGTTTGGTAGAAGGGAAAGAACAAAATTACCGCAACAGCTAGGATGGGAATGAGCATGAATGCGGATCGTACGGAGGCCGCCGGTAGGTTTCCTTGATTCTGCCCGTAGGCCCTGAGCAGCACCGTGATGGATAGCAAGGCGGCGAGCAATGGAAAGTCCCAAGTGTTGATGAATGCCAACGATCCGATAATCAGGGCGATGGCCCCTGATTCAACCGGGTGTCGCCAAAGCCAAGCCGGACCGAACTTGCCGGGGAACAAGAAGAGATTTAGGCATATGGACAGCCCCAGAATCACGAAGGGCAGGCTGACCACATGGGGGTGGAGATCTCCCAGCAGAAAGCTGAACATGGGGAATTCGGTGATGGTGTAGTCCAGACTCTGTCCGCCCGAGAGGGTGTCTATCACCCGAGTCGCCCGCCACCACCACCAGAAGTCGTTGGGGAAGGCGCTGGAACCGGTCGCGCCCGCCTCCAAGCCTTTGACCCCAGCCCATGTCCAGAATCCATCCCCGCCCCAGCCCAAGGCGTGTATGAACTCCAATGCGCCTTCTAGATTCCCGGCTAAAAGTAGCAGGGCCGGGGCCATGAGCCCGAAACCCAGAGCCGCCTTGCGGCTGCCTCCGGAAAGCCGGATGAGATTGTTGACCAGGCCAAACGCTCCCATCGCCGCCATCGCTGGCACCAAGGACACCGATAGGTTGTAGCCGATGTTGGAAGCAATCCCAGTGATGTGGGTCAAGAACGCCATGGTGAAGTGGCCGAAGTAGTAGTAGCTGATGGATTGTCCTGCCAACCACGGATCTTCCACCGGGAAGAACCGGCTCTGTAGCACTGCGTTCAAAAATGCAAAGTCCATGGGTTTCTCGGTGTGGCTGATGGACGGGACTTCGGAGACAATCAAAGCCCACAAGATGAAGAAGCCCAGGAAAAGCCCTTCAGCCGCCAGTAACCATGGCCATTCCCTTCGCACAAATGCCAGCATCGATTCCCGGTTGCGCCAGGTAATCAGAAATGCGATCAATACGCCCAATGCCAAGATCCCGAAGATTGTGCCTCTAGTATTCGGTGCGATGTGGCTGAGCCCTAGAACCCACAAGAGATAGGACCCTAGAATCAACGCTAGAGGTTTGGTAAGCGTGTATCCACGATCGGGAAGTCTATGGAATAGAACGAAGCCCAAGGGCAAGGCCAAGAGGCCCAGAAGCTCGATGGACAGGAGCCATATTAAAGCGTCAACCAAAGCGCGTTTACGAAGGCCTGTTTAACGGTCTTTAATCGACCGTTGATAGTAGAATGCCAAAAGCCTGGCTTACGAAACTGGAGCTAGCAAAGCGTCAACGAAGTCCTTGGTATCGAAGGGCGCCAAATCTTCCAGACCCTCTCCAGTCCCGATGAAGAGAATCGGCACCTGTAGCTCTTGCTTGATAGCAAGGACGATTCCGCCCCGGGCAGTTCCATCCAGCTTGGACAGGAAGATACCGGTACAGTTCACAGTGTCTTTGAACGACTTGGCCTGGGCGAGACCGTTATGCCCTGTCGTAGCGTCCATGGTCAGGATGACTTGGTGAGGGGCTGTCGTGTCTAACCTCTGCAGAACCCGGTTGATTTTCCGAAGTTCTTCCATCAAGTTGGACTTGGTGTGCAGGCGTCCGGCAGTGTCGATAATGAGCACGTCGGCTCCCCGGGCTTTGCTGGCCTGGTAGGCATCGTAGGCAACTGCGCCGGGGTCGGCCCCGGAACCGTGGCCAATGACATCCACGCCCACCCGCTCTCCGAGAATCTCCAACTGCTCTTCCGCTGCAGCGCGGAAAGTATCAGCTGCGCCGAGGATGACTTTTTTGCCGGCCTTCGTGAAATGGTGCGCCAATTTGGCGATGCTGGTGGTCTTGCCAACCCCGTTTACCCCCACCATCAATATCACGTAGGGAGAAGCTTCGACAGTGGAATCCATCCATGGATCGCTGGACACGCCCTCGTCTAAATCGCGCACCAGCGACTCTTTCAGAACCTCGAAAACCTGGTCCGGGTCTTCCAGTTTCTCGTCTTTGACCCTGGTTTTGAGTTCCTCGATGATTCTCATGGAACCGTCAACTCCAACGTCGGAAGAAATGAGTATCTCCTCAAGTTCCTCCCAGACAGACTCATCCATCCGAGATGAGCGGAGCACGCCCAGTATCCGTCCGAACCAATGTTCTCGGCTCTTCTGAACCACGTCCTCGGTCTGCTTTTTATTTTCGTCGCGATTTCTTTTAAAGAGTCTGAGCATTGAGTGATGGAATCCTCGTCTAATTACCAGTTTTTGGAGTGACCGATTGCTTGCGATGGATTTTATAGCTTTCCTAATCTTCTGATGCGCCAGGAATTGGGAAGGCCCTGCTCAAGGCGTCTCGGGCGGCGGCCTTTTCAGCGTCGGAGCGCCGCCGCCCTTGGCCGATGCCGGAGACCTCTCCATCGACTAGAACCTCGACGGTGAAAAGAGGGTTATGGTCCGGTCCTTCGCTGGAGGCCAGACGATACTTGGGAGTGGATAGGCCGATGGCTTGGACGCGTTCTTGAAGTCCGGATTTGGGGTTATCGGGAGGGGCGCCTTGCAGGGAGATCTGCTCCAGTTCCGGGTCCAGTTGTTGGGCCACGAAGCAGCTTGCCTGTTCGTAACCTTGGTCCAGATACACCGCCGCCACCACCGCCTCAAAAGCTGCCGCAAGGATGGATTCCCGCTGGCGGCCTCCCATGGTCTCCTCGCCTTTGCCCAGCAGAATGAAATCTCCTAGGTTCAGACGGCGGGCCACTTTAGCCAAGCTATCACCCCGTACTAGAGACGACCGGAGCTTGGTCAGATCTCCTTCGTTAAGGAGCGGAAAACGCCGGAAGAGCTCCGTCGAAACGGTTAGCTCCAACACGGCGTCTCCTAAGTATTCCATACGCTCGTAGGAATCCTCAGGCTGCCCCCCCTGTTCGTTGAGAAGAGACCTATGGACTAAAGCTTGCTGCAACAGCGCCGGGTCTCGAAACTTCAAGCCCAAAGCGGATTCCAGGCGCTGTCCAGTCAAAAGCCCTTCCTTAGAGGACCCCATGGGGCCAGGGCGGCTGTGGGCGCTTGAGTTCGCCCACGTGAACGAATTCGCTCATGGTTTTTACCAGTGAATCGTATATCTCAGCGGCTTGCTCGTCCGGGGGAATGAACATCTTTAGGAAAGCAGCCTTGCCTTCACCGAATACGAAGGTAGGCACTCCAAAGGCCCCGACCTCTTCGATGGCTTTGGTGTGACTCTCGCCAATCTCTCGTAGCAGATCAGGATCGGACTGGTCCTCGCGGAAGCGGGCCATGTCCAAACCGGCTTTGATAGCGGCTTCTTCCATGACTACCGGGTCGAGGAGGTCCTTTTTGTCTTCGTGACGAGCCTTGAGCAGGGTGATAAAGAAGGACTCAAAAGCCTCTTTACCCTGGCGCTTGGCTGCCAGGCCGGACCGGTGAGCCAAGAATGTATGGTCAGAGCCGTCCAGATGTTCCGGCTGCTCCCATAGCTTGATGTCGTTCTCTTTGTCGCTGTTTACTTGGGACAAGGAGAAGGGCTGCCAGTCGACTTCGACTGTATCTCCTTTGGAATCCTCCACTTTTGCCAGCCACATGGCGGCATTGTAGACGAAGGGTCAACGGAAATCGTAATAGGTCGTGAAATTAGCCTCTGCCACGATGTTACCTCCTGGTATTTTCATGATTGGATTGTATCCATAGCCTGTTCCGTTGTCAAAGAGTTAAATGCACGCTCCGAGGCCAGGAATCACGACTCTGCATGCTATAATACGGCGAATATGAGGCCCTCGATGCCGAATCCCCTTCACATACATTCCCCCCTTGATGCTGTCTTGCGCAGCTTAACCGGCTCTAGCCTTGACGTCCTCCTGAAACTAAGGGAAATCGCACTTGAACAGATGCTTCCGTTGTACCTTGTGGGGGGTCCAGTACGGGACGCTTTGTTGGGAATGCCCATCAAAGATTTGGACTTTGTTTTTGAAGGTGACGCGCCGTCTTTGGCCGCCAGATTGGCAGAAGAGATGGACGGCCGGTTGGTGGTTCACCCTACTTTTGGGACCGCATCCGTGCTTATCGAGGATGCCACCGTTGATGTGGTGACGGCCCGGCGGGAAACCTATCCCAGTCCCGGCGCTCTTCCCCAAGTGACGCCCTCCGGTATCGACGACGACTTAGCCCGGCGTGACTTCACCATAAATGCGATGGCCTTACCGTTGGTTCAGGTGCATCCCCAAGTCTTGGATCCTCATGCCGGCATCGACGACCTGCAGGATGGAGTGGTCCGCATCCTGCACCCCCGAAGCCTCGTAGATGACCCGACCCGCCTGATGCGTGCCGCGCGATACGAGCAGCGCTTCGGCTTTCGTATCGAAGAGGAGACTCTAAGGGAAGTACAACAAGCAGTCGCCGATAACTGTCTTTCTACTGTAAGTGGGGACCGCTTGCGCCACGAACTGGAGAGGATGTTTGAAGAAGAGCATCCGGAACTGGCGCTGGGCCGGTCTGTTGGGTTGGGTATCCTGTCTGTAATCCATCCTTCTCTTACCGATGCAAAAACGATAGAACGATTCGGGGCACTCGCCCAGGAATCGAGAGGTGAGCCAAGCACGGGTCAACGCTCGGGGGGCGCTTCTCTGCTTTCTAACTTGGCAGCTTTAACTTACACTTTGACGGTAGGTGATGCCGAAGAGGTGATTCGCCGTCTGAACATGCCCTCTGATTGGGCTAGAGTGGTTCGGGATGCAGTCGAACTAAGTCAACGGGAGCCAGGATTAGCAGACCCATCTCTTCTGGACTCCCAGTTGGTTGAAATGGTTGAGGATTACGCCGAAGACTCCTTGATCGTGGTGGCAAAAGTGACAGGATCGTCGATGGCGGCGGAGCGGTT
>Ga0315336_1005033_pt1 | contig 14894 bp, 11 predicted proteins | sample ASW5metaG_FD_204512 | JGI IMG/M metagenome (GOLD analysis project Ga0315336, IMG submission 204512) | Ammonia-oxidizing marine archaeal communities from Monterey Bay, California, United States - ASW #5 | ecosystem: Environmental > Aquatic > Marine > Intertidal zone | place: USA: California...
ACCAGGGCTGCGCCATGAACGCGGCGGCCAGCGAGCCGATCGTCTCGGTGCAGCAGTTCGACGGCGAGGAGTGGCTCTATTTCCGCGCCATCGTTCCGGCCATCTCGATCATCCGCGCCACCTCCGCCGACGAACGCGGCAACCTGACCTACGAGCATGAAGGCGCCTATCTTGGCGGCCTGGAGCAGGCGCTCGCCGCACGCAACAATGGCGGCATCGTCATCGCGCAGGTGAAGCGCGTCGTCGAGAACGGCACGCTGAAGCCGCATGACGTGCGCGTGCCCGGCGTCCTGGTCGACCATATCGTGGTCGCGCCCGACCAGTTGCAGACGACACAGACGGCCTACGACCCGGCGATCTCGGGCGAGATCTTCCGGCCGCTATCGAGCTTCCGCACGCCGGAGATGAACATCCAGAAGGTGATCGCGCGCCGTGTCGCCATGGAATTGCGCGACGGCATGGCCGTCAACATCGGCTTCGGCATTTCGGCCAACGTGCCGCGTATCCTCCTCGAAGAAGGCCAGCACGGCAAGGTCACTTGGGTGATCGAGCAGGGCGCGGTCGGCGGCGTGCCGCTGCTCGACTTCAAGTTCGGCTGTGCCTCCAACGCCGAGGCGATCATGCCCTCGCCGCACCAGTTCATCTATTTCCAGGCCGGCGGTTTCGACGCCTCGTTGCTCTCCTTCCTGCAGATCGACCGCCATGGTTCCGTCAATGTGTCGAAACTCTCGGCGCGGCCACATGTCACGGCTGGCGCCGGCGGTTTCGTCGACATCACCTCGCGAGCGAAGAAGATCGTCTTTTCCGGCTTCTTCAATGCCGGCGCCAAGCTCTCGCTGGCCAACGGCGCCATCCGCATCGACCAGGAAGGCAAGGTCAAGAAGATCGTCGAGGAAGTCGAGCACATCTCCTTCTCGGGAAAACGCGCCGTCGCGCAAGGCCAGGACATCACCTATGTCACCGAGCGCTGCGTGATGAAGCTGACGCCAGGCGGCCTGATGGTCACGGAGCTGGCGCCCGGCATCGACCTCGAGCGCGACGTGCTGGCGCAGGCCGAGATTCCGCTCGCCGTCGCCAATGACCTCAAGGTCACGCCCGCGGCGCTCTATCAGGACCGGCCGATCGGCCTGTCGCTCAATGGCGGCGCCTCGCTCGGAGGCGCGCATGGCTGAGCTTGTCGCCTTCGAACAAGACGGCGTCATCGGCGTCGTCACATTGCGCCGTCCGGAAAAATTCAACGCGCTCGACATCCCCATGCTGCGCGCGCTCGAAGCGGCGCTCGACGAGGCGGAACTGGCCGAAAGCGTTCGCGCCGTGCTCATCCGTGGCGAAGGCAAGGGCTTTTGCGCCGGCGGCGACGTCGAGGCCTGGGGCGCGATGAGCGCCGCCGATTTCCAGGTGCAATGGGTCCGCTATGGCCACCGTGTCTTCGACCGGCTGGCGCGGCTGAGGCAGCCGACCATCGCCGTTCTCTCCGGCCACGCGCTTGGCGGCGGCCTGGAACTGGCCGCGGCCTGCGATTTCCGCGTTGCCGAAACCCAGGTGAAGCTCGGCTTCCCCGAAACCTCGATCGGGGTCGTTCCCGGATGGTCCGGCACGCAGCGCGCCGTGCGCCGCTTCGGCGCGCAGGTCGTGCGGCGCCTGGCGCTCGGCGGCGAGATTTTGCTGGCAGCCGAAGCGCTGGCGCTCGGCGTCGTCGACCGCGTCGTCGAGACCGGCAAGGCTTTCGACGAAGCCAAGGCCTGGGCCGAGAAGATCGCCGAGCGAGGCCCGCTGGCGACCGAGGCCGCCAAGCTGATGATCGGCGTTGCCGAGGGCGAGGAGAATGCCGCCGCAACCGAGGCGCTGGCCAGCGGCTTCATTGCGCTCACCGCCGACCTGAAAAGCGGCGTCGGCGCTTTCAAGGCCAGGCAGAAGCCGGCCTTTTCGAGATCCTAGAGAAGACATGATGAACGCACCGCTCAACATTCCCATGCCGGCCGAGGCGTCTGAGGCACCGAAGGCCTACAAGCTTCTGATCGGCGGCAGGCATGTCGATGCCCGTGACGGCCGCGCCATCGAGCGCGCCAGCCCCGGCCACGGTTTTGTCGTCTCGCGCTATGCCCAGGCTGGCGCAGCGGACGTCGAGGCGGCGGTCCAGGCCGCGCACGGGGCCTTCGAGACCGGACCATGGCCGCGCATGAAGGCGTCGGATCGCGCCGCGGTGCTGCTCAAGGCTGCCGACCTGATCGAGACCCGGCTGGAAGAGATTGCCCGCCTCGACGCGCTGGAATCCGGCAAGCCGATCTCCCAGGCGCGCGGCGAGATCGGGGGCGCCGTCGACATCTGGCGCTATGCGGCCTCGCTTGCCCGCACGCTGCACGGCGAGAGCTATGCCAATCTCGGCGACGATATGCTGGGCGTCGTGCTGCGCGAACCGATCGGCGTGGTCTCGATCATCACGCCGTGGAACTTCCCCTTCCTGATCATCAGCCAGAAGCTGCCCTTCGCGCTCGCCGCCGGCTGCACGGCGGTGGTCAAGCCCAGCGAGATGACGTCGGCCTCGACCTTCGTGCTCGGCGACATCCTGCTAGAGGCCGGCTTGCCGGCTGGCGTCGTCAACATCCTCGCCGGTTTCGGCGCCGATGTCGGCGCACCGATGGTCAGCCACCCGCTGGTCGAGATGGTCTCCTTCACCGGCTCCACCCGCGTCGGCAAAATGACCATGGCCACGGCATCCAATTCGCTGAAGAAGGTCTCGATGGAGCTGGGCGGCAAAAACGGCCAGATCGTCTTTCCCGACGCCGACCTCGAGGCGGCGGCGGATGCCGCGGTGTTCGGCGGCTTCTTCAACGCCGGCGAATGCTGCAATGCCGGCAGCCGCCTGATCGTGCACGAGGCGATCGCCGACGACTTCCTGGACACGGTCAAGGCGTTGTCCCGGAAGGTCCATGTCGGCGATCCGCTCGACGACCGCACCAAGGTCGGCGCGATGATCTCGGCCGACCATATGGAAAAGGTAGCCGGCTATGTAACGGCGGCGAAAACCGACGGCGGCAACGTTTTCGCCGGCGGCGCCCGGCTTGCATCAAATGCCGGCCAATATCTCGATCCGACCATTGTCCGTAACGTTACAGAAGACATGGCGATCGCTCGCGAGGAAGTGTTCGGGCCGGTGCTGTCCGTGCTCACTTTTGAAACGATTGAAAAGGCATTGCACATTGCCAACAACACGCCCTATGGTCTGTCCGCAGGGGTGTGGAGCGCCAGCATCGACACTTGCATGTCGGTGGCGCGCGGTGTGCGTTCGGGGACGGTCTGGGTGAACACGTTCATGGAAGGTTACCCCGAGCTGCCCTTCGGAGGCTACAAGCAGTCCGGTCTGGGGCGCGAACTCGGCAAACGCGCCGTCGAGGATTATACCGAGGAGAAGACTATCCAGTTTCATCGCGGCCAGCGCACCGGATGGTGGGTCGGCTGAGTTGGGAGACCCCGGCGGACACCCGCCGGTTATGTGTATGCAACAAGGGAGGTAGTACATGTTGCGCAAACTGATTATCGGAACGGCTCTTGCGACGAGCTTTGCGTTCTCGGCGCATGCCGCGGACGTCAAGGAAGTGCAGATGCTGCATTGGTGGACGTCGGGCGGCGAAGCGGCTGCTCTGAACGTGCTGAAGCAGGATCTGGCCAAGGAAGGCTATGCCTGGAAGGACGTGCCGGTGGCCGGGGGCGGCGGCGACGCCGCCATGACCGCGCTGAAGGCGATGGTCGCGGCCGGCAACTATCCGACCGCTTCGCAGATGCTCGGCTACACCGTGCTCGACTATGCCGCCGCCGGCGTCATGGGCGACCTGACCGAGACCGCCAAGAAGGAAGGCTGGGACAAGTCGGTTCCGGCCGCGCTGCAGAAGTTCTCTGTCTATGACGGCAAGTGGGTGGCCGCTCCGGTCAACGTCCACTCCGTCAACTGGCTGTGGATCAACAAGGCGGTAATGGACAAGATCGGCGGCACCGAACCGAAGACCTTCGACGACTTCGTGGCCTTGCTCGACAAGGCCAAGGCCGCCGGCGTCATCCCGCTCGCCCTGGGCGGCCAGAACTGGCAGGAAGCCACCATGTTCGACTCCGTCGTGCTGTCGACCGGCGGACCGGAGTTCTACAAGAAGGCGATGAACGACCTCGATGACGCGTCGCTCAAGTCCGACACGATGAAGAAGTCGTTCGACAACCTGGCCAAGCTGGTCACCTATGTCGACCCGAACTTCTCGGGTCGCGACTGGAACCTCGCCACCGCCATGGTAATCAAGGGCGATGCGCTGGTTCAGGTAATGGGTGACTGGGCCAAGGGCGAATTCCACGCCGCCAAAAAGACCCCGGGCACCGACTTCCTCTGCTACCGCTTCCCGGGCACCGACGGCTCGGTGATCTACAACTCCGACATGTTCGGCATGTTCAACGTCCCGGACGACCGCAAGGCCGCTCAGGTCGCTCTGGCTACCGCCACGCTGTCTAAAAGCTTCCAGTCGGCCTTCAACGTTGTGAAGGGTTCTGTTCCAGCCCGCACCGATGTGCCGGACACCGACTTCGACGCTTGCGGCAAGAAGGGCATCGCCGATCTGAAGAAGGCCAATGAAGGCGGCACTTTGTTCGGCTCGCTGGCCCAGGGCTATGGCGCTCCGCCGGCCGTCGCCAATGCCTACAAGGATGTCGTGTCGAAGTTCGTCCACGGTCAGATCAAGACCTCCGACGAAGCCGTGACCGAGCTGGTCAAGGCAATCGACGACGCCAAGTAAGGCTCTCGCTTGAATGAAGGTCTCCCCCGCTCTGGCGGGGGAGGTCTCCCGTCGACAAAACGGTGCGAATAGGACCCTGGTGCAATGGCGCGCCGGGCCGTTTCCGACCAACCGGTACTGGATGAGCCGATGAGCACAGTCGCCGAAACCCAGATCAAGCTGACACCGGAGCACGACGCCCGCCGTGGCCCGTCGGTCCGTTCGCGGCTGCAGGACCTGCTGCCGAAGATCGTATTGGCGCCAAGCTTCGCGGCGACGATCGTCTTCGTCTACGGCTTCATCCTGTGGACGATCTATCTGTCCTTCACCAACTCCAAGACCTTCCCGTCCTATGCGATTACCGGACCGCGCGCCTATCAGCGGCTGTGGGGCTGGACCTTCGACACCGACCCGCCGTCGAGCTGGTACACCTCGATCACCAATATGGGTATTTTCGGCTTTCTCTACATCGCCATCTGCCTGATGCTCGGCCTGTTCCTGGCCATCCTGCTCGACCAGAAGATCCGTGGCGAAGGCGTCTTGAGGCCAATCTATCTCTACCCTATGGCGCTCTCCTTCATCGTCACCGGCGTGGCATGGAAATGGTTCCTCGACCCCGGCCTCGGTCTGGAGCAAACGCTGCACCAATGGGGCTGGACGAGCTTCCACTTCGACTGGATCAAGAACAAGGATTTCGTCATCTACACGGTGGTCATCGCCGGCGTCTGGCAGGCTTCCGGCTTCATCATGGCGATGTTCCTGGCCGGTCTGCGCGGCATCGACGGAGAGATCATGAAGGCGGCGCAGATCGACGGCGCTTCCACCTTCCAGCTTTATCGCCGCATCGTCATTCCGCTGCTCAGGCCCGTGTTTCTGTCGGCCTTCATCGTGCTCGCCCACCTTGCCATCAAGTCCTACGACCTGGTGGTGGCGCTGACCAGCGGCGGGCCCGGCGGCTCCGCCTGGCTGCCGTCCAACTTCATGTATGAGTTCACGTTCAAGCGCAACGAAATGGCGGTCGGCTCCGCAAGCGCGGTGATCATGCTGATGACCATCACGGCCATCATCGTTCCGTATCTCTATTCCGAGCTCAGGGAGAAGTCGCGATGAGCGCCGTCACTTCACCCGCCCGCCAGGCCTCAAGCGGCGTCCGCTCCAGGACGTTCAACCGCATCGTGATCTACGGGCTGCTCGCGCTGTTCGCGATCTTCTATCTGATGCCGCTGTTCGTCATGCTGGTCACCTCGTTCAAGACCATGGAGGAGATCCAGAACGGCAACATGCTGTCGTTGCCGCATGAGCCGACCTTCGCACCATGGATAAAGGCGTGGAGCGAAGTTTGCTCGGGCCTGACTTGCGTCGGCATGAAGGGCTACTTCTGGAACTCCATCAAGATGGTCGTGCCGGCAGTGCTTATCTCGACGCTGCTCGGGGCGCTCAACGGTTATGTGCTGACCAAATGGCGCTTCCGTGGCCACACGCTGGTCTTCGCCATGATGCTGTTTGCCTGCTTCATTCCGTTCCAGTCGGTGCTTTTGCCGATGGCGACGATCCTCGGCAGCCTGGGCCGCTTCGGCGTCACCCTCCAGAACGCCACCGGCTTTAACTTCGGCCTCGGCAACTCGACGGTGAATCTGGTCTTCGTCCACGTGGTGTATGGCCTCGGCTTCACCACCTTGTTCTTCCGCAACTACTACGAGGCTTTCCCGACCGAACTGGTCAAAGCCGCGCAGGTCGACGGCGCCTCCTTCTTCCAGATCTTCCGGCGCATCATGCTGCCCAATTCGCTGCCAATCATCGTTGTGACGGTGATCTACCAGTTCACCAACATCTGGAACGACTTCCTGTTCGCCTCCGCCTATGCCGGGTCCGGCGACGTGATGCCGATGACGGTGGCGCTGAACAATGTCGTCAACACCTCGACCGGCGTCGTCGAATACAATGTCAACATGGCGGCGGCGATGATCGCCGCGCTCCCCACCCTGATCGTCTATGTCGTCGCGGGCCGCTATTTCGTGCGCGGGCTGATGGCTGGCGCGGTCAAGGGCTGACCCTATTTTCTGAAGGAACGACCATGGCTTTTCTGGAAATTGATGGGCTGAAGAAGCGCTTCGGGAATGTCGAGATCCTGAAGGGTATCAATGTCGAGCTCGAAAAGGGCGGCTTCCTGGTGCTGGTCGGCCCGTCCGGCTGCGGCAAGTCCACGCTGCTCAACACCATTGCCGGGCTGGAACAGATCTCCGAGGGCGAGATCCGTGTCGATGGCCGCGCCATCAACGATCTGCATCCTTCGAAGCGCGACATCGCCATGGTGTTCCAGAGCTACGCGCTCTATCCCAATATGACGGTCGCCGGCAACATCGCCTTCGGCATGGAAATGCGCGGCGTGCCGGCCGCCGAGCGCCAGGCGGCGATCGACAAGGTGGCCAAGATCCTGCAGATCGGCCACCTCCTCAACCGCAAGCCCAGCCAGCTTTCCGGCGGCCAGCGCCAGCGCGTCGCCATGGGTCGGGCGCTGGTGCGCGACCCGAAACTCTTCCTGTTCGACGAGCCGCTCTCCAATCTCGACGCCAAGCTGCGCGTCGACATGCGCATCGAGATCAAGCGCCTGCATGCCACGACCGGCACGACGATCGTCTATGTAACGCATGACCAGATCGAGGCGATGACCTTGGCGACCAAGATCGCCGTCATGCGCGATGGCGAGGTTCAGCAGTTCGGCACACCTGCCGAAATCTACAACAACCCGGTCAACATCTTCGTCGCCGACTTCATGGGCTCTCCAGCGATGAACCTGATCCCGGCCAGGATCGGCGGCAACGGCAGCGGGCTCTCCGTCGTGCTCGATCGCGAGTCGCGCCAGCCGATAACGTTGGCCCTGCCAGGCGCGCCGGCCGGCCTTGCGGCCTTCAAGGACAAGCAGGTGATATTCGGCGTTCGTCCGGAAGCGCTGACCGATCCGGAAGGTGCGGAGCGCAACGCCTCCAACATCGCCATGGCCGACTGCCACATCGAAGTGGTCGAGCCGGCGGGCTCTGACACCTTTGCCGTCACCAATCTGGGCGGCAAGGGTGTGGTGGCACGGCTGAGGGCCGACGCCAGGATCCAGCCCGGCACCAACACGCCGCTGGCCTTCAACCTAAGCAAGGCAGTGTTCTTCGACCCGGCTACCGAGAAGCGCATCCTCTGATGCATGTCGCCCAAAAGTGGCTCCGGTTTTGGGGCAACGACATGCATCAAAACAAAGACCCTTAGACTATGGCAAATCCGGATATCGTCATCATCGGCTCCGGCATCGGCGGCGCCACGATCGCCTCCGGCTTGGCCGGCGCCGGCGCCTCGATCCTGATCCTGGAGCGCGGCGAACCGCTGCCGGCAACGCCGCATGCGCGCTCGACGCGATCCATCTTCCTCGACGAGCACTACCGGCCGAAAGAGATGTGGCGCGAGGCCGGCGGAGCGGCCTTCAACCCCGGCAATTACTACTATGTCGGCGGCAATTCGAAATTCTTCGGCGCGGTGCTCATTCGCTATCGCAAGGAGGATTTCTCCGAGCTCGAGCATTTCGGCGGCGTCTCGCCGGCCTGGCCGTTTTCCTATGACGAATTCGAGCCGTGGTACTCGAAGGCCGAGCAGTTGTTTCGCGTGCGCGGCACGCTCGGCGAGGACCCGACCGAGCCGTTCCATTCGATCCCCTACGCCTTCAAGCCAGTCCCGGACGAACCGCCGATCGCGCGTGCCCGCGCCGAGCTGAAGAGCCTCGGCCTGCACCCGGCTTCGCTGCCGCTCGGCGTCGACATCGAGACCTGGCTGAAGGAAGGCAGGACGGGCTGGGACGCTTTTCCCAACACCGGCCTGGGCAAGATCGACGCCCAGACCGGCCCGCTGACGGAAGCGCTGAAGGACCCTGACATCCGCCTCGAAACAGGCGCCCATGTCGACTGGCTGGAAACCTCGCCGGACGGCAAGACGATCGCCGCCGTCCACTACACCCAGAACGGCGCGCAGAAGACGCTGTCGCCGAAGCTGGTGATCCTGTCGGCCGGCGCGATCAACTCGGCCGCCATCCTGCTGCGTTCACCCTCCGCGAGTGGCAAAGGCCTCGCCAACAGCTCCGACCAGGTCGGCCGCAACTTCATGAACCACAATTCGAGCGCTATGCTGGCGATCGACCCGCGCCGCCGCAACGACAGCGTCTACCAGAAAACGCTGATGCTCAATGACTACTACCTGTCGGACGGCAAGGGCGGCAAGCCGCTCGGCAATGTGCAGTTGCTCGGCAAGATCGACGGCAACATGCTGAAGGCCAATGTCAAGTCGATGCCGAAATTCGTGCTCGACTACATGGCCGGCCATGCCGTCGACTGGTACCTGATGTGCGAGGACCTTCCCGATCCTGAAAGCCGCATCATGGTCGACGGCAGGGAGATCATCATGCAGTGGCGGCGCTCCAACATGCAGTCGCTGGAGGGCCTGACCAAGGTGATGCGCGAGAACCTTCGCGCCTGCGGTTACCCGATCGTGCTGTCGCGCCCCTTCGACAAGCGCACGCCCTCGCATCAGTGCGGCACGGTGAAGATGGGCAACGACCCGGCGACGTCGCCGCTCGATCCGCTCTGCCGCGCCTATGATCACCGGAACCTCTACGTCGTCGACGGCGGCTTCCTGCCGACATCGGCCGCGGTCAATCCGGCGCTGTCGATCGCAGCTCAGGCGCTCCGTGTCGCCGATCATATCCGGAAGGCGGAGCTTGCCGCATGAGCCGCCCGGCAGCCATCGTCACCGGCGGAGCGCGCGGCATCGGACTAGCCTGCGCCGAGGCTCTGGCCGATGTCGGCTTCGACATCCTCGTTGCCGATCTTGCCGACAATCCAGCCCAGGGACTGGCAGAAAATATCGCGGCTCGCGGCGCGAAACTCGCCTACGTCCAATGCGACATAGCCGACCTCGCCGCCCATCAAAGACTGGTTGACGCCGCGATCACCGCCTTCGACCGCATCGACTGTCTGGTCAACAATGCCGGCGTCGGCGCCGTCGTGCGCGCCGATCTTCTGGACTTGAAGCCGGAGAATTTCGATCGCGCGCTGAATATCAACCTGCGCGGCACAATGTTCCTGACGCAGGCCATCGCCAAGGCCATGCTGGCGGCACCTGCGACATCGGCAAGGTCGATTATCACCATCACCTCGGTCAGCGCGGCGATGGCCTCGCCAGAACGCGCCGACTACTGCATTTCCAAGGCAGGCCTTTCGATGTGGGTGAAGAACCTGGCGCTGCGGCTCGCCGCTGAAAATGTCGGCGTGTTCGAGGTGCGGCCGGGCATCATCCGAACCGACATGACGGCGGGTGTCTCCGCCAGATATGACGCGCTGATCGACGGCGGCCTGGTGCCGGCCAAACGCTGGGGCGAGACCGGCGACATAGGCGCCGTGGTGGCAGCACTTGCCTCGGGAAAATTCGGCTTCTCGACCGGATCGGTCATCGATGTCGACGGCGCGCTCTCGGTGCCACGCTTGTGAGGAACCATGGCTGACTACATCATTGTTGGCGCCGGTCCGGCCGGCTGTGTTCTCGCCAACCGGCTGAGCGAGGATCCATCGAATTCGGTGCTGCTCCTGGAGGCCGGCGGCAAGGACTGGCATCCCTATATCCACATGCCGGCGGGCTTCGCCAAGATGACCAAGGGCATCGCGTCCTGGGGCTGGTCGACCGTGCCGCAGAAGAACATGAGAGACCGCGTCTTCTGGTACACGCAGGCCAAGGTCATCGGCGGCGGCTCATCGATCAACGCGCAGATCTACACGCGCGGCAACGCCCGCGACTACGACGCCTGGGAGAAAGAAGAGGGGCTCACCGGGTGGGGCTATCGCGACGTGCTGCCCTATTTCAAGCGCGCCGAAAACAACCAGCGCTTCGCCAATGATTATCACGGGGACCAGGGACCCCTCGGCGTCTCCAACCCGATCTCGCCGCTGCCCATCTGCGAGGCCTATTTCCGCGCCGGCCAGGAAATGGGCATACCCTTCAATCCGGACTTCAATGGCGCGAGCCAGGAAGGCGTCGGGTACTACCAACTCACACAGAAGAATGCGCGGCGATCGTCCGCCTCCGTCGCCTATCTGAAGCCGATCCTTGCCCGCAGGAACCTGACGGTCAGGACGGATGTCCTGGTCACCCGCATCGTGGTCGAGAAGGACCGAGCCGTCGGCGTCGAAATCGTCGACAAGCCCGGCGGTGAAAAGTCTGTCCTGCGCGCCGAACGTGAGGTGATCGTTTCCTCCGGCGCCATCGGCTCGCCGAAGCTCCTCATGCAATCGGGCATCGGCCCGGCCGATCATCTGAAGTCGGTCGGCGTCACACCTGTCCATGACCTGCCCGGCGTCGGCTCCAACATGCAGGACCATCTCGACCTCTTCGTCATTGCCGAATGCACCGGCGATTACACCTACGACAACTACGCCAAGCTGCACCGCACGCTGTGGGCCGGCCTGCAATACGTCCTTTTCAAGAACGGACCGGTCGCCTCCAGCCTCTTCGAGACGGGCGGTTTCTGGTACGCCGACCCGACTGCCGCCTCGCCCGACATACAGTTCCATCTCGGCCTCGGCTCCGGCATCGAGGCTGGCGTCGAGAAGCTGAAGAACCCGGGCGTGACGCTGAACTCGGCCTTCCTGCGCCCACGCTCGCGCGGTACGGTGCGGCTGAAGAGCTCGAACCCGACCGACCACCCGCTGATCGATCCCAACTACTGGTCCGATCCTTACGACCGCGACATGTCGATCAGGGGGCTGAGGCTGGCGCGCGAGATCATGCGGCAGAAGGCGCTGCAGCCCTTCGTGCTGCGCGAGGTGCTGCCGGGGCCGAATCTGCAGAGCGACGACGATCTCTTCGACTACGCCTGCCGCACGTCCAAGACCGACCACCACCCTGTCGGCACCTGTCGCATGGGCCATGATGCGATGGCCGTGGTGACGCCGGATCTCAGGCTGCGCGGCATCGAGGGCTTGCGCGTCTGCGACGCCTCGGTCATGCCGCGCGTCCCCTCCTCCAACACCAATGCGCCGACCATCATGGTCGGTGAAAAGGGCGCCGATCTCATCCTCGGCCGCGAGCCGCTTCCGCCGGCCGTGTTCAGGGGCAACCAGGCGGCATGAGGCACAAACAATGATCCGGCATTGCGTGTTTGTCCGCTTTCGCGACGACGTTCCCGCAACCGAGCGTGCAGCGATCCACGCCGATCTCGAAGCGCTGCGCGACGTCATCGACGGCATGGGCAAGGTGCAATTCAGCTCCAATGTCAGTCCCGAACCGTTTGCGCGCGGCTTCGACCATGGCTTCACCATCGACTTTAGCAATGCAACTGCCCGCGACGCCTATTTGGTCCACGAGGCGCATCAGCGCGCCGGCGCCCGCCTGGTCGCCGCGCTAAAGGGCGGCACCGACGGGCTGATGGTCATCGACCTCGAGGTGACGCAAATGTGACCGCTGGCCGGCTTAAAACCGGCAGCTGTCCCGTTCTCTTTTGCCCGCCGTGGAACATATCGCTCCTTTTGGGGGATACAAAAGGAGCACCGCCTTGGACCTCACCACCGAGCAGAAGAAAACCGTAGTCGCATCCTTCCTGGGCTGGACGCTCGACGCTTTTGATTTCTTCCTTCTGACTTTCCTGCTCACCGATATTGCCGCTGAATTCCAGACCGACGTGCCGGCCGTCTCCAAGGCGCTGTTCTTGACCTTGGCCACGCGCTTCATCGGTGCGTTCTTCTTCGGCATGCTTGCCGACAAATATGGCCGCAAGCCTATCCTGATGCTAAATATCGTCAGCTATTCGGTGATCGGCGCTTTAGCCGCCTTCTCGCCCAGCCTGGGCATATTCCTGGCGTTGCGCGCCTTGTTCGGCATCGCCATGGGCGGGGAATGGGGATTGGGCAGTTCGCTTGCCATGGAGTCCATCCCGCCTAGCTCGCGCGGCATGGTCTCCGGCATCCTGCAATGCGGTTATCCGGCCGGCTATCTGCTTGCCGCTGTCGCTTACGGACTGCTCTATGGGCACAAGATCGGCGACTTCACAATCGGCTGGCGCGCCATGTTCCTGCTGAGCTTCGTGCCGGCGCTGATCGTGCTGTTCATCCGCTCGCATGTGCCGGAATCGCCTGCTTTCGTCGAAGGCCGTTCGCAGGCACGGCCCGGTCTTGTCGAGACGTTGCGCAAGCACTGGGGCATTGCCCTCTACGCCGTGGTGCTGATGATGTTCTTCAACTTCTTCAGCCACGGTACGCAGGACCTCTACCCGACCTTCCTGAAGAAGCAGCATGGCCTCGACCCGCACATGGTGAGCTGGATCACCATCGTCGCCAATATCGGCGCCATCGTCGGCGGCCTGGCCTTCGGCGCGCTGTCGGAGAAGATCGGTCGCGTCAACGCCATCACCCTTGCCTGCCTGATTGCCCTGCCGGCGATCCCGCTCTGGGCCTATACGACCACGCCCTTCATGCTGGCGATCGGCGCCTTCATCATGCAGGTGGCCGTGCAGGGCGCCTGGGGCGTCATCCCGGTGCATCTCAACGAACTGTCGCCAGGTTCCGTGCGGGCGACCTTGCCGGGTTTCATCTATCAGGCCGGCAATCTGGCTGCTTCCTATGGCGGCCCCTACCAGGCCGGCATCGCCGAGGCTCCCGGTGGGAGCTACGGCTACGCGCTGGCCTTGTTTGCCGGCGTTGTCGCCGTCTGCATCATCGTCGTCATCCGTTTCAGTCCTGAACGCCGGGGGCAAGTGATGACGGTGCTTGATCGGGAAGCCGGATCGGTTCCAGGAAAGATGTAAGCGGTTGGGTTTGGCGACTTCCCGCAGCCATCCCTCCGGCATTGCGTCAAACAAGGAGATAGAGCGGTTTGCATGTCGGTGAAATGGTGAAGCGCTCTATCCAAGCCTGAGCGCGACGACGCCCGCGACGATGCCGAGCGCTGCCGTGGCCCGCCAGCCAGTCATCTTCTCACCCAGCGCCAGCACCGAGATCAGCATGGCGAACAGGATCGAGGTCTCGCGCAGCGAGGCGACCGAGGCGATCGGCGCCTTGGTCATCGCCCACATGACGATCCAATAAGCGGCGCCGCTCAGCACGCCGGTGAACAGCCCTGCCTTCCAGTCGCGCGCCAGCACCGGCAGCGACTGCCGCCCGCGAAAGGCGACGCACAGCACCAGCGCCCACGTCGCATCGCAGACGAACAGCCAGGCAGCGTAGCTCGTCGCGGTAGCCGCCAGCCGCGCGCCACTGCCGTCCGACAGCGTATAGCTGGCAATGAAGATCGACGTGCCCAGCGCGAAGCCGACGGCGCGCAGATTGAGCTTCTCCAGATGAGCGCCGCCGCGAAACGACATGATCAGCGTGCCGACCGACAACAGCACGATGCCAATGATGGCGAGCGGCGCAGGCACCTCCCCGACCAACACGATGCCGCCCAGCGCCGAGAGCAGGGGCGCAGTGCCGCGCGCCAGCGGATAAGTTTGGGCGAAATCGCCGGCTTTGTAGGCGCCGATCAGGAATGTCCGATAGCCCATATGGAAGAAAACCGAGGCGAGGATAAATGGCCAGACCTCGGCCTTCGGCACTTCGACAAAGGGCAGTGCCACAAGCGCCGCCGCGCCCATGCCGAGTGTCATCAGCGTGATCGACAGGAAGCGGTCGAGATGCACCTTGACCAGCGCATTCCAGATCGCGTGCATGGCGGCCGCCGAGAGCACGGCCAGGAAGACGAACAGCGTCATGCCCGCCTCACCTGCCCGCCTGACTCGAGGCGATGCCTGGCGTTTCCAGGTCGATATCGACCCTCAGCGGGAAATGGTCCGAAGCCATCTCGCCGATGTCGGCGCCGACCGAACGCACACGTCCCGCCAGCATGCCGCCGACGAAGCAATGGTCGAGCCGGCGTTTCGCCAGCCTGCCGTCGATGATCTTTTCATGCGTGTGGAAATCAGGGCAAGGCTCGCTGGCTACGGCTGCAGCATCGACGAATCCGTCGATATAAGCGGCGCCGGGATGATACGGCACGCTGCCGGTGATACGCCGGTATTCGGCGCTGCCCGGCTCCATGTTGAAGTCGCCCAGCCAGATCGCCGCCTGCGGGTTTTCAGGCTCGGCCTGG
>Ga0315336_1005034_pt1 | contig 14891 bp, 14 predicted proteins | sample ASW5metaG_FD_204512 | JGI IMG/M metagenome (GOLD analysis project Ga0315336, IMG submission 204512) | Ammonia-oxidizing marine archaeal communities from Monterey Bay, California, United States - ASW #5 | ecosystem: Environmental > Aquatic > Marine > Intertidal zone | place: USA: California...
GGCGGTACGACTGGCAGGCAACATCAAGAAAGCGGCTTTTGAGCATGGACTGATCTGCTACCCGATGTCGGGTACGCGAGATGGCGTCAACGGAGATCACATTCTGTTGGCGCCGCCCTTTATTCTCGAAGACAACCATATTGACGAGATGGTGACCAAACTCAGCGCATCCATTGCATCCTGCCTATCCTAAGCGGCAGGCCTGCCTCAAACATCCAAATTTGCCTTAAGTTGTTGGCGCCTTTACCAGGATCGTGGTGCCAGTGCTAATGCATTTTGCAATCCAACGAGGCTGTGGGTATCAGACTGATCTTTCCAGCAGTTCCGATTCCTCAACCAACTCTCCGAGGTGAAGCAGAAAGTCACCTCGCTGAACGCAGGCCTGCGTCCGCTGTCCGATAATGATGCCGCTACTTTGGGCAGCGACGGTGGTTGCAGGTTGATCGAGCGTATCCACGGGATGGATCCTGCCGACTGAATCACCCGCCGTGATGGATTGGCCGACGTCCGTTAAGGGTTCAAACACCCCCCCGACAGGACTCATGACAGACGAAGACGCAGACCCACTGCGAAGAAAACAAGTTGTCGTCTGCTTGGGGTCATGATTCATCAATCCCCAGCCGGCGAGTGTGTTCATAGTGCCGGTATAGCCAGTCTCGATGTTCTCTTTTCGAATTCGGCCGCCCCCGAGCTCCGCCGACAGCATAACCAGCCCCGCACGCTCGCCGGCAGCAGAAAGAGATCCCTGACTGCCCTCAACGACGACGGTGTACTGCGCGCCAAAGTGGTGGGCTGCGCTCAGCTTGGCCTGGAGGTGTTCCCGGTCTCCGCTTCCATAGATATAGCCGCAGGAAGAGAACTCACACATCTTGCCGCCCGAATGCAGGTCTATCGCGTAGTCTGCTTGCGAAATGAGTCTTTTCTCGACAAAGCGGGCAATCTCCCGGGTGGGGCCGCTAGGGTCGTTGGCGCCAAACACCCGGTTCATGTTGGCGCCATCGAGTGGGGAAGTTCTTCGGTACTCCCGGACCGCTGGAAGATTCAGCGATGGCATGATAATGATACGACCGCGGATTCTGCCGGGATCAAGGTCCTGGTAAAGCCGCTGCAGGATCACAATGCCTTCGTATTCATCGCCATGATTGCCAGCAGTCAGCAGTACCGTGGGCTCAGCATCAGCGGCCACAACCCCGATCGGAATAGGGATAACACCGTACGCATGACGGTCATCTGAGTGGTTTAGCTGAACGAAGCCCTGGCGTTTGCCGGGCCGGTCAAGATTAATTGAGCATCTCATCGGCTGGGAGTGTTCCGAGGCGGAATCTAGTGTGTCAGGATCTGCGACAGGAACAGTTTGGTACGGTCGCTTTCAGGCTGGGAGAAAAACTGCTCGGTAGGTGCAGCTTCGACAACCTCTCCCTGATCCATGAAAACAACCTTATTGGCTGCCTTCTTGGCAAAACCCATCTCATGGGTGACCACGATCATGGTCATCCCGTCTTCGGCGAGTTCGATCATCACATCCAACACTTCTTTGATCATCTCGGGATCGAGCGCCGATGTGGGCTCGTCGAAGAGCATGATCTTGGGCTGCATACAAAGACTGCGTGCGATGGCGACGCGCTGCTGCTGTCCGCCAGAGAGCTGACCCGGATACTTAGCGGCCTGCTCCGGGATATGCACCCGATTGAGATAAGTCATCGCAAGATCGGAGGCATCGCTCTTGGAGAGGCCCCGGGCTTTCATCGGTGCCAGGGTCAGGTTATCGACCACGCTTAGGTGCGGAAACAGGTTGAACTGCTGAAATACCATCCCGACATCTTTTCGAATCTCGGTGATGTTTTTGAGATCTTCCGTAAGCTGATTCCCACTGACCCAGATCTCGCCCTCATCGTGCTCCTCGAGCCGGTTGATGCAGCGAATCATGGTGGATTTCCCGGATCCTGAGGGGCCGCAGACGACAACCCGCTCACCGGCCGAGACTTCCAGAGAAACATCGTTCAGCGCACGGAACTCCCCAAAGTATTTGGAGACATGCTTAAGTGAGATCATTTGTTCCAACGGGTTTCTCCTGATGACGGTCTGTTTTTGAGTTGGTGGGTGTTTCAGTCAGGTTTCCGGGCAATCCATCAGGTCTGATAAATGCTCCGAGAGCGTTTTTCGAGTCTTGCAAATAAAAGGGCAAGTGAATAGCAGATACAGAAATAAACACCCGCCACAAACAACCATACCTCGAACACATACTGGGTGGAGTAGGCAACTTCCTGCGCAAGGAAGGTTAGCTCCTGAATCGAGATTAGCGCCAGAATGGATGAATCCTTGATCAGCGTGATGAATTGCCCCGTCAGCGGCGGAATTACCTTTCGCACAGCCTGGGGAAACACAATCCAGCGTAGCGTCTGAAAGCGGCTGAGACCGATAGAGTTACCAGCCTCTGATTGCCCTTTATCAATGGACTGAATCCCGGCCCGAATAATCTCCGTAATGTAAGCGCCCTCAAAGAGCGCCAGGCACAAAATGCCTGAAATAGCGTTTGCGAAGAGTTCCGGTGGACCCAGCAGGACTTCAAGTACGGCGATGGTCGTCGGGGAAGCGTCTACCGAAATCCGGTCGATGCCTAGTAGAGGTACAAACTGGGAACTAAGAAAAAAGAAGAACACAAAAATAAAGACTACCGGTGGCATATTTCGAATGAATTCGACGTACAACCGGCTCACAGTTCGGAAGAAAATTCGTGAACTGGTCCTCATGATGCCCATCACGATTCCGATGATGCTTGCAAGAAGCATTGACCAGATCACTAAACCAAAAGTAGCTGTCAATCCTTTTAGCAGAAGATTCGGCTTATAGGATTGTTGCTCTTCATCCCATCGCAGTATGTAATTCCATAAAAAGTCCCAGTGCCACTCGTAAATCATTACGGTGTCAACTTTATGGATAACATAGCCAACCAAAAAGAGCGCGCTTGCAATGACAATTACGTCAACCGCACGGGTTAGGTTGCTTTTGGGTTTCCTACGCATTGTCAGAGATTATTCATCGCACTGCCCGCTGCCTGGGGAGTGCAGGTTCCAAGAAATATCGATGGCAATCCCGGTGTCACCAGGATTGCCATCAAAGGTAGCGCCAGGATCTACTACTTAAGATCGACCTGATCGCTCCAATCCATGGTGGCGAACCAGTAGGTCCAGCGCTCCTGAAGCCAGCCGTTACTGGTGTTAACCATGATCCAGTTAGAGAAGACGTTCATTGCGTCCGGATCACCCTTTCTAATGCCGAATGACTCGTTTCCTTCCGTCAGCTTTTCGAGAGTTGGGTTGAACAGTACATCAGCATGCTGAGCCTGCCACATAGTCGGTTTCGGGAAACTGGTAAGCACGGCGTGGGCATTGCCGTTGACCACTTCTTGAATAACCAAGGAACCGTCATCAAACTGGCGAAGTTTGGCCTTGGGGAACATTTTCTGGGTGTCGGTGCAGGAAGTTGCTCCGCGGCGACAGGTGAAGGTCACCTTCGAGCTGTTGTAATCATCAGGCCACGCGAGACCACCGGCGAGCTCTTTATTGGCAACGACTCCCATACCCGAATGCGCATAGGGTGCGGTGAAATTTATAGTCAGATTACGCTTCGGAGTCACGCTCATACCACCAATGATCACATCGAAGTTACCGGCGATGAGCGCCGGAATAATACCCGACCATGCGGTTGGAACAAATTCGATCTCAACACCAAGATCGGCCGCAACTTTTTTAGCAACATCAATTTCAAACCCAATCAATTCACCTTTTTTGTCACGCATCGCCCACGGCACGAAAGTAGACATGCCCACTTTCATTTTGCCGCGTTTAGTAATGGACTCGATAACACTTTCAGAGGTCAATTGCTGCTGCAGATCCCCGGCTGTTGCAGTGAACGGCGCCAGCGCAATACCCAGAAAGGTTACAGCACCCACAAACACCTTTTTTACGAGTTGCATACATCCTCCTTGTTGGAAAAGACCCGCGGAACCATTCCCCGGGCTAGTGAAAAAGTTTTGGTTAATTCCATGGCTCGCTTAACCTGCCAGCGTCGAACGCTTCATGTAGCGCTCAAATCGACTGATTACGATAGATAGTGAGATCGTGATAACGAGATAGATCGCAGCGACCGTGATCCATATCTCAAATGCCATGAATGTTTCGGAAATGATGTCCAGCCCCGATGTTGTCAGGTCAAACACCGCGATTACGCTGACAATAGCCGAATGCTTGATGAGGTTCACCAGAATCCCGGCGAGCGGCGGCAGAATAATCGGCAGGGCCTGAGGCAAAGTGATGTACCGGTAGGTGGCTGTCCGGCTGAGGCCCAGACTTGCGCCGGCTTCAATCTGGCCTTTACGGACTGACAAAATCCCTCCGCGAATGATTTCGGAAGCAAAAGAGCCCTCGAAGAACGAAATACACAGCACCGCCACCCAGAACCGATCGATTTCAAAGATCGGTCCCAGGACAAAATAGAAGACGAACAACTGAATAAGAAGCGGCGTGTTTCGAACCAGTTCGAGATAAACAGTCGCAAGCAATTTTCCGGAATAGGAATCAGAAAGGCGCAAGAAGGCGGTGACGAGTCCGATCAAAAGGCCAAGCGCGATGCTGTACACGCTGAGTTCCAGCGTCACCATTAACCCGTCGAGCAGCGGCCCGAAGATCAGTTCTCCATCGATGACCTTGTATATATATTGAGGTACCCGGTGCCACTGCCACACGTAGTTCATCCCGCCTGCGCCGCGCAGCACCAGCCAGATGAGACCTGCCCCCAGGATGATCAGCTGAAGCATGTCGGTAATTGCAGAATTCCGCCGACGTCTGGCCCGCAAGGCGATGATTGAACCGGTCTGAACTTTCATCGAGAGATCGTTTGGGCAATCGGGTTGTCGGTTCGTCTTGCGCCACTAAACCGATGGGCGCAGGAGTTAATCTATGTTCCGGGCCTACGCCTGCAGTCGTTCCACCAGCCAGTTCTGAAAATATCGCACATTTGCTTCCCAGGTTCTGGAGAATCGTACATCATCGGCTACCGGTGAACTTCTGGCTTTCTGCTGAAGTTCCATGCAATGGTGATCTTGGGCGCGAATCCCGCGTCGGCCAGCAACAGAACGATCGGGTCCCAGCCAGCGTTCGAGCATTTTATCGACCTCAGGCCTTAATTTCTCGTCACTTTTAACTCCCGGAGGAATAAACCAGGCCATTTTTGCCAGGGTTTTGTCCGGCGCGATGGGTATATACACCGCTGGCGCAAACTCTACCCGACCCATGCTCGCGGTCACATTAGGCAGTATCCCATTCGCGATACTGCTGAGTTTGGGAGTTCTTGGGATGTTAGGCTTCCACGGCATCAGCGGAAGGTCGACAGGATTTGGCCTTGCAGATTCTTTGCGCAGGTCGTTGGGCCTCAGCATGAGGCTGTTGTTGCAGGCAATCATGTCGGTGCAGGGCGCGCCCGTGTCAAAGTCCACTTCGTCAGACATCAGATCGAACACGCCCTGATGAACCCACACATGGTGGTAGACCTCCCAGTTCTCCATAACGAGTTTCCAGTTCGCATCAAACACCCAGGATTCGCTATGGACCACCTCCATAGACTCAAGATCAAAGTGACCGAGTTCCTCTTCCATTTCGGCGAGATACGAATCGAGGCTCGGCCCGTTACCGCTTAGGTTAACGAAAACGATATGGTTCCAGATGGCACTGCGAACGGGAACCAGACTCGCAGATTCCGGTTCTACGGGGCAGCGTTGGGCGTTTGCCGTACCATCCCAGAAAGGCGTAGCCAGGAGTCCTCCATCCAGACCATAGACCCAGCCGTGGTAGGGACATTTGAAGGTCTTGAGTCCAGAGGCGGGAGACTCAAGAACGATGGTTGCCCGGTGCCGGCAGACGTTATGCAGAACTTGGACACGGGAATCAGTATCTCGACACAGAATCAGTGGGGACCCGCCCACCTCCACGGGGACAGCGTCGCCGATGTTGGGAACGTCAGATTCAAAGCCGATACCAACCCAGACCTCGGGAAAGAGGCGTTCCTTCTCGAAAGCAAAGAAATCCGGGTCAGTATAAATTGACGCGGGCAGCCCTTTGGCGAGATTGAGATCGGGATCACGAAGTCTGTTGATGATTTCCGGACTGAGGAAATCACTGAAATCGGAGGAGGCCATGCTTTTTTTGATCTCTCAGCGCCTGTCGGGCGCGCCTCGGCACGCGCCTGAAGATTTATAGCATTCGAGATCATACTAGCATATATTTTGGCGAGGTCGTTATATGTCGGACGCCCTAATATCTTTGAAATACAGCGACTTCGCAGCAATTCCTTAGGAGGAAGAATGCCCGAAATTCAGCGTTACAGTAGTTTCGAAATCTCGCCTATCAGCGGTGCATTGGGTGCAGTGGTGACCCGCATTGATCTTTCCAAGAAACTCGAGCCGGCTGAGTTCGCAGATATCAAATCGGCGCTGAATCAATTCCTGGTTTTACTTTTTCGCGACCAGAGCCTTACGGTGGCGGGCCAGCGTGCGTTTGCGGAACATTTTGGGCCTCTGATTCCTCATCCTTATGTACACGGGGTTTCCGATGATCCGGCTATCTTTCAGATCGTTCGTGAACCCGGAGAAGATTACAGCTGGGATAATTTTTATCACTCGGATCTCATGTTCCTTGATCGTCCACCAATGGGCTCCGCACTGTACGCTGAAGAGGTGCCGCCTTATGGTGCTGATACCGAGTTCTGTAATATGTATCTCGCATACGAAGCGCTTTCAGACGGTCTTAAAAAAGTTGTCGATTATCTGCGCGTGGTCAACGAATCGGGGGATACTTCTCAGTGGTCCGCGACCTATGACGGAATGCACGAAAAGAAAAACGAAGAAGGGCAGGCCGTACATCCGCTGGTGCGTGTTCACCCGGAGACTGGTCGCAAATCTCTCTATGTGAGCCCCGCATTCAGCACCCGTTTCGAGGGGATGACCGCAGCCGAAAGCAAGCCGATGATGGACTATCTTTACGAACACGCAATCCAGTCGCGTTTTGGGTGTCGGCTGCATTGGGAGAAGGGATCACTGGCGCTTTGGGATAATCGGGTCTCTTTGCATCATGCGGTGGCGGATTACTTCGGCGAGGTGACAGCGCACAGGCGCGTCATGCGACGCGCGACCATCGAGGGCGAAGTGCCGATACCTGCATGCTGATTACACCGATGTTGAGTACGGCAATCCGGTAAAATGATGGCCATGAAAATTCGCCTCCTCATCCTCGCGGCCGGGCTTGCCTTTGCGGTTAAGAGCTTCGCGCTCGTTCCCTGTCCGGAAGGGTCGAGCCATCTTTTCGATGACTGTTCTGGTTCTCATGTCTATGCCAACGGTGATAGCTATGCCGGCGAATGGAAGGACGGCAAAAAGCACGGCCAGGGAATCTATACGTGGACAGACGGCGAGCGCTATGAAGGCGAGTGGGACAGCGGCACGAAATCAGGAATCGGCGCCTATTTCTGGAATAACGGCGACCGTTACGAAGGTCAGTTTGTTGATGGCATTTATCATGGTGAGGGAACCTTCACCTACGCAACCGGCAGATCGATCTCTGGTGATTGGGATGCCGGCAAGCCCTGGAATGCAGTTGCCCGCGATCCGTCTGGTGAAGTGACCCATGGCTTCACCGAAGGCGTGCCCCAGTGTAGAAAGAACTGACGATTCGGCTTATCCTGAGACTGACGTCGCAAGACGATTAAAGACACAGGGAAATCCCTCTTCGTAGTACTCTGGTGCAAGGCTTTGCGCACTTGCCGTACCGTGGCGTTATCTGATCTCCTGCTGGTGAGCAGCGGCAAGATCTGCCATGCTATTGAAGCTAAAGTTGACCGTCGGCATCTCGCCCGGGTCTATGGTGGCGCCAAAGCCCTCCTGGTCGTGCCGACGGTAAATCCAGCAGTTCGCAAGACCATGCCGGTTCGCAGGTTGATGGTCGTGAAACATGCTTTCCGCCACATGCAGGATTTCATTCTTGGTGATTGCGCGATGGGCCAGCGTTTTGAGCATGTATTCAAAATTGCGGTCGTCGGGCTTATAACTGCCAATATCCTCGGCAGTCATTACCGTGTCGAAGGCAACGCCAAGGCGGGCGTTGGAGCCTGAGAAGCTCAGGTTGTCAGTATTGGTCAAAACCGCCAGTTGAAAGTGCTGCTTTAGATAGCCAAGCGCCTCAGCGCTGTCATCGAACGCCGGCCACTGAGAAACCGACCGGCCATAGGCAAGGCATTCCTCCCAGCCCACGGTGACCTGCCAATGTTCCGCAAGTCGCCGATAGACCGTCGCCAGAAGCTCGGAATATTTTCTTGAAGGCGAAAAGCGTTGCGCCGTTGACTCGTAATGGGCGTGGGCGTTAAGGATATCGTCACGGCTAAGATTCATGGCGACTCTGTCTGTCAGGGGCTTTAAGGCGGTGATCATTCCGCTTTCCCAGTCGATCAACGTGCCGTAAACGTCGAAAGTCAAAATCTTAAATTGCGAGAGTTTCATTTTATTACAGCAGTTGGGTGTTTCAAATGCGTGTACAAGGCGGTATTTTACGTTGAACGCCCGCAGAATCGACAAAATGGAATTCTTGCCAAGCGAGCTTCAGATCAGAATCGGCCGCAAGTTCTTGTGTTGTGTTGACTTTCCCTGGAATACTTCGGGGCGTATATTGGTGACGGTTTTTGAAACTTGGCCGTGAGACATAAAAAAATAATCCGGGTGCTTGTGTTCACCGTCGCAGTGCTAGCGGGCGCAGGATACGCATTCCAGGGAGACTTGCGCCATCTGTGGCAGGGATACGTGACCGTCCCGTCAACGACCGCATTGCTCTCCTCGACAGACAGTACCGTTGCGTCATTTTCGGTACGGATCGTACGCAAAATTGCACATGATCAGAAACATTTTGTGCAGGGTCTCCAAATAGTCGGCGACAGCCTTTACGAGGGAACAGGCCTCTACGGGGAATCCGAATTGATTCGCTATCACTTCAACCGCGAGACGGGCGCCCTGAACCCCATTTGGCGCAAGCCGCTCGCCGCGGATGAATTCGGAGAGGGCATTGCGATGCTCGGCGATGTTCTCTATCAGTTGACGTGGAAGGAAGGCCGGGTACACCGTTATCGTGAAAAAGGCCAGTCCATGGAGAGCTTGCCGGCATTGGTGAATGACCGTCAAGGATGGGGTCTAACGACCGATGGCAGAAGTCTGATCGCGTCCGACGGATCGGATACGCTGTTCTTTCGGTCTGCAAAGAATTTCTCGGTTGAACGCGAAGTCCGGGTGCATCATCGGGGCAAGCCGGTCTCGCACCTCAATGAACTGGAATTCATCGACAACAAGATTTGGGCAAACGTCTGGATGACCCAATACATTGTGCTGATTGATCCCGTAAGCGGTGCAGTGACCGCAATCGTGGACTGCGCGTCACTGATTGATGATGCCCAGGCCGCCTCGCCAAAAATTGACTTTCTCAACGGTATTGCGTGGGATAAAGTCGGCCGTGAGTTGTATCTGACGGGCAAGTTATGGCCATGGCTCTATCAGGTGAGCCTGGAGGCGAAGTTATGAGATGGAGATTCATCATCATTTCGAGGCAGCAAACATGAGAATAAACAGACGTACGGCGTTGAGAGCCGCCCTATTGATTGCCAGTCCATGGCTGATGGCAGGACGGCAGCTTCATGCCGGGGAGTCCGAAACCAAAAAGGGATCTGGTGAAACTGTTGTCGTGATCGGCGCAGGTATGGCCGGTCTGTCCGCAGCGACACGCCTTAAAGCCAGCGGATTCCAGGTCATCGTAGTTGAGTCACGCGAGCGGCCGGGTGGACGGATATGGACCGATTACTCCTTGGGAACGGCGGTGGACTTAGGCGCTGCGTGGATTCATGGGGATTCTGCGGGTAACCCGTTGATGAAAATGGTAGATCAATATGGACTCTCGACCAAAGCGACCGACTGGGATGAGACATGGCTTTTCGATATCGGATACGGGGAGATAGAGGATGAGAGTTGGGACCGGAGTTGGAGAAGGTCAGAAGACATTATCGAGCGCCTCTACGAAGCGCAGTCCACGGCTTCCAGTCAGCACTCTGTCGCGGATGCCCTTGCGCCAATCCTGAAGAGGCTTTCGGGAGATCCGATCGTAAAGCGGGGCATCCAGTGGTTTCTTGCAAGCCAGATCGAGGTCGAATATGCCGACAATTACGACCAACTCTCCTTAAAGCACTGGGATATGGATGAGAAGTTTGGTGGCGATGATGTGATCGTAGGCGGGGGTTTCCAGAAGATCGTCGAGCCGATGACGCGTGGACTGGATATCCGTTATAGGCATGTTGTCGACAAGGTGTCTTATGACGGTTCTGGGGTCAGGGTAACGACAAATCAGGGTGCGATTGAGTGCCAGCGCGTAGTGGTAACCCTGCCCCTCGGCGTCCTCCAGCAAGAACGGGTTCGATTTGAGCCACAACTGCCTGACGAAAAGATCACCAGCATAGGCCGACTTGGAATGGGGGTGATGAACAAGATCGCTTTACGGTTTTCCAAACTTTTCTGGCCCGCCGATGCCTATAGACTCGGTCTTTTGAATAGCTCTACCGAGAATTTAACCGAGTACTATCCGATGACCCCATATTCGGGTGAGCCGATTATTGTTGGACTAACGCGAGGCCGTCATGCAAAGTCGATCGAAGGCGCTAGCGAAAAGGATGTAATCCACCAGGCGTTGTTGGACCTGGAGTTTATGTACGGTAGCCGTTTGCCGCATAAGGTCACCGGTTCTGTCGTCACCCGATGGCATTCAGATGAGTTTTCCCATGGCGCTTATTCGCATGTTTCTCCGGGCGGTTCTTTCTCTGATTATAGAACGCTCGCCAGACCGCTTGGCGACCAGATCTTTTTCGCGGGAGAGGCTACGCACGCAACGTATCCTGGCACAGTCCATGGCGCTTATTTATCGGGCGAACGCGCAGCAAGGGACATTATGAAGTTGGCAGGGAGCGATAGCGGCACGACGGAAAGTGTGGACAGTGATCGGTGAGTATCATCCTCGATGGCCAAGCGGCTCAGCCGCACCTGCACTTATTGTTGTTCTCAGGTTGATAACGCACTTTCGCCACGGGCGGTACGCGGACTCCTTTATGGGGCTTAGTCGATGATCAGCGTCCGTTTTGTTCTTACGGTAGGAGTGGTGATATTCGTCGTCGTGGTCGGTGGATTGGTTGGAGGGCTGTCGGTTTGGGGAGGCATCACATCTGCGCTTGAGTTAACGCGTTCAGCACAAAGCCAGCAGACCGTCAGGCTTGCGGAAAAAGTAAACGAATTTGCGCTCAGGGTTGAGCAGGACGTTCTCACCATGACGGGAGTGCTGAGCGAGCGCGCCCAAGATCTTGAGAACCGTGCGGTCATTCAGGTACTTAAGCCATTTGCCATTAATAAGGAATATCTCAACGACATTACGCTCGTCAGAAAAAATAGAACAAACGTGTGGGTCGGTAGCTGGCGGGGAAAAATCACCTCAGAGTTGAATATAGAACTGGACGAAGAGGCTTATCGGTACGCCATCCGCGGGAAGCCAGGTGATGGTACGGAAGGGTTCCACGATCTTTACCTTGAGCCTACTGACAGACGGCCTGTGATTATTTACATGAAACATTTTGCCGATTGTTGTGGTACCGCTATCGGGACCTTGTACCTCGACCTTGGTCTCACCACACTATCAAAGACACTTTCTGAAAATCAGGGTAAAGATCACCGCAGTGTATTTGTATTTGATAAGAGCGGATTAGTGATCGCCCACCCATCATTAATCGGCGAACACGCCTACAAAGTATTCAGTCGGTTGCCTAGGATTTCAGATTTTGACGATCCGGTGGCAACAGCTGTGTACAAGAAAATCTCCAGTATCGGTACTGATTTTCAAGATCTCGTGGTGCAGGATGAGACCTGGCTCGTGTCCATTGCCAGGATCCAGAACATTGGCGATAAGGCATGGTACGCGGTCTCCGCTGTTCCACGGCGCGTGGTACTCGGGCCCATGATGGATCGTGCCCTGTTGGTTGGGATCATTGGCCTATTGATTCTTTTTGCAGCTGTTGCAATTGCATGGGTAATGGGTCGATCCATCTCAACTCCGGTGTCCCGTCTCGCGCTTGCTGCGGATGCCGTCAGGACCTTAGACATCGAAATGCCAACTGAGCAGGTTAGCCGGTTTTCTGAACTTAATTCAGCAGAACAGGCGTTTCGCGCGATGCTGACCGGTCTTGAGGTGTTCATCCGGTATGTTCCAAAGAATCTTGTCCGCCGGCTGATCCAACTGGAGGCCAAGGGTCGTGGAGTAGAGGCAGAGGAGCGAGAGATAACGATACTGTTTACCGATATTGCCGGATATACCTCGATTTCGGATGGGATGGATCCAAAAGCGCTTTCTGATCTTCTGAATAACTATTTTGAAGTGCTTGTGGGCCCGGTCACGACACGAGGAGGAACCGTAGATAAATTTATCGGCGACGCGTTGATGGCGTTTTGGAACGCGCCAGACGAACAAGCAGATCATGCAGATCTTGCATTAACTGCAGCTCTCGAGATCCAAAGGGTGACCCACGAGTTTAATAATGAACGTGTAGCAAAAGGGCAAAAACCACTTATAACCCGAATTGGCTTGCATACCGGTCGGGTACTGGTCGGCAATATAGGCGCTAGCGAAAGGATGAACTACACAATTGTCGGTGATGCGGTGAATACGGCAGCTCGACTGGAGGCGTTAGGCAAGGACATTGGTGAGACTCTGTGTATCTCCAGCGATACCCGGGATGCGGCTCAAATGGACTATGTATGGCGCGAAGTGCACCGTGTGATATTGCGAGGACGCAGCAAGGAAACGCGGGTTTATACAATTAGTGAGTGACAGTGCAGTCTCAAGATCTGGATATTTCTTCATCGTTTAAACATTATGTGACCCCCATCACCTAATCCTTCCCAAACCCTCCTAAAAGGTGACAAGGCACACAGACCCTCTCCCTGATATCCCAGAAAATGGCCTCACCAAATGCAGTGAATCATTTTTAATACACAGGAGATATCAAGATGAAAGACAACAAACAGTTAACGGAACAGGAACTCGATCAGGTGTCAGGGGGTGTACTTAACCCGGACAGCATGTTTCCAAATCCAAGAGGTCGTCGGGGGATTATTGTCCCTAACTATAAGGTTGGCTTCGAAAGCTCCAATCCCACTCCGCATCCCGGCCCGCAGGTCAGTGGTCGCTACGGTGTAATAAATCCTGACAGCATGTAAACCAACACCCACCCCAAAGCCCCGCTCATGCGGGGCTTTTTTTGGTATTCCCTATCCGGTTGAGTAGCCCTAAAAACAGGCGTATTCTTGGACTATCGCCCCGGAGAGAACCGTATGTCGGACTTTCAATCTTTTCGTAACGCTGTCCTTGAAGACGATGACCTTCAGGATGAAGTGATGTCTGTGGTTATGACGGCAACTGCCAATGGGTCAGGTCTTGGCGATGGTATTGCTACGCTTGCCAAGACTCATGGCTACACGATTACTTCAGATGAGGTGTACGCCCATACTGACTTCCTTGGCCAAGATGGCGATCTAACAGCCTTTGAGTTGGAGATGATTAGTGGTGGTAAAGGGTATGGACGCGGTGGGGGTTGTTAACCCCCATTCATCCCAACCGCTTCGCCAGAACTTCTGTCCTACGGTGCCGGTAACGCATCAGCATACGTACTTCTTCGTGCCCAAAGTTTCGAGATGACCTAACCGTGCACACACTTGCCCAGATACTGGTGCACGGGGCGGACGAGAATCCCTCGAAAACGATATTCTCGTTTTTGGGGGACGCCGCCCTAGAGGCTGAGACGCTGACTCGCGCGGAGCTGATATCCTGGGCGTCATTGGTCGCCACGGATTTACAGGATGCGACCCGGCTTGGGGGGAGGGTCGTGCTCTTCGCGCCGGAGGGGCTTGAGTTCGTCGCAGGATTTTTTGGCTGCATTCTTTCCAGCCGGGTAGTTGTACCAACGTATCCTCCCAATACTTCCCGGATCACCAGGGCGACTACGCGGCTGGATACGCTCATTCGAGACGCAAGTCCTGATGCGATTCTGACGACTCCAGCCATCGCTAACCGGATTTCTGGGTTGGCATTAGAACTTGGATGGCACGATATTCCGATCGTAACGGTCCGGGCCCGCGAGGACGGATCAGCTGCTGCTATCCCGGAGTCGGAACTATCGTTGATGAGTGCCGACAGTCCTGCGGTCATTCAGTACACCTCGGGTTCAACAAGTGATCCCAAGGGTGTGGTCTTAACTCACCAGAACCTGCTGAAAAATGCAGAGGGGATGCAGGCCCATGGCAAGTTAAGCGAGGCCTCGGTAGGGGTCTCATGGTTGCCGCCATATCATGATATGGGCCTTATCAGTGGGTTGATCCTGCCTGTCTGTACTGGGTACCACTCGGTTCTGAGTTCGTCCGGGGGATTTTTTTCCAGACCTGTTTGCTGGCTTGAATATATCGACCGGTATAAAGCCACGATAACCGGGGGCCCCAACTTTGCGTTTGATTTATGCGTGGACAAGGTAAAGGACGAAGACATCAAAGGATTGGATCTTTCAAGCCTTCAGGCCGTGTTCAATGGCGCTGAACCTGTTCGTGCAGCTACGTTGATACGCTTTGCCCAACGTTTTGCACATCTTGGGTTCAATGGCGATTCATTCTCTCCGGTCTATGGGTTAGCCGAGGGCACGTTGATGTCGACGGGTATTCCGTCGTGGGAACCGCCCGTTGTCCGCGATTTCGACCATGATCTGCTGGCATGCGGGTATGCAAGTCC